>PJUB01000247.1_pt1 | contig 31109 bp, 22 predicted proteins | sample 1512141 | NCBI WGS metagenome assembly PJUB01 (sample SAMN08177677, study PRJNA422409) | Soil metagenome, whole genome shotgun sequencing project. | isolation source: Soil enriched on filter paper: alkali lignin treatment | place: USA: Madison | collected 2015-01-15 | reverse complement strand
GCCGAGGTGCCGGCGCGCCACGTGGTGCAGATTTTTGCCGACAGCCGTGCCCTGGCCGAAGACGCGGAGTCGTCCAGCGGCGGCGTGCGGTTCCAGCGCGCCAGCGCCACCGAATCGCGCGACACCGTGCAGGCCCTGGTGCGCCAGCGCCGCCGCACGCCCGACAGCATCACGGTGCTGGGCTGGCACGACAGCGGCAAGCGCGCCGTGGCCGCGCAGGCGCGGGTCCACGCGGCCAACGGGCAGGACGATGCAGCGGGGCTGGATTGGTACGACATTGCCGGCCACGGCGGTTTTGCCAACGAGGCCCAGGCCCGCCGCCAGGCGGAACTGGCGCGCGAGGCCGTGCGCGCCCGCGCCGAGACCTTCGCCGGGCGTGGCGTGGTGCGCACGTTCCGCTCGGGCACGCGCTTCACATTGCAGGACATGTCCTCGCTGGGCCCGACGGGCGAGGCCGGGTTCGAGCCGGTCTTCGCGCTGGACTGGATCGAGCACGTGGGCATCAACAACCTGCCGCCAGAGACGCGCACGTCGCTGACGCAGCGCCTGGGCGGGCTGGATGCGTACCTGACGCTGGATGGCGAGGCGATTGCCGCGCCGCAAGAGATCCCGCCTGGCGATGGTTCGACGTTGGATGACGCCTCGATCCCCCCCGACCCCGCCGTCCTGGCCAAGGCCCGCGAGGTCGGCTACGCCAACCGCTTCCAAGCCGTGCGCTGCGACCGCCCCTGGCGCCCAGCCTTGCCGGAATCCCGCGGCGCCCGCCTGGGCGGCGCGCCCTCGGTCCACGGCGTGCACACCGCCGTGGTCACCGACGCCGAAGGCGGCACGCAACCCAGGCAAAGCGACGAGATCCTGCGCAACAAGCGCGGCGACGTGCGCATCAGATTCCATTGGCAGGCGGGCAGCCGGGACGGCGAGGCCAGCAGCCGCTGGGTGCGCGTGGCGCAGCGCCAGTCCGGCGCCGGCATGGGCATCAGCTTCGTGCCGCGCATCGGGCAAGAGGTGCTGGTGCGCTTCCTGGACGACGACATCGACCAGCCCATCGTGGTGGGCGCGCTGTACAACGGCCGCGGCGAAGGCGGCACGCCCGCCACGCCGGGCGGGCGCGCTGGCAGCGCGGCCGATACGCAGGTCTACGCCGCCGCGCGCGACAACGCGCCCAGCGCCCAGGCCAACCTGGCCGCGGGCAACGCGCCGGCCTGGCACGGCGCGGCCGCAGGCGAAGACAACCACCGCAACGCGGCCGCGCTGACCGGCTTCAAGAGCAAGGAATTCGGCGGCGCGGGCTACAACCAGATCCTGTTCGACGACACCGACGGCCAGCTGCGCATGCAGGTCAAGAGCAGCCAGGAGGCCTCGGAACTGAACCTGGGCCATCTCATCCACCAGGCCGGCAACTACCGCGGCGGCCTGCGCGGCGTGGGCGCCGAACTGCGCACCGACGCCTACGGCGCCGTGCGCGGCGGCGCGGGCGTGCTGCTGTCGACCTACAGCGCCACCGGCGGCAACGCCAGCGCCGTGGGCGATGCGGCAGGCGTGCAGGCGCTGGCCAGCCAGACCGAGCAGATGGCGCGTTCGCTGGACAGCGTGGTCGGTGCCCACCAGGGCCTGCGGCTGGCCACGGCGCTGGGCACCAAGGGCCCGCAGGCCAGCGTGCTCGATGGCGACAAGGCGCCGCTGGCGGCCATGCACCGCACCGTCTCGGGCACGGTCGCGGGCGACAGCCTGGATGGCGCCCGCGGCGATGCCGCGGCCAGGCACACGCAGGCCGCGCCAGGCAAAGTGCCGCACCCCACCGATCCCGTCGTGCTGATGGCTGCGCGCGCCGGGCTGGCGCAGGTCGCGGCCAAGCACCTGCAAGTGACGGCCGGGGAGGCCGTGCACTGGTCGGCCGGCAAGGACCAGAACCTGGCGGTGATGGGCGCGCTGCGCCTGCACACCGGCCAGGGCCTGGGCATCGTCGCCGGCCTGCAGCAGGGCGGGGCGGACTCGGGGCTGGACCTGATCTCGGCCAAGGGCAACGTCGATGTGCAGGCCCAGCACGACATTTTGCGGGTGCAGGCGCAGCAGGACATCACCATCGGCAGCGCGCAGACCGCGGTGGAATACGCCGCGCCCAAGCGCATCCGCATTGCGACGGCGGCCGGCGCCAGCATCGTGCTCGAAGGCGGCAACATCACCGTCACCGCGCCGGGGCGCATCGACGTCAAGACGGGCGACAAGCGCTTTGCCGGCCCCGACCGATTGCCCTATCCGTTTCCCCAGATGCCCGAGAGCGTCTGCGTCAGCTGCGCCGTGGAAGCCGCGGCGGGCGGCCAGGCCATGACGGTGAAGAATGCTTGAGGACCGCGATACCTGGATCGATCCGGCCGGCCCCGCCGTGGGCCGGGCGCTGTACGACGCCGCGTGGAACCAGCCGCAGCCCACGGAGCGCTACCTGCTGCTCGACGCCGCCTTTGCGCCAGGGCTGCCCGCGCGGCTGGCGCGCTGGCTGGAGCCCGAAGACTACTGCTCGCTCTATGCCGGACGCTACGAAGGCGAAGGCCTGGACGAGGTTGCGCCCTACCTGCTGCGCCTGCCCTGGGTGCCCGCGCTGCGCCAGCCGCTGTGCGACAAACTGATGGATCTGACGCGGGGTAGACCCATGCTCAGCCTGCTGTTCAGCGCGGCTACGCTGGAGCAGTTGGCCGACCACCTGCGCGCGCAGATCGAGGCTGTGGGCGCCGATGGCCGCGCCTATCTGCTGCGCCTGGCGGACACGCGCGCGCTGGCCGCGCTGCTCGACGTGTTGACGCCCGCGCAACGCCAGCGCCTGCTGGCTGGCATCGCGCGCTGGTCCTACGTAGACCGCGCGGGTGAACTGCAATCGATCGAAGGCGGCCCGCCGGCCGCGCCCGCCATCGAGCCGACGCCTTATCAGATCGACGCGGATCAACAGCGCCAGCTGCAGCAATGGGCCCTGCCGGACGCCATCCTGCGCTTCGTGCAATTGCGCGCCGGCCTGTTCGGCGAGCTGGCCTGCCGCCCGGCCGCGGCGCATCGCCTGATCGACGAAGGCGTGCAGCGCCTGGCTCGCCGCGGCGTGGATCACGACGCGCTGGCCTATCGCCATGCCTTGACGCTGCTGCGCCGCCACGGCCTGCTGACCCCCGCCCATTCCTCACCCACGCCTGTTGTCTCCAGCCTGGAGCCGCAATCATGACGTTCAAGTTCCGCTTCGCCGGCCCATGCCGCGAGATTCCCACGGACCTGGATTTCCAGGAGCAACGCAAGGCCTGCCAGAAAATGGGCGAAAAGGCCGGCACGGATTGCTCGATCGAGTTGTTCTTCGGATTCTTCTTCGATGGTACGCGCAACAACATGTATGTGTCGGACAAAGCCGGAGACAACACGCAGACGAATGTGGCGAGGTTGCATAACGTATTTGACGATAAGAAAGACCCTAGCTACAGCGCGCGCCAACACCGATTTCGCACTTATGTCGAAGGCGTAGGTACGCCTTGTGTCGATAAGGTGGGTGATCCGGGCACTGGCGTGCACGCGCAGGCGGGAGCTGCGGCGGGATGGGGCGGAGAAGGTCGTATCAATTGGGCACTGCTGGAGTTCCAGAACCATCTGTATTTTCATTACACCGAGCGAGACCTGTTCGAAGACCTGCGCCAAAGTCCCAGAGCCCTGGTCAGGGAAATGAGTACAGATATGTCGATGTCTGGTTTGCAGATCGAAGAGCTGGCAAAGGGCGCCACGCTTCCTTTTGCGTCCTCGTCTGGAGCAACGCCTGGCGACGCGGCGGACATCGCGATTCGTCGCGCCCAAGGTCTGGGTTCATCTGTGTTGAGAGTCTGGAACGTTCATAAAGCCAGACCGAACAATATGGCACGCTATTCCGTGCTGTCGCGTCGTAACCGTGAGATGCGGCAGATGCTGTCCGGCTACCTGTCCACCAATCCAAAAGTGGAGCGCATTCGCGTCTCTATCTTTGGCTTCTCTCGTGGCGCGGCCGAGGCACGGGTGTTTGCCAATTGGCTCAAGGACGCCTGCGATGTCCCCGAAGGAATGTCTTTCTATACGCCTCGCGGCGACGGCATCTTGCGCCTTGGGGGCATTCCTGTCGTCATCGATTTCATGGGGTTGTACGACACCGTGGCCTCGGCCGGCATTGCACAGTCGGCGCCTGGCGAATTGTGGGACGGCCACGGCGCCTGGGCGAGCAAGGAAGACATGGAAATTCCAAGTATGGTCACGCGCTGCGTCCATATGGTCGGGGCGCACGAAGTGCGAGGATCATTTCCGCTGGACTTGATCGATGGTCGTGGCTATGAAGAGATCGTCTATCCGGGGGTGCATTCAGACGTAGGAGGTGGCTACAAGCCAGCAGAGCAAGGCCGAGGGATGGCGGATAACGATAAGTTGTCGCAAATTCCCCTGTGCGATATGTATCGGGAAGCCGTGACGGCCGGCGTGCCCTTGAGGTTGCACACGGCGCCTGCTCGCGACAAGGCTCGGTTTGACGTGTCGTCCAGCCTGCGTAATGCATTCAATGCCTACGTCGAGAGCACTCGCGATATATCCAGTGGGCAATCATCGACCCGCCGAATCATGTACAACCACTACGTTCAGTATGTGCGCTGGCGACGCCTTCGTGTTGATCGCGGGCCTGAGTGGCTGGGCGGCATTCCCAGTGCGCTGCGGGCCAAGGCGAACAATCCTCAGGACTACGAGGATCTGGTGCAAGCCAACAACGAGTTGCTGCTGGAGGTTCGGACGTTGACTGCGGACAATGCGCTTGAACGCAGCTCAGTCCCGAATGTGACGCCGGGTGCGCAAGGCGCTCGACTCTATGACAGCGTCATGTTGGCATTGCGAGGCAACAAAGAGAAGGTGTGGTTGGATCAGATGCGCACAGTCTGGAACCTTCCTGGCAGGCCCGTCGCCGCGGTGATTGATCTTCTGGACAATTATGTGCACGATTCAAGGGCTTGGTTCAAGCCTCTGGGCAAGGATGACGACGTGTGGATGAGTATCCAGCGTGATCGTCTCAAGCAGCTGGACCGGCGTGAAAAATTGGCCGAACGATATGTATCGACCGGTCGGGCGGATCTGGCCTGGCCACTGATGCCCAGCAAGGAAGAACGGGCAGAGTTGGCCGCATATCGAGAAAATCCCAATGCCTTGCCATTGCAGGCAGGCGGGCGCGAGTTTTACTCGCAATGGGGGTATTTGCGTTGGCGCTCGGTCTACGCCAATCCTCAGGTCCGGGCGCAACGGGAGGCGCAACAGGATAGGGAGAACACGCAGCGTGCCCTTCAGAATATGCCGATGAATTTCAACGCGATTCCCAGGTTTTAGTCATGCCGTCCTCAAGCATACGTAATCGTCGCTCGTTGTTTCCCTATTTTTTTCGTGCTGCTCGGCTTGTCGTTCCCGGGATCCTGGTTGTGGCTCAGGGACTGGTTGCCACGCTTTCCTGGGCGCAACACGCCCCCGTGCCGGAGACGATTGCTTTGCGACTGGGAATCGTCAACTACTTGGGTGAAGGGTTGAGCCCTGTCTACATAAACCAAGGTTGGGCGGGAAGCGTTCGCTCTCAGGCCTATACCTCAAGTACCTGCTGTGTTTCGGTACCAAAGAAGTGGGTGCCCGGCATGACAATGCGGGTCGAGTGGAATTCGGATTCAATGTTCGAGCGCGGACAACACGAATTGATGGTGCGGGACGCGCCTGTCTTGCCGTACGACATTTCATATAGCGGCTATGCATGGGCGGTCTTTCTGCCAGGCGGGGAGGTATTCGTGCAGCCTTCGGCATCTGGTCCTGGCGCTGAAGGGTTCATGTCTGGGTTGCCTGAACCCGGCGAGGCGACCGAGGCTGAATTGAAACAGTTCATCGAAAAAACCCAACCCAGGCCTTGACCCCCGGGCGACCGGCCGCTGCCGCGCCCCGTCCGCTCCGTCCGCATCCCCCCAGACAGCATCCCGGGCCGCCGCCCGCGGCTGTTATGATGCCTGGATATATAACCAGTTGTCAGGCCGGCCTTTCCGCGCCTGGCTGCCAGCCCCGCGCGCCATGTCCGACCCGACCCTTCCGCCTTCCAACAGCCGTCCCGACCCCTTGGCCGACCTGAATCCGGCCCAGCGCGAGGCCGCCGAATTTGGCGTGGCCGGCGCGGGCGACGACGGTCCCCTGCTGGTCATCGCCGGGGCGGGGTCAGGCAAGACCAACACCTTGGCGCACCGGGTTGCTCACCTGATCCTGAACGGCGCCGACCCGCAGCGCATGCTGCTGTTGACGTTCTCGCGCCGCGCCGCCCAGGAAATGGAGCGCCGCGTGGGGTCGGTGCTGCAACGGGTGATGAACCTGCGCGGCACCCAGCAGGCGCCGTCGCTGCCCTGGGCGGGTACGTTCCACGCCATCGGGGCGCGCCTTTTGCGCGATTGCGCCCAGCGCATCGGCCTGTCCGACGCCTTTACCATCCACGACCGGGGCGACGCCGAAGACCTGATGGGCATGGTTCGCCACGAGCTTGGGCTGTCGTCCACCAAGTCGCGCTTTCCGCTCAAGGGCACCTGCCTGGCGATCTATTCGCGGGTGGTCAACAGCCAGACGCCGGTGGCCGACGTGCTGCACAGCGTGTTCCCGTGGTGCGCGCAGTGGGAAGACGAGCTCAAGAGCCTGTTTCGCGGCTACGTGGCGGCCAAGCAGGACCAGCAGGTGCTCGATTACGACGACCTGCTGCTGTACTGGGCCGAAATGATGGGCGATGCGGCCATTGCCGCCGACGTCGGCGGGCGCTTCGACCATGTGCTGGTGGACGAATACCAGGACACCAACCGCCTGCAATCGGCCATTCTGCTGGCCATGAAGCCCGACGGCCGCGGCCTGACGGTGGTGGGCGATGACGCCCAGTCCATCTATTCGTTTCGCGCCGCCACGGTGCGCAATATCCTGGATTTCCCCACGCAGTTTCCCAAGCCGGCGCGGGTCATCACGCTGGACCGCAATTACCGCTCGACCCAGCCCATTCTCACCGCGTCCAACGCGGTCATCGGCCTGGCGACCGAGCGCTACGCCAAAGACCTCTGGACCGACCGCACGTCGTCGCAACTGCCCGAACTGGTCACCGTCAGCGACGAAGGCGGGCAGGCCCGCTGGGTGGCCGATCAGGTGCTGGCCCAGCGCGAGGGCGGGGCCACGCTGAAGTCGCAGGCGGCGCTGTTTCGCACGGCCAGCCACAGCGCGGCGCTTGAACTGGAACTGACCCGCCGCAATATCCCGTTCGTCAAATTCGGCGGGCTGCGCTTCCTGGAAGCGGCCCACGTCAAGGACCTGCTGTCGCTGTTGCGCTGGGCCGAAAACCCGCGCGGCCGCATGGCGGGTTTTCGCGTGGCGCAGTTGTTGCCCGGCATCGGGCCGGCCACCGCCGGCAAGCTGATGGACGCCATGGCGCAGTCGGCCGAGCCGCTGCGTGCGCTGCGCGAATTCAAGCCGGGTGCGGCGGCCCAGGCCGAGTGGGGCGCGTTTGCCGATACGTATGCCGCGCTCGCCGACCCGGGCCTGCGCTGGCCGGCCGACGTCGACCTGGCGCTGCGCTGGTACGCCGGCCAGCTCGAACGCCTGTACGACGACGCCCGGGTGCGCAAGACCGACCTGGACCAGCTGGTGCGCATTGCCGCCGGCTATCCGTCGCGCGAGCGTTTCCTGACCGAACTGACGCTGGACCCGCCCGATGCCACCAGCGACGAATCCGGCGCCCCGTCGCGCGACGAAGACTACATGATCCTGTCCACCATCCATTCGGCCAAGGGCCAGGAATGGAAGGCCGTGTACGTGCTGAACGTGGTCGATGGCTGCATACCGTCCGACATGAGCACCGGCACGGCCGAGGAAATCGAAGAAGAGCGCCGCCTGCTGTACGTGGCCATGACGCGCGCCAAGGAACGCCTGCAACTGATCGTGCCGCAGCGCTTCTATGTGCACCAGCAGACCGGCATGGGCGACCGCCATGTGTACGGGTCGCGCACCCGCTACATCACCAACGCCATGCTGCCGCTGTTCGACCACCTGCCCAAGCTGCCCGACCTGCCGGGCGGGCCGCGCGAACCCCGGCAGCCGCAGGCGCCGCAGGTGGACGTGGCCAAGCGGGTGCGCAGCCTGTTCGCCTAGCAGGGGGGGCCTCGGCCAGGGCTGAACAGCGGCGCTGGGCTATCATCGCCCCATACCGATACGCTGTTTCCGCAAGGGCTCGCATAGCCGGAGGATGCCTATGTCTACCGAAGAAATCGTCGCCACCGATCCGCATAAAGGCGAGGTCGTGGCGTCCATTGCCTATGTGAACGGCCGGCGCGAGCGCGAGGTGCCCATCGAAGAAGTGGGCCAGTACGTCAACCAGGACCGCAGCATGCTGTGGGTGGGCCTGCGCAATCCCGGCCCCGAACTGCTGGGCCAGGTGGCCCGCGAGCTGGGCGCCTGCGACAAGAACCAGGAAGAAATGCTGGAGCCGCACCGCCGGCCCAAGATCATCGACTACGGCAACATGGTGCTCATCGTGGCCATCACGGTCGAGGTCGAAGCCGAACGCCCCATCTTCGGCGAAACCCAATTCCTGATCGGCGAAGGCTTCCTGGTCACGGTGCGGCGCGGTGCCACCGCCGGCCACAGCCCCTTGCGCGAACGCCTGGAAGCCTCGCCCGACCTGCTCAAGCGCGGCAGCGACTACGTGGCCTCCGAACTGCTGGACTGGCTGGTGGACCGCTACGTGGCCGCCGCCGGCAAGATCGAATCGGTGGTCGAGGGCGCCGAGCAGAAGCTGCTGATCCGCGGCGCGAAAGATTCCGATATCCGCAAGCTCTATCGCCAGCGCCGCGACCTGTTGCGCATCCACACCGTGGTGTCGCCGCTGGTCGAGATCAGCCGCCGCCTGGCGCGCGTCGAGATGTCGGCCGTGGACGAACACGCCCGGCCGTATTTCGGCGAAGTGGCCGACCGCGTGTCGCGCGTCGATGAACTGTTCAACGCGCTGCGCGAATCGCTGGCCTTCGCGTTTGAAGCCAGCCTGATGATCGGCCAGGCCGCGCAGAACGACACCACGCGCAAGCTGGCGTCCTGGGCCGCCATCCTGGCCGTGCCTACGGCCATCGCCGGCATCTACGGCATGAACTTCAAGTTCATGCCCGAGCTGGAATCCCCGTATGGCTATCCCGTCACCCTGGGGGTGATCGCGTCGGTCTGTTCCTTCCTGTACTGGCGTTTCCGCAAGTCGGGCTGGCTCTAGACCTGCCAGGCCGGCAGGGCGCCGGCGCCGGGTGAGCCGCGCCTTGCCTGCGCCGCCCGGGCTTGTGGCACACTGCCTCTCGTTTCTTTATCCGGAGCCCGGCCCGTGCGCGGCAAATCTCCTTTTGGCGGCGCCAGCAAGCTGACCGCCCTGATCGTCGCCCTGGTCCTGGCCGCGGCCGGCGCTATCGTCAACTGGCTGCAGCCGTCGGGGCAGGGCGGCCAGCGGCCCGGCGCCAGTGCGCCGGCCTCCCAAGGCACACCCGGGGCAGCCCCCGCAGGCGGCGTGCCGACCGGCAGCTATACCTTGACCGGCATGATCGTCAACGTGGCCGACGGCGATACCGTCACGCTGCGCGTGCCCGACGGCCAACGCCGCATCCGCTTGGACAGCATCGATGCGCCCGAAGAGGGCCATGGCGCCGACCAGCCCGGCCAGCCCTATGCCGAGGCCGCCCGCAAGAACCTGGCCGACCTGGTGGCCGGCAAGACCCTGACCGCGCAGTGCTACGAAAAAGACCAGTACGGCCGCGAAGTGTGCGCCCTGATCCTGGAAGATGGCCGCTCGGCCAACCGCCTGCAGGTCGAAGCCGGCTACGCCTGGGCCTACACGGCCCGCCAGGGCGCCTATCTGCACGACCAGGCCATGCCCGGCCTGCAACGCCAGGCCAAGGCCGCCGGCCGCGGCCTGTGGGCGGGCAAGGACCCCGTGCAACCCTGGAAGTGGCGCTACGACTGCTGGCGCCAGCGCCAGTGCGGCTGACCCCCCGGCAGAACCCTAAGGGGATGCCTGGGTACTGGGGCAAGGGCACCTTTGCTATTCTCTGTCGCACTGAATAGAAGGAAAGGTTTCCATGCTTGCTTTGAAGCGGCTTTGGGCGGCGGCCATGCTGCTGTTGCTGGCGTTGGCGGGCTGCTCCCAGGAAAGCAGCCCCATCAACAGCCCGTACCCGTCCGGCGCCGAAGGCCAGAACACCCTGTATTCCGCCTTCGTCAAGCGTTCGCCCAAGTACCTGGACCCGGCCAGCTCTTATTCCGGCGACGAAACCCCTTATACCTACAGCATCTATGAGACGCTCTACGGGTACCACTACCTCAAGCGGCCCTACGAACTGATTCCCCGGGCCGCGGCGTCCATTGACCCGCCGGTCTACCTGGATGCGCAGGGCAAGGTCCTGCCGGCCGACGCGCCGGGCGAGCAGATCGCCGAAAGCGTCTACGACATCAAGATCAAGCCCGGCGTGCGCTTCGCGCCGCACCCGGCCTTTGCCCGCAAGACCGACGGCAGCTACGACTACTTCCCGCTGTCGCCGGAAGACCTCGAAGACAAATACGCCATTCCCGACTTTCCCCGCACCGGCACGCGCGAGCTGGTCGCCGACGACTACGTCTACGCCTTTCGCCGCCTGGCCAGCCCGCGGGTGGTGTCGCCCATCTATTCGCTGATGGCCGAATACGTCAGCGGCCTGAAGGACTATGGCGACCGCCTGCGCCAGCGCGACCAGGCGCTGCGCCGCGACCTGCCCGGCGGCGCGGGCGCTTCCTGGCTGGACCTGCGCGAGCCCGACGGCTTCACGGGCGTACAGGCGCTGGACCCCCACACGCTGCGCATCCGCGTCAACGGCAAGTACCCGCAATTCAAGTACTGGCTGGCCATGACCTTCACGGCGCCGGTGCCCTGGGAAGCCGACCGCTTCTACAACCAGCCCGGCATGGCCGAGCACGACCTGTCGCTGAACACCTGGCCCGTCGGCACCGGCCCCTACATGCTGGCCGAATCGCTGCAGAACCGCCGCCACGTGCTGGCGCGCAACCCCAACTTCCACGGCGAACCCTATCCCTGCGAAGGCGAGCCCGGCGACAAGGCGGCCGGCCTGCTGGCCGACTGCGGCAAGCCCACGCCCTTCATCGACCGCGCCGTGTTCAGCGTCGAAAAAGAGGCCATTCCGCTGACCGGCAAGTTCATGCAGGGCTACTACGACGTGCCGCAGATCGAGCGCGGCGAGTACGGCGTGGCCATGCTGGTGGCCGCGGGCGACAGCCAGGACAAGGCGCGCAAATACCAGGAACATGGCATCCGCCTGCCCACCACGGTCGAAACCGCCAACTGGTACATGGGCTTCAACTGGCTCGATCCGGTGGTGGGCAAGGGCGACACGCCCGAGCAGGCCGAAAAGAACCGCAAGCTGCGCCAGGCCATCAGCATCGCGTTCGACTGGGAAGAATACGTGGCGGTGTTCGAGAACAGCCAGGCGTCGGTGGCCTACGGCCCGGTGCCGCCCGGCGTGCTGGGCTACCGCGAGCCGCCCGAAGGCGTGAACCCGGTGGTCTACGACCTGGTCGACGGCAAGCCGGTGCGCAAGTCGGTCGACGTGGCCAGGCGCCTGCTGGCCGAAGCCGGCTACCCCGATGGCCGCAACGCCGTGACCGGTGCGCCCCTGGTGCTGTACTACGACTCGATGCAGGGGGGCGGCTCGAATCCCGCGTTCGACTGGATGCGCCGCCAGATGGCCAAGATCGGCGTGCAGATGGACGTGCGCGCCACCGACTACAACCGCTTCCAGGACAAGATGCGGCGCGGTTCGGCGCAGATCTTCCTGTGGGGCTGGAACGCCGACTACCCCGACGCCGAGAACTTCCTGTTCCTGCTCTACGGCCCCAACGCCAAGGCCAAGGATGGCGGCGAAAACGCCGCCAACTACGACAGCCCCGAATTCAACCGCCTGTTCGAGCAGATGAAGTTCCTGGATGACGGCCCCGCAAAGGAAGCCCTGATCGCCCGCATGGTCGCCATCGTGCAGCGCGACGCGCCCTGGATGTTCGGCTACTTCCCGATGTCGGGCGGCGCCTACCAGCAGTGGGTCGGCAACGCCAAGCCCACCCAGATGGTGCGCAACACGCTGCAGTACATGAAGATCGACCCGGCCCTGCGCGAGCGCAAGATCGACGAATGGAATTCCCCCATCTGGTGGCCGGTGGGCCTGTTCGCGCTGCTGATCGCGCTGGCGATCTGGCCGTCGTACCTCGCGCTCAAGCGGCGTGAACGACAGACCGCGTTTGGCCACGGTCCGCGCAAGGAGCATCAATCATGATCGGCTACATCATCCGCCGGCTGCTGTATGGCGTGCTGATCCTGATCGGCGTGAACCTGTTCACCTTCATCCTGTTCTTCGCGGTGAACACGCCCGACGATATGGCGCGCCTGGCCATCGGCGGCCAGCGCATCAGCCAGGACGCGGTCGAGAAATGGAAGGTCGAGCACGGCTACGCCAAGCCGCTGTTCTACAACACAAAGGCCAGCGGTTCCGCCCAATTGACCGACACCGTGTTCTACCAGCGTTCGGTGCCGCTCCTGGTGATGGACTTCGGCCGCTCCGACGGCGGCCGCGACATCGGCCGCGAAATCCAGACCCGCATGGGCCCCAGCCTGGCGCTGGCGGTGCCCACCTTCTTTCTGGGGCTGTTCGCCAGCATCGTGTTCTCGCTGACCTTGGTGTATTTTCGCGCCACCCGGCTGGACTTCTGGGGCGTGGTGGTCTGCGTGATACTGCTGTCCATCTCCAGCCTGTTCTACATCATCGCGGGGCAGTGGCTGTTCGCCAAGGTGCTGCGGCTGGTGCCGTTCTCGGGCTTCGAGGGCGGGCTGGACATGGTCAAGTTCCTGGCGCTGCCGGTGCTGGTGGCGATCGTGTCGCGGCTGGGTCCCGAAGCGCGCTTCTACCGCACCCTGTTCCTGGAAGAAATCGGCAAGGACTACGTGCGCACCGCCCGCGCCAAGGGGCTGGCCGAACGCGTGGTGCTGTTCCGCCACGTGCTGCGCAACGCCATGCTGCCCATCCTGACCAGTACCGTGGCCGCCTTGCCGCTGCTGTTCATGGGCAGCCTGATCGCCGAATCCTTCTTCGGCATCCCCGGACTGGGCAGCTACACCATCGACGCCATCAACGCGCAGGACTTCTCCATCGTGCGCGCCATGGTCTTCCTGGGGGCGTCGCTGTACATCGTGGGGCTGATCCTGGCCGATATTTCCTACACGCTGGCTGACCCCCGCGTCCGATTCGAGTAGCCGCCATGCCCCAATTCGTATTCCTCTGGACCGATATTGCGCTGTGGCTGATGGTGCTGGGTGCGCTGGCCTACGCCTGGCGGGTGCGCCGCAGCCCGAACCTGCGTTCCACCTGGGCGCGCGTGGCGCGCGACACGCCGGCCATGTGTTCCGCGGTGGTGCTGGCGGCGTTTGCGGTGGTCGGCTTGCTGGATTCCGTGCATTACCGCCCCTTGCTGCCGCCCGCTCCCGGCGCGGCCGCGGACGCGCCGCCGGTCTACGCGCCCGCCGTCAAGTCGGCGCTGGACGGCCTGTTGAGCGGCTCGGTGCTGACGCGGCCGGAAAAAACCTATTCCAGTCCGCTTGCCGTGCGCCAGTTCACCAAGGAAACCCTGCTGGTCGACGACAAGCCGGTACGCGATTTTCCGCGCCTGCGGGCCGCGGGCACACACCTGGCCGACCCTGATCGCGACCATGCCGGCGACCTGTCCCGACGGTTGGGCCTGGGGCTGGCGGCGGGCCTGGCCGTGGCGCTGGCGGGCACAGGCCTGCTGTTCGCCGGGCTGGCCCGGCGCGCGGGCGCTTCTGCCGCGGCGCAGGCGCTATTCGGCGGCGATTCGGATGTGCCCTGGCGCGCCATGGCCATCACCTTCACGCTGCTGTGCCTGGCGGGCGGCGCGCTGGCGGGGCTGTCCACCGGCTACCACGCGCTGGGCACCGACCGCATCGGCAACGACGTGCTGTGGCAGGCCCTCAAAAGCATTCGCACCGCGCTGGTCATCGGCAGCCTGACCACCCTGGCGATGCTGCCGCCGGCCATCGTGTTCGGCATCGCGGCCGGCTATTTCAAGGGCAAGGTCGACGACGCCATCCAATACCTCTACACCACCATCACCTCGATTCCCGGGGTACTGCTGGTGGCGGCCTGCGCGCTGATGATGCAGGTCTACATCGACAACCACGCCGACCTGTTCGATACCTCGGCCGCGCGCGCCGACCTGCGCCTGTTCCTGCTCTGCATGATCCTGGGCCTGACCGGCTGGGCCGGCCTGTGCCGGCTGCTGCGCGCCGAGACGCTCAAGCTGCGCGAGCTGGAATACGTGCAGGCGGCGCGGGCCTTCGGCGTGTCGCACTGGCGCATCATGACGCGCCACCTGCTGCCCAACGTGGCCCACCTCGTGCTGATCACCGTGGTGCTCGAATTCTCGGGGCTGGTGCTGTACGAGGCCGTGCTGTCCTACCTGGGCATCGGCGTGGACCCCAGCATGAATTCCTTTGGCTCCATGATCGATGGCGCGCGCCTCGAGATGTCGCGCGATCCCATGATCTGGTGGAATCTCCTGACCGCTTTCCTTTTCATGCTGGCCCTGGTGCTGGCGGCCAATCTGTTCGCCGATGCGGTGCGCGACGCCTTCGATCCGCGCACCCGCCGCTACAAGCCGAGCCGCCTGCCGGGCCTGGGCCTGTTCGGCCGCCGCCCCGACGCCGTGCTGGCTGCCGACGCCCGCTCATCCAAGCCCGGAGACGCCCCGTGACGCACGACACCCCCTTGCTGGCCGTGCAGGGCCTGGACGTCGACATCGCCGGCGAAAGCGGCATGACGCATGCGGTCAAGCGCCTGCAACTGGCCATCTCGCAGCGCCAGACCTTTGCCCTGGTCGGCGAATCGGGCTGCGGCAAGAGCATGACGGCGCTGGCGTTGCTGCGCCTGCTGCCCGATGCCGGGCGCATCGTCGGCGGCCAGATCGAACTGGACGGTGAAGACCTGAACCGCCTGCCCGAAAGCGCCATGCGCGGCGTGCGCGGCGGGCGCATCGGCATCATCTTCCAGGAGCCCTCCACCAGCCTGAACCCCGTCATGCGGGTGGGCGACCAGATCATCGAAACCCTGGTGACGCACACGCCGCTGCGCGGCGCTGCGGCACGGTCGCGGGCCATCGACTGGCTGCGGCGCGTCGGCATCCCCGAGCCGGAACGGCGCGTGGACGACTACCCGTTCCAGTTCTCCGGCGGCCAGAAGCAGCGCGTCATGATCGCGATTGCCCTGGCAGCCGAACCGCTGCTGCTGATCGCCGACGAACCCACCACCGCGCTGGACGTCACCGTGCAGGCGCAGGTGCTTGATCTGCTGGCCGACATCCAGCAGGAAATGGGCATGGCCGTGCTGCTCATCACGCACGACCTGGCCGTGGTCAAGAACGTCGCCCATCACGTGGCGCTGATGCGCGGCGGCGAAATCGTCGAAAGCGCCAGCGCGGAGGAATTCTTCCGCGCGCCCAAGCACCCTTATGCGCGCCAGCTGTTCGACGCCATTCCGACCTTCGAAAAGCGCGGCGTGCCGCTCAGCCAGCCTGGCCGCGACGCACAGGCGCAGGACCCGGCCGCCGCCCGCCGCCGGGTGCGCGACCCCGGTGTGGTGCTGGACGTGCAGGACCTGAAGGTGCATTACCCCGTGCGCAAGGGGCCGCTGCGCCGCGTGGTGTCGTGGGTCAAGGCGGTCGATGGCGTCACCTTCACGCTGCGCGCCGGTGAAACGCTGGCGTTGCTGGGCGAATCGGGCTGCGGCAAGACCACCACCGGCAAGGCGCTGCTGCGCCTGATCGACGGCGCGAACATCTCCGGCCGCGCCATGCTGCAAGGGCAGGACCTGCTCTCGGCCGACCGCAGCCGCTTGCAGCGTCTGCGCCAGGACATCCAGATCGTGTTCCAGGACCCCTATGCCTCGCTGGATCCGCGCATGCGGGTGGGCGACATCCTGGACGAAGGCCTGGAATCCCTGCGCCGCGGCATGAGCGCGCAGGATCGCGCGGCCCATGCTGCCCGGCTGATCGAACGGGTCGGCCTGCCGGCCAACACGCTGGCGCGCTATCCGCATGAATTCTCGGGCGGCCAGCGCCAGCGCATCGCCATCGCGCGGGCCCTGGCGGTCGAGCCCAAGGTGCTGATCTGCGACGAGCCGACCTCGGCGCTGGACGTGTCGGTGCAGGCGCAGATCCTGGACCTGCTGCGCGAATTGCAGGCAGAACTGGGCATCGCCTATCTCTTCATCACGCACAATTTCGGCGTAGTCGAGTACCTGGCGGACCGCATCGCCGTCATGGAAGGCGGGCGCATCGTCGAACTGGGCGAGGCCGACGCCGTGCTGCACGCGCCGCGCCAGGACATGACCCGGCGGCTGCTCGACGCCGTGCCACGCCTGCAATTCGGGCCCCTGTCCGCCGACTGAAACCCGTCCCCCTTCGCGCCGCGGCGGGCGAGGGGCGGCGGTGCCGTGCGATACTGTCGATTCGAAATCCGCGAAAAACGACGTTCCGATACCGCCGGCCCCGCGCCGCCCGGAACGTCGCGCACACGTCACCCCGCCTTGGCGTCAGGTCGGCCAGCGATTCCCCCGACATCCCGTCGGACCGTCACGAGCAACCGCGCGCGCAGCGCGCCTTGCCCGTACCACCGGAACGCGCCATGAACCTCGCTATCCCCGCAGCAAACTCCCTGTCCCGTGCCCGTATCGCCATCGTCGGCGCCGGACTGGGCGGCCTGACGCTCGCACGCGTCCTGCACCTGCACGGCATCCCCGCCACCGTGTTCGAAGCCGACGCCTCGCCCGATGCGCGCGGCCAGGGCGGCTTGCTGGACATCCACGCACACAACGGCCAGATCGCCCTCAGGGCCGCCGGCCTGCACGAGGCCTTCCTGGCCCTGGCGCTGCCCGGCGAGGACGGCAAGCGGGTCGTCGACCGCCATGGCCGCATCCTGTTCGATCGTCCTGGCCAGGCCCAACCCGCCCGGCCCGAAATCGACCGGGGCGCGTTGCGCCGCTTGCTGGCCGCGTCCTTGCCTGACGGCACGATCCGATGGGGCCACAAGCTCACCGCTGCCGACGCCCTGGGCGATGGCCGGCATCGCCTGGCGTTCGCCCAGGGCGCCTCGTTCACCGCCGATCTGGTGGTCGGCGCCGACGGCGCCTGGTCCCGCATCCGGCCGCTACTGTCGGCGGCCCTGCCTGCGTACGTCGGCACCACCTTCATCGAAACGCGTCTGTCCGATGGCGACCGCCGCCACCCCGCCAGCGCGCAGCTGATCGGCCGCGGCACCCTGATGGCCGTGGCGCCCGGCAAGGGCATCCTGGGCCATCGTTACGCCGACGGCACCCTGCACGCGTACGTCGCCTTGAACCGGCCGCAGGCCTGGTTCAGCGCCATCGACTTCACCTGCCGGTCGGCCGCCCTGGCGCGGCTCGCCCGGGAATTCGACGGCTGGGCGCCGGCGCTGCGCGCGCTGGTGACCGAAGGCGAGGCCGACCCTATCGCCAGGCCGCTGCACGCCTTGCCGGTCGCGCATCGCTGGGAACGGGTGCCCGGCGTGACCTTGCTGGGGGATGCGGCGCACCTGATGTCTCCGTTTGCCGGCGAAGGCGCCAACCTCGCCCTGTACGACGGCGCCGCGTTGGCCCACGCGCTGTGCGCGCGCCCCACCGCGATCGAGACCGCCTTGGCCGAGTATGAACAGGCCTTGTTTGCCCGCAGCGCCTCGGCCGCCGCGCAGACGGCTCGCAACCACGAGCGCTTCTTCGGCCCGCTCGCGCCGGCCAGCGTGGTGGACCTGTTCGCTGCGCACTGACGCCACCCGGCGCGGACGCACCCAGGCCCCCACGCGGCCAGGACAGGGCCCCAAAGGAAAACCGCCCCCCGGTCCTTGCGGATCGGGGGGCGGTGCGGGGGCCGCCTGCGCGGCCAGACGTCACTCGTGCGCGCTGCGCGTTTCCAGCCACACCAGGGTGTCGTGCCGCAGGGCGCGTACACATTGCGCCAGGAAGGCATGCACCACCTCCAGCTCGGCGGCGTCGTAGCGGCGCGCCATCAGCACCACCGCTTCGGCCACCCACTGGCGTTCCTGGGCCAGTTGCTGGCAGGCTTCCTCGACCGGCCGGATCACGATCATCCGGCGATCCAGCGGGTGGCGGCCCCGCTGCACGTACCCGGCCGCTTCCAGGCGGTTGATCAAGGCGGTGGCGCCGCCGGAGCTGATGCCCATCAGTTGGGCCAGTTGGCCCGTGGGCAGGGCATCGAACTCCATCACCAGTTCCAGCGCTTTCAGATCCGCCAGGGGGATACCCAGTTTCTCCGCCAGGGCCGACTGGCATGCCGCGTTGTACACGGCGAACTGCCGACCCAGCATCAGGGCGATATCGTCAAGCATTCCGGGCCGCAGATCGTTGTTGCGAGATTCAGGCATCACGGTCACATGCTCGTGGTGAACGATGGTTTCTTGTTGCAGCATGGTTCGCTCCCTCACGGATCCGGTGGTTTACTTCTTGCCCGACAGGCCGCCGAGCAGGCCGCCCAGCAAACCGCCGTTGTTGGCACCGTTGGTGGTGGTGCCGCCGCCCACCGCGGCCGTCACGCCACCCAGCAAGCCGCCCAACAGGCCGCCATTGTTGGCCGTGCCCGAGGCGCCGGCACCGGCGCTGGCCCCGGCACCCGCACCGGCGGCTCCCGCTCCTGCGCTGACGGTCGCGCCGCCGGTCACCCCTCCGAGCAAGCCGCCAAGCAAGCCGCCATTGGCACCTGCCGCGCCGCCCGCCGTCCCGCCGGCCGTGCCGGTCACGCCACCGAGCAGGCCACCCAGCAAGCCGCCATTGGCGCCAGCCGTGCCGCCCGCAGCGCCGCCGGTCGCACCGGTCACGCCGCCGAGCAGGCCGCCCAGGAGACCGCCGTTGGCCGCGGTGCCGCCCGTTGCGCCGCCCACGGTGCCGGTCACGCCGGCAAGCAGACCGGTCACCGGTGCCAGCAGGCCGCCGTTGGCGCCCGTGGTGCCGCCGGTGACGCCACCCAGGATGCCGGTGATCGGGCTGAGCAGGCCGCCGTTATTGCCGCCCGTCGCACCGCCCAGGCCCAGGCCGCCGGTCAGGGAGGCAACGGCGCCGGTGGCGTTGGCCAAGGTGGCGCCGAGCGGGTTGGGGTTGCCCGGGGTGGCATTGAGCAGGCCGCCGGCGCTGCTGACCGCGCCGCCCAGGCCTTGCAGCACGCCATTCAGGCCCGCCACATTGCCCCCGGGCAGTTGCGTGCCCAGGTTGCTGACCGTGCCGCCCAGGCTGTTGAGGATGCCGCCCACCGGCGCGCCCAGCTTGGTGGTGGCGCCGACTTGCTGCGTCAGGCCGACCACGGTGCCCGCCAGGGGGCTGGCCGTCGGATCCAGCGCCGCGCCAATGCCGCCCAGCGTGGGCTGCAGGCCCAGCGGCAGCACGTTGTCGACCGTCTTGCCCACATTGCCCAGCGCCGGTTCCAGCAGCGGCTTGGACGGGCCATCGAGCACGCCGCCGGTCACGCCGCCCACCAGCTGGGTCACCGGGTTCAGCAGGCCGCCGTTGCCCGACAGGCCGCCGGTCAGCGCGCCCACCGCGTTGGTGGCGTTGCCCAGGATCGTGGTCAGCGGTTGCGGATTCTTCGGATCGGCATTGAGCAGGCCGCCGGTGCTGGCGACCGTCTTGCCCAAGCCTTCGACCAGACCGCCGACGCCGGCGCTCAGGCCGCCGGGCAGGCCGGTGCCCTTGACCGTGGTGCCCAGGCCTTCGACCAGGCCGCCGACCTGCTTGACCGTACCGTCGACGGGTTGGCCCAGGCCGGTGGTGGCGCCCACTTGCTGCGTCAGGCCGACCACGGTATCGACAACCGGTTTGACGGTGGGGTCCAGGGCCTTGCCGACGCCGCCCAGGGTCGTGCCCAGATTCAGCGGCAGGGTATTGTCGACGGCCGCACCGGTATTACCCAGGGTGGTTTGCAGCAAACCGGTGGTCACCGGATTGACCGGGGGATTCGGTTCGTTCGGGTTGCCCGGGTTATTCGGACCGCCGGGGTTATTCGGATTGCCCGGATTGTTCGGGCCACCCGGATTGGTCGGAAGATCGGTGCCCGGCAAACCAGCCGAAGGACCGCTCTTGTGGCCACCGCCTCCGCCGCCGCAGGCAGCCAGCGTGCTCATCAGAGCGGCCGCCAGAACGGTGGAAGTCAAAATACGTTGTACGCGCTGCGTTTCAATCTTGGCATTCATGGCGAGCTCCTGTGGGGGAAGTGTCAGGCGTCGAAACTGCCCGATACGTCTCTACATGCATAAACCGTGCCAATATTTTTCGAATGCCGTGCCAGTTTACGTTCAGCGCGTTTTTAGGTTTCTAAAACGTCAATAAAATCAATGGCTTGAGTGGTGTTAAAAGGGTTTATACCAATATTGGGAATCCCCCATTTTTACGATCACGCGGAGCCTGCGAATGTTACGTCTGACCGTCAATCGCCCGTTACGTTACGGCCCACGTTACGTAACGCGGTGTGTGGAACAGGCAAAAAAAAGCGCCCGTCGGAACGGGCGCCTGGGTTTTCCGACGGCAATCCATGGATTGCCGCCGCCAGATCAGAACGCGTCGTAATACAGCGAATAGTTCGCGTTGAAACGCACGTCGCGGTCGTTGTTCACCGTGGCCGAACCTATCGGCTTGGCCACGTTGAAATCAAACAGGTAGTACTTGTCATCGGTGAAGCGCAGGCCCAGCGCCACGGATGACAGGTGCCGTTGATTCAGTTGCTGCAGGCCCTTGTTGTTGTAATAGGTGCGGGCAAAGTCGATCAGCGCGTACGGCTGCACGTTCGACAGGTATTCCCAACCTGTGCCGAAACGGCGGTTCACTTCGGCTGATACGCCCACGCCCTTGTCGCCGCTTTGTTCGCCTTGCGGATAACCCATTGCGAAGCGCCAGCTGCCGAACGACACCTGTTCGGACGACGGCAATATATTGCTCGAATACTGGGCGGCGCCGGAAAGCGTCAGGCCGAACTGCGCTGGCAGGGCGAAGGTCTGCTTGGCATTCAGGTTGTAGCGGGTGAAGTCCAGGTCCAGGATCGGCACGGCCGAATAGCCGTAGTTGGTGTTGATCTCTTTCTTGGCGCCGGCCGAATTGAAGCCCTTGGCCACCGCCAGGGTCACGTCGGAAGTCGCGGCCTCGGACACCTGGATATAGCGCATTTCCAGGTTGGCGGCGCGCACCTGCGCATCCTGCTGCAGCCAGCGGTCGGAGTTCTTGGCCTCGTAGCGGTCCTTGGAGTTGGCGGCATAGACCCCCAGCGTACCCGTCAGCGAGCGCGTGTTGTTCAGCAGGAAGGGGTAGCTCACGCCGATGCCGATGCGGTCGTTCTTGACGCGCCGCTGGAAGCCCAGGTATTCGATCGCGTCGTCCTTAGGCTTGGCATCGTAGTGATAGCCATCCACCTTGACCGCCAGGCCGTCGTTGCCGATCGGCACGCGGATCTCGCCCGACACGTACTTCACGTCGTCGGTGTTGAACGGGACGGCTGCCGTCAATTTGACCTGCTCACCCAGCGGCGTCAGGCTGTTGGTGGCGGCATTCACCAGGGGCTGCATGCCGGTGCCCAGGTCCGCCACGCCGGCGGTCAGGCTGACCGGCTGGCGCGAAGCCGTCAGCACCAGTTCCGTGGCGCCGTCGGCGCGCCGCGGCAGGTCCAGCGCCGGCGTGAATTTCACGCCCGGCACCGTGCGCATCAGGTTCAGCACCCGTTCCAGCGTGGCCTGTTTCAGGGGCTTTTCGGCTTTCAGCGGCTCGGCCAGGGATTCCAGGCGGTCCTGCGCATTGCCGATGTCGCCTTCGATGCGCACCGTGCCGATATAGCCTTCCACCACCGTCACCACCACCAGGCCGTTGGCAAAGGTCTGGTTCTGCACCAGCGCGAACGACAGCGGATAGCCGCGGTCACGGTAAAGCTGGGTGATCTTGTCCACCTGCTGCACCAGCTCGCCCAGGCTGATTTCCTTGCCGGACAGGGGTTCGAGCAGGGCCGACACCTCTTCGAACGGCATTTCATGCACGCCGGTCACGTCAAAGTGCCGGGGCACGATGCGTTGCGCCAGCCGCGCCTGCAGCGCCAATTGCTCCGGGGTGGCGGTCTGCACCACAGGGGGCGGCTGCGTCGCGCTGGGAGGGCGTTCTATCTGCGGCATGGCGTCGACGGGGTTGCCCCGCAGCGGGCCATCGGCCCGTGCCGTGCCGACAGCGGCAAGGGTGCAGATCAGGGCGAGGTAAAGCGGACTTGCGGGAAGCGTACGTCTCATGCCTTGTTGTCTCTCATTTGCCGCAGGTGCCGTTAAACAGCATTCGATAAATGCCCGGATTAAGGCCGTCAATATACGGGGACGCTATATAAGTAATGACCGTCGCGTGCCGTTCAGGCGGTATGTTGCCAGCGCGGCAGGGCAATGACAAATTATTTCATTGTGACTGCTCGGAAACGTGGATATAACAACATAGTGAAATAGAAGGCAATTCCGGAATGCGAAAATTCAGGGTTTACCGGTATGCGAAAAAATGACGCCTGCGAATTTCCGAGTATTCGTTACAAGTAAGCTGTCGCAGTGTTGCGAATACTGGTATAAACCCTGATGTGTATTAATTGTTAATAGATAAGACTATATAAACGTTTCAAAACACATCGGGTTTACAGGCTATCGGGAGTCCGTAGATGAACCAGGATGACCGCAAGACAATCGTCGCAAGCAGACCCGCCGCAGACGGCCTCGATCCGCAGATTCACAGGGGCCATCCATGAACCCGGGCGATATCGTTCCGCTTTCTTTCAATGGCGGCCTCGTCGCGCTGTCGTTCCTGATTGCGGTGCTCGGTTCCTACGTGGCGCTGCTGGCCGCCGTCGGCATCCGTGCCGAAATGCAGGACGGTGAAATTCGCATCGGTTACATCCTCATCGGTGCGCTGGCCATGGGCGGCGTGGGTATCTGGAGCATGCACTTCATCGGCATGCAGGCACAGGACTTGCCGTTCGACGTGGGTTACCAGGTCGGATTGACCGCACTCAGTTTCCTGGTGGCTGCCGGTTTTTCCGGTTGGGCTTTCTGGTATGTGGGCCGCGACCGTTTCACATTTATGCGTTGTCTGGTGGGCGGCCTGGCCGCGGGCCTGGGCGTTGCCGCCATGCATTATGTGGGCATCAGCGCCATGCGCATGCCGGCCGTATTCATGTGGAATCTGCCGATGGTTGTTTTGTCGGTATTCATCGCGGTAATTGCCGCGTCAGCCGCATTGTGGCTGGCTTTCAATACGCAGAATGAGTTTCAGCGCGCCGGAGCGGCCGTTTTGATGGCAGTGGCCGTGTGCGGCATGCATTACACCGGCGCGGCAGCAGGCACTGTCGTCTGCACCACGCCGCGGGATTTTTCCAGCATGCAGATCGGCGGGGTGATGTTGCCGTATATCGCGTTCGTGTTGTCCGCCGTCATGCTGATCGCCATGCGGTGGCATCTGCAGCGCGCCTCGCGACGCTTTCGGGCGCGCCTGGCGCAGCGCATCGATTCGATCATCGAATCGGCTCCCTCGGTGGAGCCGGGCAGGACACCGGGTTCCACATTGGGCCCCGGTTAGCAGTCCCCGGAGGCGCGCGGGTGACGAACACGCCAGCGCACCGAAGTACCGGGTTTAGGGGGCCTGTGCCGCGACTGCGGCGAGGCTCAATTATCCAGCGAGACCTCAGGAGCTCGACATGAAAGCGAAACTTGCGCAGTTCTGGAACGACGAAGAAGGCATTACCGCCCTGGAATACGGGCTGATCGCGGGCACCATCGCGGTGGCGCTGGTGGCGGCTTTGGCGACATTCACGGGCGCGCTAAGCGGCCTGTTCACGTCGCTGCAAGCCAAGCTCGCCAACGCGTCCAAGTGAGACCGAAGGCCCCGGCCGCCTCGGCGTGCCTGGCTATGGCCAGGCGGCCCCGGCTGGCCGGGCCTGCTGCCCCGTTTGATACGGAGCTGAAGGAGACGGTGTCCCACTGGGCGGGCACCCGGTAGTTCGAACCGAAACCGTCAGAAGGTCCTGCCTTGTATCCAGGGGAAGTGCTGTGGTGGCTGTTGTTCGCATGCTGGAATCTGGTGTTGATCTACACCGATCTGCGCTATCGCCGCGTACCCAACACGCTCATCGTCGCGGGATTCGCGGGGCAGGCGCTGTGGCTGCTGGCTGCCTGGCTGGCTCCGGCTTGGGGCTATCCGCCACGCTGGGCCGGCTGGCCCATGGCCTTGGCCGGATTTGCCCTGGCCTTGCCCTTTTTCCCTTTATGGACCCGGCGCCTGATGGGCGCGGGCGACGTCAAGGCCATTGCCGTGCTGGGCCTGTTGACGGGCTTTGCACCGCTGGTGCTGACGCTGGTGTTTGCCAGCCTGCTGGCCGGGCTGCACGCCTTGCTGTACCTGTTTTTTTCCCGAAGCTGGGCATTGCCGCTTCGGGCTCGCCAGATTCCGTACGGCACCTACCTCGGCGCCGCCGCGCTCAGCGTGGTGTTTATTCCCTTGAATTCGGACTGGTATTCGTGGTGTTTTTCCTGGTGTTCTACGCGATCCTGACCTACGCCCTGGTCTTTACCGCGCAGCATTCCGTGACCCTGGCCGCCCAGGATGGCGCGCGCAAGGTGCTGCAGTGGCAGCCCGGCGCCACCTCGCTGACGACCCGTGCCAATGCCGGGCGCGATATTGCGCTGGACCGGTCCGGCTGGATCACCACGATGTCCTCGGCGGCCGTGGCTGTCGCCGTGTGCGGGCCGTCGGGCACGCTCAGCAGCACGGGCGGGGGCAGCTGCAGTGGCTTGCCGCTCACGGCCGACCAGATCGAGGTGACCGTCAGCTATCCCTACGGCGCCAATCCCCTGATTCCGAATTTCCCGTTCCTGGCGCAGGCCCTGATGCCGCCTTCCAGCGTGCTGACCGCGCGCGCCACGGTCCACCTGGGTAATTCGCTGGACGGGAGCCCCTGACATGGCTGCGCACGCCGACCCGGATGTCCCGCGCGGCCGCAAGACCGCGCAGCAAGGCATCGCCACGCTGGAGTTCTCGCTGATGGTGACGATGCTGCTGATGTTCGTCTGCGCCGTCGTGGGCTATGGCGTGCTGTTCTGGATGCAGCAGCAGCTGGCCTCGGCCGCTTCCGAAGGCGCACGGGCGGCGGTGTACGCGCGCTTCGCGGGCCAGGCGGATGTGCCCGGTTCGGCATGCACGGCGGCCATGAGCGTGTTCGGCAGCGGGTCGGCGGTGGCGTGCGCCACCACCAGCGCACCCTGCACCTGGAGCGGCTCGGGTGGCCAGACGGCGCAATGCGCCACCGTCGCCATGACTTTCAACGTGCAGGCCTGGCCGGTGCTGTCGACCTTCCAGGCCTTCATCGCGATGTTGCCCGGGACGGACAAGAACTGGATTCCGACCCGGCTGTCGTCGAAAGCCATCGTGCAAATCTCCCAAGGGACACCATGAGCAGTCTGAGCAAAATCATCGCGGGTGTATTGCTGGCGGCGGGCCTGGTGCTGGCGTTCGTGGCATGGCGCCTGGCTTCCGAACCGTCGGCGCCTGCGCAGACACCCGCCGGGCCCGTGGCCACGACGACGCCCGCGCCGTCAGCGCCGCCGGCCAAGCGCTATCCGGTGGTGGTCGCGGCGACGCCGATCCCGGCCGGCACGCGCATCGACGGCAGCAAGATGCTCAAGGTGGATGAATGGCAGGTGGCCTTGTCGGGCAGCTTCAGCTCGCCGACGCCGCTGGAAGGCGCCTATGCGCGCATCGACATCGCGGCCGGCGATCCGCTGCTGCCCAGCATGCTGGCGCAAGGCCTGGGCCGCCAGCTCAAGCCCGGCGAGCGCGCCGTGGCGATCGCGGTGGATGAAGTCGTGGGGGGCGGCAATCGCATTGCGCCGGGAGATCTCGTGGACGTGTTCTTCATGCTGGAGAAGGGCGTCGAGGTCCAGGGCGGCCAGGCCCGGCTGCTGCAGTCGCAGGTCCGTGTGCTGGCCTACGGCGCCGCGTCGGTGGACGGTCCGGAAGAAAAGACCACGCTGCCCGGACCACCCGGGCAGCCGGCCAGGACGGCGGTGCTGGCCGTACCGGTCGAACAGGTCAGTGAATTGATGCTGGCCAGCCGCACCGGCCGACTGCAACTGGCCCTGCGGCCGGTGGGCGACGACGCCGTGCCCGACACGCAGCTGTTCGCGCAGCGCAGCGCGGTATTGCCTGCTCGCGCCGACCTGACACCCGAACAGCGCGCACTGCTGCAGACCGGGCCGAACCGCGCCTATGCCGGCGAAAGCCTGGCGCAGCTGGAAGGCACGTCGCCCGCCGCGAAACCCGCGCCGGTCCGTGCGTCCGGCGGCGGGGGCGGTCGTTCCGTCGAAATCTTGCGAGGAGACAAATCCGAGCGCGTGCGCTATTGAAACGCGGCTGCGCGTGGCCAGATGCCGCCCGTGGCTGGACCCGACCTGTCAACTAGATCCAGCACAATGAAGAGAACCCAGCGCACCCCTTTGATCTGCGTCCTGTCGGCCGCAGCGGCGATGACCTACGGCGCGATGAGCCTGGCGCAGAACGCCGTGCCCAACGCGTCCAGCCTGAATGCGCCCGCCCGCGACATCGCGGTGGCCGTCAAAGGCCAGCAGACGCTCATGCTGGATGGGGCGCCCGCCCGCATCGCCATCGGCGACCCCGAGGTGGCCGACGTGAAGGTGCTGCCCGCCTCGGGCAAGCGCCAGGCGTCGCTGCTGTTGTACGGCAAGAAGGCAGGCACCACCACGTTGCAGATCTGGACGGGCGCCAATGCCGCGCCCCAGCTCTGGACGGTGCGCGTGGCCGGCACGGTGCAGCAGGTGCTGGCCGGACGCGGGGCGGCCGGCGGCGCCAATATCGACGTGGCGGGCGACCGGGCCGTGGTGTCGGGCCAGGCGGAGTCGCCGTTGTCGCATCAGGCCTCGGTGGCCGCCGCGGGCGCCGCCGTGGGCGACAAGAACGTCGTCGATGTCTCCACCGCCGGCACCGGCGGCGTGGTGCAGGTGGAAGTCAAGGTGGTCGAGGTGTCGCGCTCGGTCATGAAGCAGGCCGGCATCAGCTTTGCCGGCCGCACCGGCCCCTGGGGCGGCATCAGTTCCACCTCGCCCCAATCGCTTGGCGGGGAGCTCGGTTTCAGGACCGCCGCGCTGGACTCGGGGTTTTCGCTGTTCTACGACTCCAATAATTTCAGCGCCCGCCTGCGCCTCTTGCAGAACAACGGCATGGCGCGGGTGCTGGCCGAGCCCACGCTGGTGGCGCTGACCGGGCAAAGCGCCAGCTTCCTGGCGGGCGGCGAGCTGCCGATTCCCGAGGCCGGCGGCCTGGGCACGACCACGGTGACGTTCAAGCCGTTCGGTATCGGCCTGACAGTGACGCCGACCGTGCTGTCGCGCGACCGGATCGCACTGAAGGTGGCGCCCGAGGCCAGCGAGCTGGACTACGCCAATGCCGTCATCATTCCGAACGGAAGCGGTGACGGCGTCGGCACGAGAATCCCGGCGCTGCGCACCCGCCGCGCCGACACCACGGTCGAACTGGGCGATGGCGAGAGCTTCGTGATCAGCGGCCTGGTCTCGCGCCAGACCAGGGCGCTGGTCACTAAAGTGCCGATGCTGGGCGACCTGCCCATCATCGGGTCGTTCTTCCGCAGCGTGGACTACACCCAGGAGGACACCGAGCTGGTCATCGTGGTGACGCCGCGTCTGGTGCGGCCCATTGCACGCGGCGTGACATTGCCGCTGCCCGGGGCCAGGCAGGAAGCGACCGACACTGCGTTCAACGCTTGGGGCTACTACCTGATGGGTCCCATGGGCGGGCAGCAAATGCCGGGCTTTTCACGGTGAGCAATATGAAGACACATGCCAGGGAGTGGGTGGGTTTGCAAAACGGCAACCGGTTTCTGTTTTGTTCAAAGGGCGACGGCGTGGCCGCGCAGCTCGGGCAGGCGCTGGGCGACATGGGCATGTTGACCCAGGAAGTGCCCGGCGTCGAAGAGCTGGGCCGCCGCCTGACCGAGATCGAGCCGCAGGTGGTGTTCCTGGATTTCACGTTGAGCGAGGACGAGCCGGGCAAGCTGTTCAAGTCGGCCGAATTGGCGCGTTTGCTGGCGCGCATCGCGCCGACGATTCCGCGCGTGGCCGTGGGGCTGCTGAGCCAGCCCGAGGGCGCCATCGCGGCCTTGCGGGCGGGCGTCAGCGATTTTGTCGATCCCACCGTGGCCCCGCAAGAGGTCAAGGACGTGGTGCAGCGCCTGCTGGACGTGCCGGCGGGCGGGGCGCGGATGGATGGCTCGCGTCGCAGCGTGCTGCTGCTGGGGGCGCGTCCGGGCGTGGGCACCAGCACCTTGGCCGTGCACCTGGCCGGCATGGTGCAGGATCGCCTCAAGCACATGCATGGCGTGCGGGCGTCGGCCTCCGGTGCCAAGGCCGCCAAACCGGCGGCCGACACCGGCAGCCACCTGCCGCTGAGCAGCCGGGTGGCGCTGATGGACCTGGGCTGGCCCGTCGGCGACTGCCAGCTGTACCTGAACATCGGCAGCGATTTCGACTTCGCCGAGGCCGCGCGCAATCTTCGCCGCCTGGATTCCACCCTGCTCAGTTCGGCCATGGCGCACACCGCCAACGGCCTGAGCGTGCTGGCGCTGCCGCGCGACCTGAGCCAGATGCGCGACGTGTCGCAGTCCGATTCGCTGTTGGTGTTCGAACGCATGCGCCAGCATTTCGGCGTGGTGGTGGCGGACTCGGGCGGCTTTACGAATCCTGAATTCGTCGCGGGCCTGGCGCGCGCCTCGCAGCAGAACTGGATCGTCACCGACCAGAGCGTGGGCGCGCTGGTATCGCTGGCCGGTCTGCTGCAGGAACTGGAACAACTGCACGTGGACCGCCGCAGCCTGGGCCTGATCGTGAACCGCTACGACGAGCGCTACGGCATGACGGCGCAGCAGATCGCCGAACGCTTCCAGCTTGATTTGGTCGGCACCTTGCCGGACCGCACGCTGGCGCTGATGGTGTGCACCAACCAGGGCCATTTGCTGCACGAGGAAGCCGAGCGCGACGTCTACGTCCGCGCGGTCCAGGCGCTGGCCGAGAAGCTGAGCGCGGAAGAAAACACACCGGGCGGCCGGGCAAGCTGGCTGGCCACGTGGCTGCCTGGCGTGCACCGCCGCATGGTGGTCGAGTAACGGACGGCGGCGGAATCCGACATGATCATGACAGCGACCATAGAGTTCGGCGGCGATGGCGACAAGGGCTTTGCGTCCTCCAACCGCTTCCAGGAAGTCAAGACGGCGGCCTACGAGCACCTGCTTTCCCGCATCGAAGAGCTGGGCGCGGAATTCGGCAGGTGGGCGCGCTCGGCCATCCAGGAGTTCGTGGATATCGAGGTGGCAAGCTTCGTGCGCTTGCGCCGGGTGCCCATCAATGAAGGCGAAATGCGGCAGATCGCCGAGGCCCTGACCAAGGAACTGGCCGGGCTGGGGCCGCTGGAGGACCTGCTGGCCGATCCGGCCGTCGAAGACATCCTGATCAACGGCTACGACAACGTGTTCGTGTCCCGCCGCGGCGTGCTGGCGCGCGAGACGCTGCGTTTTACCGACAACCAGCACGTGCTGCGCATCGTGCGGCGCATCCTGGCGCCGATCGGCCGCCGGCTGGATGAATCCAGCCCCATGGTGGATGCGCGGCTGCCCGACGGCGGCCGCCTGAACGTGGTGATCGAGCCGCTGGCCGTGGACGGGCCGATGGTCTCGATCCGCAAATTCCGCCAGGACCCCCTCAAGCCGGCCGATCTCCTGACGCTGGGCACCTTCGACGAAGAGATCTACCGCCTGCTGCACGAGGCGGTCAAGAACCGCTGCAACATCCTGGTGTCGGGCGGCACCAGCTCGGGCAAGACCTCGCTGCTGAACGCGATGGCGTTCTTCATCCCCGAGACCGAACGCGTGGTGACGGTGGAAGACACGGCGGAACTGTCGCTGAACCACCCGCACGTGGTGCGCCTGGAATCGCGCCAGGGCGGTTTTGACGGCAGTGGCGCCGTCAGCATCCGTGAACTGATCCGCAACAGCCTGCGCATGCGGCCGGACCGCGTGGTGGTGGGCGAAGTGCGCGGCGCCGAGGTCATGGACATGCTGCAGGCCATGAACACTGGCCATGAAGGGTCGATGGCCACCATCCACGCCAACTCGCCGCGCGAATGCCTGTACCGGATCGAGATGCTGGCCGGCTTTGCGGGCTTTCAGGGCAGCGAGGACAGCCTGCGGCGCCAGATCGCCAGTGCGCTGGATTTCATCGTGCAGATCGGACGCCTGTCCAACGGCAAGCGCCGGGTGCTGTCGGTGACCGAAGTCACCGGCATGGGCGACAGCGTGATCTCGACCCAGGAACTGTATCGCCACGAAACCTTCGCCACGCCGGAAGGCGAGGAGAAGGACCGCTGGAATTGGCTGGGCATCCATCCGCACACTCCCAAGCTTGCGAAGATGCGCAATGAGCAGCGCCCCGCCGAACCGACGCCGGGCGAACCGGATGGCGGGGGCGGGGGCTTCTGGAGCAGGAGGCGCTGATGCTGCAAGCGGCCGTCTTCGGGGGCTTGGCGCTGCTGTTCGCGGTGGCGGCGGTATTGCTGTGGCGTCACGCCAATAGCGGCGCGCGCCGCGCGGCCAGCTCGGCCTTCCTGGAAGATCAACTGCGGCGCAGCCGCGGCGCGCCGGTCACGGGCAAGTTGCCGTTCGCGCAAGGCGCGCGCGCCCTGCGCAGCGGTTTTTCGCGCTGGGACATGCTGCTGTTGCAAGGCGGCGTGCGCCAGAGCCCGGCCTTTTACGCCAAGCTGATCCTGCCCATCTTGGTGGGGGCGCTCTTGGCGTGGTTGTTTCTGGGATGGCTGTCGGGCGTGGTGGCGCTGGTGCTGCTGTCGGTGTTCGCG
>PJUB01000246.1_pt1 | contig 31202 bp, 23 predicted proteins | sample 1512141 | NCBI WGS metagenome assembly PJUB01 (sample SAMN08177677, study PRJNA422409) | Soil metagenome, whole genome shotgun sequencing project. | isolation source: Soil enriched on filter paper: alkali lignin treatment | place: USA: Madison | collected 2015-01-15 | reverse complement strand
GAGGTCCCGCCAGGCCCTGTGGCCGTATAGGTGAAGCTGTCCGGACCGTAGTAGAGGGGCGCGGGCGTATAGGTGATCACGTCGCCGGCCACGGCGACAGCGCCGTGCGCCGGACCGCTTGCGACCGCAATGCCGGTGTGAACCCCGATGATCGCGCCGCTGAGGTCGATGGCCTGGGGCGTCTCATAGCCCACGCCGGCCGAAGCCGCCGCTGCGACGGGCGCCGACGGCGCGGCCACGGTCACCGTCACTGTGGCCGGAGCCGAAGTCCCGCCAGGCCCTGCGGCCGTATAGGTGAAGCTGTCCGGACCGTAGTAGAGAGGCGCGGGCGTATAGATGATCACGTCGCCGGCCACGGCGACAACGCCGTGCGCCGGCCAGCTGCCGAGCCCAATGCTCGTGTGAATCCCGGTGATCACGCCGCTGAGGTCGATGGCCTGGGGCGTCTCATAGCCCACGCTGGCCGAAGCCGCCGATGCGACGGGCGCCGGGGCATAGGTGTACTGATCGGCCAATGACGTGGCGCTGGTTCCACCTGCCGTGGTCACCTGAACGTCGACGGTCCCGGTTCCGGCGGGAGCCGCCGCCGTGATCTGGTTGCTGCTGGTGACTGCATAGGCAAGCGCCGCCGTTCCGCCGAACATCACGCTTTTCACATTGGTGAAGTTGGTTCCAGTGATTGTCACTATCGTTCCGCCTGCCATCGGGCCCGCCCTCGGCGAGAGCGAGGCCACCGTCGGCGCCGCGGCATAGGTGTACTGATCGGCCGATGACGCGGCGCTGGTTCCGCCTGCTGTTCTCACCTGAACGTTCACGGTCCCGGTTCCGGCCGGAGCCGTCGCCGTGATCTGTGTGTCGCTGTTGATCGTATAGCTCGCCGCCGTCCCGCCGAACGTCACCCTCGTTGCGCCGCTGAAGTTGGTTCCGGTGATCGTCACCGTCGTCCCACCTGCAGCCAGGCCTGTCGCTGGCGAAATCGAGGTCACTGTCGGCGCCGCGACATAGGTGTACTGATCCGCCGCCGAGACGGCGCTGGTTCCGCCCGCTGTGGTTACGCGAATGTCCACCGTCCCGGTACCGGCCGGAGCCGTCGCCCAGATCGACGATCCGCTGATCGTATAGCGAGACGCCGCCGTTCCGCCAAACGACACCCCCTTCACGTCGGTGAAGTTGGTTCCGGTGATCTGCACCGTCTCACCGCCCGTGGTCGGACCCTCTGAGGGCGAGACCGAGGTCACCGTCGGCGCCGGGATATAGGTGTAAAACCCCCCAATTGACCAGGCGCTGGGTCCGCCCGCAGTGGTCACACGAATGTCCACCGTTCCGGTTCCGGCTGGAGCTGTCGCCGTGATCTGGGTGTCGCTGTTGACCGTATAGCTCGCCGCCGTCCCGCCGAACGTCACCCTCGTTGCGCCGCTAAAGTTGGTTCCGGTGATCGTCACCGTCGTCCCACCTGCAGCCAGGCCTGTCGCTGGCGAAATCGAGGTCACTGTCGGCGCCGCGACATAGGTGTACAGATCCGCGGCCGAGACGGCGCCGCCCGCTGTGGTCACACCAACGTCCACCGTTCCGGTTCCGGCTGGAGCTGTCGCCGTGATCTGGGTGTCGCTGTTGACGGCATATCCGAGCGCCGATTTCTCGCCGAACGTCACTCCCGTTGCGTGAGTGAAGTTGGTTCCGATGATCGTCACCTTCGTCCCGGCTGTGGTCGGCCCGGCCGCCGGCGAGATCGAGCTCACCGTGGGAGGCGCGACATAGGTGTACTGATCCGCCGATGACGTAGCGCTGGTTCCGCTCGGTGTCGTGACAGTGATGTCATAGGTTCCGGCTGCATTGGCGGGCGTCGTCGCCCTGATCCGGGTGTCGCTCTGAATAGTATAGGTCGCGTTCGTCGCCCCAATTTTCACGGCTCCTGTAGGCTGCGCAAGGAGGAAGCCTGAGCCGCTGATGGACACGAGCGCGCCGCCCGCAGTCGGCCCGGCCTTCGGCGTGACCGAGCTCACCGTGGGGGCCGCCATATCGCTCTGCGCGGAAGCAGGCGAAACCAGACCCAACAGCATGATGAGGGATAAGGCCAAGCTGGCCGCCCTCACGCCGAACCGCGCCGTCGCAGCGGCAGTACCACCATTCCGGACAGCAGTTCGAAGACCGTCCCAAAAACCGCGCGCGACGTCGCCGAATGCCATAATGCCCCCGAGCGGGAACAGGGCCCGCAAGCTTCACCTTAAACGCGGCGTCGATGCACGAAACTGATTTACCAGTGGTTTACGATTGTGGCCGTCTATCGCAGGATAGCGTCCCCAAAAACCTGAAGCTGACAGACCAAGCTTGTGCGGCTGTTCCAAGCCGCTCTTGAGATTGCCATACGGCGAGGCGCTCGACGCCTTGAACTGTTTGATTTCGCGGAGGCCATAGATCGATGGGCCATCTCTCAGGGGTCATTGAACAAACCCGATTCGACAGTGCTAGTGCATGCGCATGATGCGATAACATCTTCACACAAGGCCCGTGCAACTGTATTTTTCCCCGGTTGATCCTGCTCAGGGGGAGACCCTGCAAGCCAACATATGACTTGATCCTCATCGACGAGGGGCAAGATTTTCCGGACGGATTTTACGATCTTTGCTTCTTCTTGGCTAAAGGCGAGAGGGACAGAAAGCAGATCGTCTGGGCCTATGACGAGCTACAGAGTGTCTTCGACGTTACAGTCAGCAAGCCCGAAGAGCTGTTCGGAACCGATGCCGACGGAGAACCGCGAATATCTCTTGGCAGATCTCTCTGTCCCACGCTGATACGAACGATTTCGTGTTGTCGAAGTGGCGAGCTCATTCAAGAAGCCGCCGTTCCGTCGTTGTAGGATCGAGCGCCCTGACCCTAGGCGGGAACCAAGCGAGGCGGTAGACGATCCACTTTCAATTTCAGGCGGCCTATCGGACGACCTGATCGGGTGATGATGCGGAACCTCAGGTTCCGGACGTGCTGCCGTTTAAACGATCAGACTCTTCTGAAGCAGTTTGAGGCACTAAGAGACAGTCTGAGCTCCAGCCTCAGATTGGCTTTCGGCAAGTGACTGATTTTGACCGGTCATGGCGGACACGAAGCGAGCCTTGAAAGGCAGCTGCCTGAGCAATATCGAAAGGAACGCCCGGACGGGCATGCGCCGTCCAACTTTCTCTGTCGGAGTCCAACTTGTTGTGACATCCGACAGCAAGTGGCGCACCCGAAGAGATTCGAACTCCTGACCCCCAGATTCGTAGTCTGGTGCTCTATCCAGCTGAGCTACGGGTGCGCACCGCCTTGCGGGCAGGGCCGGGTATCTAGCGGGTCGTTCTGGCGCTGGCAAGCAGGTTTTCTCAGAAAATCTTGAGAAAATGCGGGGTTGGCCTCGGGGGGCTGCGGGCCTAGGCATAAAGCCTCCCTCAAACGTGCCGGAGTGCTTGAGTGCGCGCCTTGTCCTTCTCCCGTCTGCGTCCTGCGCGCAGGATTTCGTCTCTCGCAGCGGGGACGGCCTTGGCGGCCCTGATGCTGGCCGGGTGCGCGACGACGGCCGAGCACGTCCAGGCCGGAGCCGCGCCGGTTCCGGTCGAGAGCGCGGCCGCAGCCCAGGCGTCCGTCGCCAGGGGGCCGTTCGTGTCGGCGGCCAATCCCCTGGCGGTCGAGGCGGGGATGAAGGTGCTGGCGCGCGGCGGCTCGGCCGTGGATGCGGCGGTGGCGATCCAGGCGGTGCTGGGTTTGACCGAGCCGCAGTCGTCGGGCCTGGGCGGCGGCGCCTTCATGATGGTCTATGACGCCCAGAACGGCGCCGTCACCGTCTATGACGGGCGCGAAACGGCGCCGGCCGCCGCCACGCCCGAACTCTTCTATGAGAACGGCAAGCCTCTGGCCTTTGTCGATGCGGTTCTGAGCGGGCGCTCGACCGGGGCGCCGGGCGTGATGCCGATGCTGGCCCTGGCCCAGAAGCAGCACGGCGCCCTGGCCTGGTCCGAGCTGTTCGGCGACGCCGAGACGCTGGCGCAGGACGGCTTCGTCGTCAGTCCGCGCCTGGCCGGCATGATCAACGGCGACGCGCCTCAGGCGAAGACCCGCTGGGCGACGGAGTATTTCACCAAGCCGGACGGCGCGCGCTATCAGGCGGGCGATACCCTTCGGAACCAGGCCTACGCCGAGACGGTGCGCCGCATCGCGCGCGAGGGCGCGTCCGCCCTGCAGCAGGGTCCTCTGGCCGAGGCCATCGTCGAGGCGGTGCATGAGGGGCCGCGTCCCGGCGCCCTGAGCGCCGCCGACCTCGCCGGCTATCGCCCCGTGGTGCGCGAGGCCGTTTGCGGGCCTTACAAGATCTACACCATCTGCGTGCCGCCGCCGCCGTCCAGCGGGGCCTCCATCCTGGAGCTGCTGGCCATGGCCGAGCGGACGCCGGACATCGACAAGGGGCCGGACAGCCCCGAGGCCTGGGCCGCCTTCGGCCAGCTTCAGCGGTTGATGTACGCCGACCGCGACCGCTATTTCGGCGATCCCGCCTTCGTCTCCGTGCCGGTGGCGGGGCTGCTGGACCCGGCCTATGTGGCCGAGCGGGCGGCCCTGGCGCCGGGCCTTCGCGGCGCGGCGCCCTATGGCCTTCCGGCCGGGGCGCCGAACGTCGGCGCGGACGCCACGCGCGAACCGGCGGGGACGTCGCATCTGGTCGTGGTGGACGCCCGGGGGAACGCCGTCAGCATGACCACGACCGTCGAGAGCCTGTTCGGCTCGGGTCGGATGGCAGGCGGTTTCTTCCTGAACAATCAGCTGACCGACTTCTCCCTGGTCCCCACGGCGTCGGACGGCACGCCGGCGGCCAACGCCGTGGCGGCGGGCAAGCGGCCGCGTTCGTCCATGTCACCGGCCTTGATCCTGGATCGCGAAGGGCGGCTGGTCGGCGCGTTGGGCTCGCCGGGCGGGTCTTCCATCCTGGCCTATAACGCCAAGGCGCTGATCGGCGCCCTGGCCTGGGGGCTGCCGCTGCAACAGGCGTTCGACCTGCCCAATCTGGTGGCCAAGGGGGACGGCTTCGGCGCCGACACCGAGGGCTTCCCCGAGGCCGTGCGCGAAGGCATGGCGGCGCGCGGCGTCGCCTTGCAACCCAACACGACCGAAACCTCCGGCCTGCATGGGGGCTTGTGGCGGAACGGGCGCTGGGACGGAGCCGCCGACAGCCGCCGCGAAGGCGTGGCGCGGACGCAGTAGGGCGGCGAGCCTATTCGCGGGGGCGGATCGTCAGTTGGAAGGCCACCAGGCCTTCCGACACGTCCGTGTTGATGCCCTGATAGCCGCGCAGGCCCTTGGCCTCGATCTCGCGATAGACGACGCCGAAGGAGCTTTGCACTGCGCCTCGGCGATAGGCCACGCCGATGGAGGCGTCGCCGAGATAGGCGCCGGCGTCCTGGCTGACGCCCGAACGCGCGAAGTCGCCGTCGCGCGTGCGCGCGAAATTGTAGCCGACCGCCCGCTTGGAGCCTGCCGCGTACAGATACCAGCGCGGGCGCTCGCCGAATGCCTCGTCGCCGTTGGGGGCCAGGCGGTCCAGGCCCTCGCCGATACGCAGGGTGGCGCCCGCCTCGGCCGAGGGGCCGTCGCTGCCGACGCCGAAGCCGGCGTGGGGCGTCAGCGACACTTCCAGCCCCGAGGCCGTGCGGCCCTTCGCCGCCGTCCAGCCGCGCGTATAGGTGACATCGTAGCTCTCGCCCGAGAAGGCGGCCGGGTCGAGGGCGCGCGGCGGCAGGGGCGCGCCATCGGCGCGGCGCAGTTCGCCCGTGGTGACGATGCGCAACCGGTCGGTGAAGCCGTCCCCGGCGAACCAGGCTTCCTGGCGCAGTTCGCCCTCATCGGCGCTCAGTCGGGCGACATCGTTGAACTGCACCGGGGCGCCGAAGGCGGCGTCAGGTTCGGTCGAGAAGGGCAGGCGGCTGTCTAGCCGGGCCGCGGCGTCCTCGAACCGGACGGCGTCGCCGCCACGAACGGCGACGGAGCCTTCGGCCATGGTCTGGGGCATGGCGAAGACAGTCGTCGGGGCGACCGCCGCGATCATCCATCCTGCCCATGCCATCGGTCGCATCAACGGTCCCTCCCGATCCGTTAACGCCTCCACTGTGCACGAACGCCAGGGAACCGCAACGGACTCTTTTACGCCTTAATCCTTGTCAGACGAACGAAGCCGCCCGGAGAGGGTTCCCGCGGGCGGCTTGAAGGCGATGGCGATGACCTTGCGGGCCGGCCTTACTGGCAGGCCAGGCACTCGTCGTAGTCGGTGCGGGCGATGGAGAAGAGGTCCGGCTGGTTCGGATCGATCTCTTCTTCCTTCTTGTCCTCGGCGCCGGCGAAGGCGGCGCGCTGCACCGACTTGGAGCGCAGGTAGTAGAGGGACTTCAGGCCCCGCTCCCACGCCGACCAGTGCAGCATGTGCAGGTCCCACTTGTTGACGTCGCCGGGGATGAACAGGTTCAGCGACTGCGCCTGGCAGATGTCGCCGGTGCGGTCGGCGGCCAGTTCGATGACCCAGCGCTGATCCAGTTCGAAGGCGGTCTTGTAGATGGCCTTCTCGTCGTCGCTCAGAGCATCTAGGTGCTGAACCGAACCTTCGTGCTCAAGGATCGAGGACCAGACGGCTTCGGTGTCGATGCCCTTTTCGCCCAGCAGATCCTGCAGATAGGGGTTCTTGACCGCGAAGGAGCCCGACAGGGTCTTGTGGGTGTAGATGTTGGCAGGGATCGGCTCGATGCCCGCCGACGTGCCGCCGCAGATGATCGAGATCGAGGCGGTCGGGGCGATGGCCAGCTTGTGGCTGAAACGCTCCATCACTCCGCGATCGGCGGCGTCGGGGCAGGGGCCCTTTTCCTCGGCCAGGGTGCGGCTGGCCTTGTCGGCCTCGCGGCGCAGGTGCTTGAACAGGCGCATGTTCCAGCTCTTGGCCATGGCCGACTCAAAGGCCACGCCCTGCGACTGCAGGAAGGAGTGGAAGCCCATCAGGCCCAGACCCACCGAACGTTCGCGCTGGGCCGAATAGACGGCGGCGGCCATCGACGACGGGGCGCGGGTGATGAAGTCCTCGAGCACATTGTCGAGGAAGCGCATGATGTCCTCGATGAAGCGGGGCTCTTCGCGCCACTCCAGGAAGGTCTCGGCGTTGACCGACGACAGGCAGCAGACGGCGGTGCGCTCGACGCCCTTATGGTCGAGCCCCGTGTGCAGCATGATCTCCGAGCACAGGTTGGACTGCTTGACCGACAGGCCCAGGTCCTTCTGGTGCTGCGGCATCTGCCGGTTCACCGTGTCCGAGAAGATCAGATAGGGCTCGCCCGTCTGCATCCGGATTTCCAGGATCTTGGTCCACAGGTTGCGGGCGTCGACGGTTTTGCGGACCTCGCCGTTCTTGGGCGAGATCAGGTCGAAGGGCTTGCCTTCGCGGACCGCCTCCATGAAGGCGTCGGTGATGTTGATGCCGTGGTGCAGGTTCAGCGAGCGGCGGTTGAAGTCGCCCGACGGCTTGCGGATCTCGAGGAACTCCTCGATTTCCGGGTGGTGGATGTCCAGATAGACGGCGGCCGAACCGCGACGCAGGGACCCTTGCGAAATCGCCAGGGTCAGCGAATCCATCACGCGGATGAAGGGGATGATGCCCGAGGTCTGGCCCGCGCCCTTGACCTTCTCGCCGATGGAGCGGACGCCGCCCCAGTAGGTGCCGATGCCGCCGCCGTTCGAGGCCAGGGAGACGTTCTCGTTCCAGACGTTCTGGATGCCGTCCAGGCTGTCGTTGACCGAGTTCAGGAAGCAGGAGATCGGCAGGCCGCGATCGGCGCCGCCGTTCGACAGCACCGGCGTCGCCGGCATGAACCACAGCTTGGACATGTAGTCATAGACGCGTTGGGCGTGCTCGGCGTCGTCGGCGTAGGCCGTGGCGACGCGGGCGAACATGTCCTGATAGCTTTCGCCCGGCAGCAGGTAGCGGTCTTCCAGGGTCTTCTTGCCGAAATCGGTCAGAAGGGCGTCGCGCGTGCGGTCCAGTTTCAGACCGCCGACCACCGTCAGCTGAGGCTTGGCCTCCGGCGGCGCCGAGGAAACCGTAGAGAATTCCGTCGTCTGCAGAGCTTCGCCGCCAGCCATTTTCATCCCTGTCCCGAACAAATCGATTAGAAGGCCGTACCGGTTTGAGACACTACATCTAGTGGCTGCTCGCCGGTGTTCGGCTAGATATATGGGTGCATATCCCTAACCGCAGGTAAAGCTCTTGACGGGAGCTTTTCTGACGAATCGGTGGGCGGCTGATCACACCCTGTGGAAATGACTCAGGAATTGGGGGTGATCACATTTTTCACCGAACCGTCGTCGATTTCTGCGAGGCCTGAAAGGGAACGTCGCAACAGCTTGGCCGTTAGCGCCCCATGGCTCCGCATCCCACCGCCTTCCTGACGCGCGCCCTGCGGGTCGCCCGCACAGAAATCGCCGCTGTGGCCGCCATGCTGGTGGTCGCCCTGGGGGTGTTGATCTTCATCGAGGTGGCCGACGACATGCGCGAGGCGGACGGCCAGGCCTTCGATCAGGCCGTGCTGGCGGCGGTCCGACCCTTCGCCGATGATCCGGGTCGGCCCTGGGGGCCGTGGTGGCTGCACGAGGCGGCGGCGGACCTGACGTCGCTCGGCGGCATATCCGTGCTGACCCTGTTCGCCGTCATCGCCATCGGCTTCCTGCTGATCATGGGCAAGCGGCTGTCGGCCCTCATGCTGATCGTCGGCCTGGCCGGCGGGGTGGCCCTGAGCGAGGGCCTGAAGGCCCTGTTCGAGCGCGAGCGGCCGCCGCAGATCTATCAGGCGGTGGAGACGCTGAACGCCAGCTTCCCCTCGGGCCACGCCCTGCTGTCGACCGTCTTCTACCTGACGCTGGGCGTCATGCTGACCCGCGCCTTTCCGCGTAAGCGGCTGAAGGCCTACGTTCTGGGCTGCGCGGTGGTGATCGCCCTTCTGATCGGGCTGACGCGAATCTACCTGGGCGCGCACTGGGCGTCGGACGTGTTTGCGGGCTGGAGCGTGGGCGCCGCCTGGTCGATGGCCCTGTGGCTGGTCGCCTACGCCGCCGAGCGCCGCCAGCGTCTGCATGACGCGCCGCTTCAGGATTCGCCCTAGCCGTCCTTCCTTAGACCAAGGTCTAGCGCTGCGACGGCGCGCGGCTGACGGATAAAGAAGGGCGACGCTTCAGGAGTTTCCCATGACCGATTTCGCCGCCCTCTACGCCGAACGGCTGACGACGCCCGAGGCGGCGGCCGCCCTGATCCCCTCAGGCGCGAAGGTCGCCATGGCCCTGGGCGTCGGCCAGCCGCCCGCCCTGCTGAAGGCCCTGGCCGATCGGGGCGAGGCGCGGCAGGTCGGCGACATCAACCTCTACTACCTGCTGTCCACCGCCATCGCGGGCGAGACGGTGATGCGCTACGAGCTGACCGACCGCATCCGCCCGCACAGCCTGTTCCACGGCGCCATCGAACGGAAGCTGGAGGCGCGCGCGATCGAGGAAGGCCGTCGCGCCGTCTGGTTCGTGCCGACCGGCTTTCAGCAGACGCCGCGCGTGCTGACGCGCGAGATCGGCGTCGACACCCTGCTGGCGACCGTCTCGCCGATGGACGCCGAAGGGTATTTCAGCCTGGGGACCAACACCGACTACGCCCTGGCCGTATCGAAGACGGCCGAGCGGGTGATCCTGGAGGTCAATCCGCACATGCCGCGCGTGTTCGGCGACTGCCGCGTCCATGTCTCCCAGGTCGCGGCCCTGGTCGAGCATTCGGCGCCCCTGCTGGAGGCGGGCAAGGCGCCTCAGCAGCCGCAGGATCTGGCTATCGGCGCTCTGATCGCGGGACTGGTCGAGGACGGGGCGACGCTGCAGATGGGCATCGGCGCCCTGCCGGACGCCGTTTGCGCGGCCCTGCATGACCATCGCGATCTGGGCATCCATACCGAAATGCTGACGCCTGGCCTGGTCGAACTGATGAAGGCGGGCGTCGCCACCAACGCCCGCAAGACCCTGCATCCGGGCAAGACGGTGTTCACCTTCTCCATGGGGGACCGATCCACCTACGAATTCCTGCATGAGAATCCGGCGCTCGAGGCTCATCCGGTCGACTATGTGAACGATCCCGCCGTCATCGCCCGCAATGACCGGATGATTTCGGTCAACGCCACCTTGCAGATCGACCTGTTCGGCGCCTGCTGTTCCGAACATCTGAACGGGCGGCAGTATACGGCGGCGGGCGGGCAGCTGGACTTCGTGCGCGGCGCGGCGGCGTCGCTGGGCGGCAAGTCGATCATCGCCTGCCATTCGACGGCGGCGAAGGGGACGGCCTCGCGCATCGTGGCCCGGCTGGACGGTCCGGTGACGACGCCCCGCAACGACATCCACTACGTCGTCACCGAGCATGGGGCCGCCAATCTGAAGGGGCTGACCGACGACGCCCGCGCCCGCGCCCTGATCGGCCTGGCCGCGCCCGAGTTTCGCAAGGGGCTGGAAGAAGACGCGAAGGCGATGGGTCTGCTTTAAAGGCCGCCCGAAGGAGGCTTTTTTTTTACAATTCCCGTACAGACTGCCCGCAAACGGGGGAGAGAAGACCAGTTATGCACGGGCGCTGGCGATTGTTTCGTCATGCGGCCGGCCGCGAGGCCGGTCCGCCGGCGGTCGCCTATGTGGCGCTGTTCGCCCTTTGCCTTCTGGTCGGTCAGTGGAGCGTGGACGCCTATAAGGCGGTGATCGTCTGGCCGGCGAACGGGGTGTTGCTGGCCGCCTTCCTGCAATTGCCGCGTCGCAAGGCGTTCGCCGTGCTGCTGCTCTGCCTGGGCCTGAACCTGGGCAGCACGGTGATGCGAGGGGACGGGCCGCCCTACGTCTGGCTCAATCCCCTGCTGAACCTGACCCAGGTGCTGATCGCCGGCGTGTTGGCGCGGCGACTTTGCGGCGCCGCCCTGGATCTGCGGCGTCCCCGCCGTCTTCTCACCTTTGCTCTCGGCGCGGCGGTTCCGGCGGTGCTTGTCACCAGCACGGCGTCGGTTCTGCTGGCGGTCTGGGTGCGCGGCTATTCGCCCGAGCTGGCCGTCTTCGTCTGGACGCACCTGGTCATGATGGAGACGCTGGGCCTGCTGGTCGTCACCCCCAGTCTGCTGTTTCTGGCGCGGGCGCATCGTTTCCGGGGCGAGACCGCCTCGCCCTGGTTGTCTCTCAGTCTCCTGGCGTTGACGGCGGCGGTGGTCTCGGCAGTGTTCCTGCAGTCGGGATCGCTGCTGTTTCTCATCTTTCCGCCCCTCATGCTGGCGGCCTATCTCCTGTCGCCGCCCTGGATGGCGGCGACCCTTCTCGCGGCGGCCGGCGTCAGCTGCATCCTGACCCTGGAAGGGCATGGGCCCGTGGCTGCGGCGCAGGTGTCCGAGGTGGCGGCGCTGGCCCATGTGCCGGGGCGGCTGCGGCAGATGTCGCTGTACCACGGCTTTCTTCTGGTCGCGGTTCTGTGCTCCCTGCCCCTCAGCGCCCTGATGGCCGAAAGGCGCGCGGCGGCGAAGCGGCTGGCCCAACGCACCGCCCTGGCGCTGGCGCAGCGGCGACGAGCCGAGGCCGCCGCGGCCGCCAAGGCCCGCTTTCTGGCCCTCATGAGCCATGAGATGCGCACCCCGCTGAACGGGGTCAGCGGCTACGCCGACCTTCTGTCCCGGCGGGCGGACCTGACGGACGAGGCGCGCGCCCAGGTCGTCGCCGTGCGCGATGCGGGCGAAGCCATGCTCAGGCTGGTGGAGGACGTGCTGGACGCCTCCGACGATGACGCCGCAGTGCGATCCGAGATCTTCCCCGTCGCGGCCCTCGTGCGCGAAGCTGGCGAATCCGCCGCCATGGCCGCTGAGGCCAAGGGGCTGGCCTTCGATCTCGACCTGGACGTGGATGAGGCGGTCAGGGGCAGAGGCGATCCTCATCGACTGGCGGCCGCCCTGCGTCACCTCCTGTCCAACGCCGTCAAATTCACCGACCAGGGACGCGTGGCTCTCGAGGCGCGCCTGGACGGCGGTCGGCTGACTCTGACGGTGCGGGACATGGGGCCGGGGATCGCGCCGGAGCTGGAGCCGGTGCTGTTCGACCTGTTCCAGTTGGGTGATGATTCCCTGAACCGTCGCCATGGCGGCGCGGGTCTGGGCCTGGCGGCCGCTCGGCGACACGCCAGGGCCATGGGCGGCGACGTGATCCTGAGCCGGACCTCGGCGCAGGGCTCCGTCTTCACCCTGACGGCGCAACTGGACTTGAGTGCGATTGAAACAGACGTCGAGAGCCCGGGCGGATTGACGGATGCGGCGTCGTCGCTTCGGGTTCTGGTGGTGGACGATCATCCGACCAATCGTCTGATGCTGCGGACCATGATGGAGGCGGCGGGCTGCGCCGTGGCGGAGGCCGTGGACGGACGCGACGCTGTCGGTCGGGCCGCCCTGGAGATCTTCGACCTGATTCTGATGGATGTGCGGATGCCGCGCCTGAACGGGCTGGAGGCGACGCAGATGATCCGCGACGGCGGCGCGGCCTCCGCGCAGGCGGTGGTTCTGGCGGTGACCGCCGACGCCATGCCCGAGGACGCCGCGCGATGCCTGGGCGTAGGCATGGACGGCCATCTGGCCAAGCCGGTCACCCATGATCGACTTTACGCCGCCGTGGACCAGGCCTTCCGAGCCGCCCAGGCGCGTCTGGCGGCCTAGTCTATGGCCGCCTAGCCTTCCCAGCCGTCCTCGAAGGGGAAGCGTTCCGACCAGAAGGCCTGAAGCGCGGGCAGGGCGTCGACGCGGCGCACCACTTCGGCCATGCGGGGCGCCTCGGCGTAGAAGCGTCGCCGCTGCGGCGTCCAGCGGCTGGCGGTCGCGACATAGAGGTCCAGCACCGTCATCTCCTCGCCCAGCAGGAAGCGGCCCGGCGCGACCTGGGCGTCCATCATCCGCCAGCAATCGGCGATGCGGTCGATGGTGCGGCGCTGGATTTCGGCCTGGGCTTCAAGGTTGTCGCCGACGAGCCGCGCGGGTTCGTCGCGCACCCAGAACATCGAATAGATGGAGGCGGGGATGAAGCTCATCCAGCGCAGGAACTGCGCCCGACGCGGATCGTCGAGCGCGGGCGACAACCGCGCCTGTGGATGGGAATCGGCCAGCCAGATCAGGATGGCGGCGCTTTCGGTGATGATCTCGCCGCCGGGCGTGACCAGGGCCGGCACCTGGCGCATGGGATTGACCGCCGCCACCTTGTCTCGCTCGGCCTCGCCTTCCCAGGTCGGCGCCTCGACCACCCGATAGTCCTGTCCGATCAGCCGCAGCGTCGCTTCGACCGGAACCGAGCCTGACCCGGCTGCGCCGTAGAGTGTGAAAACCATCCCCATCTTCCTCCCCAGTTTCCTGTCATCGAAACACCATATCTAGCGGTCCGGTGAAAAGTGATCGCTAGATGTGCGCATCTTCCCTTGTCCCCGCGCGCCGGCGGACGCATGGTGGAACGCACCTTCTCCGGATTCGCCTCAGGTCTTCTACGATGAACGCTCCCGCCACGATCATTCGTCCCGGCACGCCCGGCCTGCTGACCCCCTCGGCCGCCTACAAGCCCTTCCGCTACCCGTGGGCCTTCGACATGTGGAAGAAGCAGCAGCAGGTCCACTGGATGCCCGAGGAAGTCCCCATGGGCGAGGACGTCAAGGACTGGGCCGCCAATCTGAACGACGGCGAGCGCAACCTGCTGACCCAGATCTTCCGCTTCTTCACCCAGGCGGACATCGAGGTGCAGGACAACTACATGGAGCGCTACGGACGGGTGTTCAAACCGACCGAAGTGAAGATGATGCTGGCCGCCTTCGCCAATATGGAGACGATCCATATCGCGGCCTACGCCCTGCTGCTCGAGACGATCGGGATGCCGGACAGCGAGTTCGGCGCCTTCATGGAATACGAGGCCATGAAGGACAAGCACGACTACATGGGCCAGTTCGGCGTCGACAGCGACGCCGACATCTGCCGGACCCTGGCCATGTTCGGGGGCTTCTCCGAAGGGCTGCAGCTGTTCGCCAGCTTCGCCATGCTGATGAACTTCCCGCGTCAGTCCAAGATGAAGGGCATGGGACAGATCGTGTCCTGGTCGGTGCGCGACGAAAGCCTGCACTGCGAAGGCATCATCAAGCTGTACCACGCCTTCAACAAGGAGACGGGCGCCGTCACCAAGGCTGTGGCCGACGACATCGTCGACTGCTGCAAGACGGTGATCGAGATGGAGGACAAGTTCATCGACCTGGCCTTCGAAATGGGCCCGGTGAACGGCATGACGCCTGACGACATCAAGGCCTACATCCGCTTCATCGCCGACTGGCGCCTGCGCCAGCTGAACCTGCCGGAAGTCTACGGCGTGACCGAGAACCCGCTGCCGTGGCTGCAGTCGCTGCTGTCGGGCGTGGAGCACGCCAACTTCTTCGAGGCGCGCGCCACCGAATACTCCAAGGCGGCGACGCAGGGGTCCTGGCACGGCGCCGATGGCGTCTGGGACAGCTTCGACAACATGATGAAGCGCCGCACGGAACCGGCCGAGGCCTGAATCCCGCGGTCACGCGATCAGGGGCGCCCCGACGAAAGCTCGGCGGCGCCCCTTTCTTTTCAGGCGTCTCAGTTCGGCGCCTGACGGCCCGCGTTGCAGCGCGCCGTATCGCCACGCTCGCAGGCGGCCACGGTGGCGCGCCAGTCGGCCATGTCGCGTTCATAGCGGGCCTGGGCTTCCTCGGCCGCGCGCAGTTCGGCCTCGTGTCGCTCCTGGGCCAGGCGAGCGTCGGCCTGGGTCTGATCGACCTCGGCCTGCCAGCGGCGCTGGGCGTCGGCCTGAGCGGCCTGGTTGGCCCGGTCCTCGTTCTCGGCCAGGTCGTTCTGGGCGACGATCTCGGCGTTGAGGGCCTGGGTCTCACGCAATTCCTGGGGGGTCTGGGCTGAATCCGGCGCGCGATGATAGCGCTCGCCCTTGGCCAGCATCTCGGCCACGGGGTCCTTGGGCGCCGGGGGCGTGGCGCTCTGATTCTGGCTTTGGGCGTAGCTCGCGCCGGCGCTCAGGGCGAGCGCTAGCGCCGAAGGCAGCATCAACGCCGTCCAGACGCGCGAGGGGAGGGGGCGCGAAGGCGTGTGACGGATCATGAGGTCTCTCCTTTGCAGGGCGAGGATGCGAAAGGCCGCAAGCTTGGCGCTTCCGACGCTTGATGGAAACAACGTTCCGGAACGGGGAAGGCTGCGCCTGAGCCTCACTGCGGCAGCAGAAGCTCGAAGCGCGTGCCCTGGGGGCCGGTGTCCAGCAGGACCAGGGCGCCGCCGTGGTTGGCCGCCAGCTCGCGCGAGATGGTCAGGCCCAGGCCTGTGCCGTCGGCCCCGCCGCCGCTGACGAAGGGTTCGAACAGGCGGTCGGCCAGACGTGGCGGGATGCCGGGACCGTCGTCGCGCACGCCGATGGCGGCCATGCCGTCGCGGAGCTCGGCGCTGACGGTGATCGCGCCCTTGCCCTTGTTGAGGCCTCCGGCCGCGGACTCGATGGCCTGGCGGGCGTTGCGCATCAGATTGACCAGGATGCGGTGCAGCTGATCCGGATCGGCGTTGACGGTGAAGCGGGCGGGCAGATCGCGCACCAGGCGCACGCCGTCGGGCTCCAGCCCAGCGTCCTCGGCGGCGGCGGCCACGGCGCGGGCCAGCAGCATCTTCTGAAGCTGGGGCGCTGGCTCCTCGGTCTTGCCGTAGGCCAGGACGTTGCGCGCCAGGGTCGAGGCGCGGCCCAGCGCCCGCTCCAGCCGGGGCAGGGCGGTCGCCACCAGGGGATCGGACGAGGTCGACAGCCGCTCGGACGCCATCTGGGCCGAGGTCAGCATGTTGCGCAGATCGTGGTTGATCTTGGCCACCGCCTCGCCCAGCGCCGCCAGACGGGCGCGCGAGCGCAGGGACTGGCGCACCTCTTCCTGCATCCGGGCCAGTTCGCGCTCGACCCGGCCGATCTCGTCCTGACGGTCCGAGGGCGTTTCGGCGGGGCTTTCCGGATTGGCGGCGAAACGCTCGATCGAGCGAGTGACGCGGCGCAGGGGCTGCAGCACAAGCATCGACAGGGCGGCGTACAGCAGGCCGCCCGCCACCGCCGCGATCAGCAGGGACATCATCAGGCTGTTGACTAGGAAGCTCTCCAGCTCCTTCTTCAGCGGCTGGGCTGGGGCCAGGATCTCGATCAGGTCGCCCGAGCGATAGCGCGGCGCCGCCTGCACCCGCAGCGAGCGGTCGGGGTGCCCAAACAGGGTCTTCCACGGGTCCAGCAGCCGGGCGCCGACGCTGCGCTGGCGCAGGTCGATCAGTTCGGGCGCGCGCGGCAGGTTGGGGGCCTGCAGCAGAAGGCGTCGCACCCCCTGTTCGCCGATGACGACCGACTGCACCCCGCCGATGCTCAGCAACTGTTCAGCGGTGGAATCCTCGACGGCGGAATAGGGCAGGGCCTCGACCCCGACCGACGCCAGTTCGGCCGCCTGCAGCCGGTCCATCAGCCACCGCTCCTGGAAGGAGGCGGCGCTGGGCACGATGATCAGAGCGGCGACCGCCAGGGTGAAGGCGACCGTCAGCAGCAGCAGTCGGCTGGACAGGCCGTCGGGCGCACGCGGCTTCAGCCGCCGGCGCAGGGCGCTCCACGGGGCGGGCAGGGCTGCAGGCGTCCTGGCGGGCGTCGCCGGGGCCATGGGCGTCTGCAGGTCGGTCGGAAGGGCCTCGCGCTCAGTCATGACGCCTCCGCGCGAGGGGGCGCGCGCAGCTTCTGGGCCAGCTTGAGCAGCAGGGGCAGCAGCATGGACAGGAAGGCGACTCCCATCAGAGGCCAGAAGAATTCCGCGAACAGGCTCCGAATGTCGGGATTCGGGTCCGTGACCAGAACGTCGTGCAGGCTGTCGCCGATCCAGCAATAGATGGTGTGGGCGGGCAACAGGCCGATGAAGGTGGCGATCACATAGGGTCGCAGCGGCGCCGCCATCACGCCCGCCGCCACATTGATCATGTGGAACGGCACGGTGACCACCAGCCGCGCCACCAGCACATACCAGAAGGTGTTCTTGTCCACCCCGGCGCAGACCTTGTTCAGCAGGCCCGTGTCGGCGGCGGCGCGGCGACGCAGGGAATCGCCCAGGGCCGTGCGCCCCACATAATAGACAGCCAGGGCGCCGACGGTGGCGGCGAAGGCGGTGGCGACGCCGCCGACCCACGGCCCGAACAGATAGCCCGCCGTCACGGTGATGAAGACCACCCCCGGCACCACGCTGGCCGTCAGCAGGGCGAAGACCAGCATCAGCGCGCCGAGCATCAACAGATAATGTCGGGCGGTCAGGGCCTCCAGCGCCGTTCCATGCTCGCGCAGGGTGTCCAGCGACAGATAGCGATTCCAGCCCATGCCGAAGATCAGGGCGACGGCGGCCAGCAGCACGGCCAGGGGCAGAAATCTTTTGACCCGGTCCAAGCCGCGCTCCGTCCTCTTCTTCCTGACATCCTTAGCGTATTTCCAGACGCCGTGCGCCCCTGTCGGCGATGTGGAAAAGCCGCTTCGGCGTTGACTCTCGTCCTGCCGCCGCTTATACGCCCGCCTCTCTCGCGGCTGACGCTTGTGTCTGTCGCCAACCCCAGTAACCCGGAGCCGACCGTGAAGCGGACCTATCAGCCGTCGCGACTCGTGCGCAAGCGCCGTCACGGCTTCCGTTCTCGGATGGCCACCAAGAACGGTCAAAAGATTGTCGCGCGTCGCCGCGCCAAGGGCCGCAAGCGCCTGACGGCCTGACGTCACGCGCCCATTTCCCTTCAGGGCGGGGCGCATGACCGATCTGATGAAAATCGATCGCCTGTTGCGGCGGCCCCAGTTTCTGGCGGCCGCCAAAGGCGTTTCCCAGGCCCGCGGCGCCGTGGTGGTCCAGCAGCTGGATCGCGCCGACGGCGACCCGACGGTGCGCCTGGGATTCACCGCCACCCGCAAGATCGGCGGCGCCGTGATCCGCAACCGCGCCAAGCGGCGCCTGCGCGAGGCCGCCCGCCTGCTGACCCCGCTGCACGGCCGGGCCGGGTGCGACTATGTATTCATCGCCCGGATGGGCACGGCGGACCGCGACTGGGACCGTTTGCTTGACGACGTGAAATCGGCCCTTACAAGGCTCGCAACCCCGCGCGCGGCTTCCGATATGGGAGACCGGGCCGCTTCGACCGCTCGCGTCGCCCCCGACCCGCGCCCCGCCGACCAGGACCGCTGATCCCGATGCAGAACCAGAATTCGCGCAACACCATCATCTTCTTCGTGTGCGCGGCCCTGATCATGGGCGTCTACTACTTCATGGTGATGCGCCCGCAGGCCGAGGCGCGTCGCCAGGCCCAGGTCGTCGCCGCCGAGCAGCAGAAGGCGCGCGAGGCTTCGGCCGACGCCGGTCTGACGCCGTCGAGCGCCGCGCCGGGCGTCTTCATCAAGGAGCGCGCCGAGGCCCTGGGCACGGTCGCGCGCGTGCCGATCCAGACCCCGACCCTGAAGGGTTCGCTGTCGCTGCAGGGCGCGCGCATCGACGACCTGTACCTGACCAATTACAAGGAAACGCTCGATAGGAATTCGCCCCCGGTCGAGCTGTTCCGCCCGCAGGGCATGGAGCACGCCTATTTCGCCCAGTTCGGCTGGAGCGGCCCGAACGTCCCCGGCGGCGTGCCCGGCCCCAACACCGTCTGGCGCCTGACCCAGGGTTCGACCCTGACGCCGACCACCCCGGTCGAGTTGACCTGGGACAATGGCTCGGGCCTGCGCTTCACCCGCGTCGTCTCGATCGACGACCAGTATATGTTCACGGTCAAGGACACGGTGGCCAACCTGGGAACCCAGGCCATCGCCATCGCCCCCTACGGCCGCGTCGAGCGCCAGGGCGTGCCGGTCGACCTGGGCAAGCAGATGATCCTGCACGAGGGCGCGATCGGCGCCTTCGGTTCGGACGGCAAGTTCACCACCGAACAGGTCAAGTACAAGGACTGGGCCAAGAAGCCGCGCATCGAGAAGGACTCGACCGGCGGCTGGCTGGGCATCACCGACAAATACTGGCTGGCGGCCCTGATCCCGACCCAGGACGAGGCCATCGAAGGCCGCTTCTCGGTGCGCGACGCCGACGGGATGAACATCCACGAAGCCGCCATGCTGGGGGCCACCCACACTATCCAGCCGGGCCGCCAGATCGAGGAGACCCAGCGTCTGTTCGCCGGCGCCAAGCGCGCCGAAGTGCTGAAGGGCTATGAGGAATCGCTGGGCCTGCCGCGCTTCGTCTACGCCATCGACTGGGGCATGTTCTGGTTCCTGACGCGTCCGATCTTCACGGTGGTGGAGTTCTTCTACGGCGTTCTGGGCAACTTCGGCCTGGCCATTCTGGCCCTGACCGTCGTGGTCAAGCTGATCCTCTTCCCGCTGGCCAACAAGTCCTACGAGAGCCTGTCCAAGATGCGGACCCTCCAGCCCAAGATGGAGGAGATCAAGAAGAAGCACGGCTCCGATCCGCAGAAGCAGCAGCAGGAGATGATGGCCCTCTATCAGCGGGAGAAGATCAATCCGCTGGCGGGCTGTCTGCCGATGGTGGTGCAGATCCCGGTCTTCTACGCCCTGTACAAGGTGCTGTTCGTGACCATCGAAATGCGTCACGCGCCCTTCTTCGGCTGGATCCGCGACCTGTCGGCGCGCGACCCTTCGACGATCTGGAACCTGTTCGGCGCCGTGCCGTGGGACCCGGCCACCCTGCCGATCCTCGGCGGCATCCTGAACGGCCCGCTGCACCTGGGCGTCCTGCCGCTCGTCTACGGCTTCACCATGTGGCTGCAGATGGCGATGAACCCGCCGGCGCAGGACCCGATGCAGCGTCAGATCTTCGCCCTGATGCCGATCGTCTTCACCTTCATCATGGCTCCGTTCGCGGCCGGCCTGCTGATCTACTGGGCGTGGAACAACGTGCTGTCGATCATCCAGCAGTATGTGATCATGCATCGCTTCGGCGCCGAGAACCCGATCGACAGCTTCATCGCCCGCTTCAAGAAGGCCTGATCGGTTGGACGCTTCGGACGAGCCCAAGGTCGGAGAATACTCGGACGCCGAGGTCGAGGCGGCGCGCATCCTGTTCGCGCGCCCCGCGACCTTCATCATGGGCTGCGCCAAGATCGAGCAGCTGCCGACGCCGGACCTGCCCGAGATCGCCTTCGCCGGGCGCTCCAACGTCGGCAAGTCCAGCCTGATCAACGGGCTGGTGGGCATGCACAAGCTGGCGCGCGCCTCGAACGAGCCGGGCCGCACGCGCGAGGTGAACTTCTTCGACCTGGACGGGCGGATGCGCCTGGTCGACCTGCCCGGCTACGGCTGGGCCAAGGCGTCGAAAACGACGGTCAAGAAGTTCCAGGATCTGGGCCGCGACTATCTGCGCGGCCGGGTGACGCTGAAGCGCGTCTATCTGCTGATCGACGCCCGCCACGGCCTGAAGAAGGTGGACGACGAGGCCCTGGATGCGCTGGACCTGTCGGCCGTCTCCTACCAGATCGTCCTGACCAAGGCCGACAAGCTGAAGAAGGGCGAGGCCGAAAAGGTCCAGGCGGCGACGCTGAAGGCCATCTCCAAACGCCCGGCGGCCTATCCGCACGTCGCCGTCACCTCCTCGGAAAAGGGCTTCGGCCTGCCCGAGCTGCGCGCGGAGATCATGCGCACCACCGGCGTCGTTCTCGACTGAATCTCACGTTGGCGTGAACCGTTAAGCCGGACCGGCGTTGTCCCCTCGGTTCTTAACGAGAGGGGAGCGCTCCATGCGTTCAGCGATCATCGGCGGCGTCGCCGTCGCCTGCCTGCTGGGTCTGTCGGCCTGCGGAAACAACAACAAGGCCGAAAGCCCGGCCGCCGACGGGGCCGAGACCGCCTCGACGGCTCCCGCGGCGACGCTCGACGCGCCCAAGCCGGGCCTGTGGCGCGTGTCCACCGCCATGGAAGGCATGCCGGGCGGCGCAGCCATCGCGCCCCAGGAAGTCTGCATCAAGGAAGCCAAGCTGGAGGCTCCGGCCAACACCCAGCAGCCGGGCGCCGATTGCACCACCCAGCCCTTCGCGCGTCAGGGCGACGCCATGGTCGCGACGTCGACCTGCACCCTGCCGGGCAATATGAAGGCCGACTCCACCATCCGCGTGACCGGTGACTTCAACAGCCGCTACGTCACCGAGGTCACCACCAAGATGGACCCGGCGCCGACGCCGCAGATGGCCCAGACCAAGGTCACCATGACGGCCGAGCGCATCGGCGACTGCCCCGCCGCCTGATCGCGGCCCGCCGGATAACGACATGATCGTCACGGCCGGTATGGCGTCGCTGAAAAGCGGCCCCATATCGGTCGGATGATCCCTCTGTCCATTCTCGACCTCGCCCCCGTGCCGGAAGGCTCCGACGTGGGCCAGGCGCTCGCCAACACCATCGATCTGGCCCGCCACGCCGAGAGGCTGGGCTACAACCGCTACTGGCTGGCCGAGCATCACAACATGCCGGGCATCGCCAGCGCCGCGACCTCCGTCGTCATCGGCGCGGTGGCGGCGGCGACGAAGACCATCCGCGTCGGCGCCGGCGGGGTCATGCTGCCCAACCACGCCCCCCTGGTCATCGCCGAACAGTTCGGCACCCTTAACGCGCTTCATCCCGGCCGGATCGACCTGGGCCTGGGCCGCGCGCCCGGATCGGATCAGGCGACGGCGCGCGCCTTGCGCCGCACGCTTCAGGGCGACCACGACGCCTTCCCGCAGGACGTGATGGAGCTGATGCAGTGGTTCGCGCCCGCCACGCCGGATCAGCGTATCATCGCCAATCCGGGCGAGGGTCAGGCCGTGCCGATCTGGATCCTCGGCTCCTCGACCTACGGCGCCCAGCTGGCGGCGCATCTGGGCCTGCCCTACGCTTTCGCCAGCCATTTCGCACCGGGCGAGATGATGCGGGCCCTCGACATCTATCGCCAGACCTTCCGCCCCTCGCCGTATCTCGAGAAGCCCTATGTCATGCTGGGCTACAACGCCTTCGTGGCCGAGACGGATGAGGCGGCGCGCCTGCTGTTCACCTCGGTCCAGCAAGCCTTCGTCAACCTGAGGACCGGTCGCCCCGGCAAGCTACCGCCGCCGGTCGAGGGCTATTACGAGCGGCTGGACGGCGCGGCGCGCGGCATGATCGACGCCGCCCTGGCCTGCTCGGCGGTAGGCGCGCCAGCGACGGCCAAGGCCGCCCTCGACGCCTTCATCGCCCAGACTGACGCCGACGAGCTGATGCTCACCAGCCAGATCTGGGACCCGCCCGCCCGCGTGCGATCGATCGAACTGCTGGCGGGGGCGACGGGACTGGCGGCTGCCTAACGCTCGCTTTCGGGCGCCTGGAACAGCAGGGGCGAGGCGACGCTCTCGGCGTCCAGATGACGCCAGGCCGCGCCCAGGCGGATGGCGTCGGCCAGGTCCTGCGGGGATATGGGCTCGGCCTCCGTCAGACGCTGGCGCAGCCCGGCGCAGGCCGCCAGCACGGCGGCGGCGCGCCGCACCTCGGGGACCGACGATCGGGCGCCCAGGCCGTCCAGAGACGCGAAGCGCCACCCCTCCTCGGGCGGGGCCGCCTGGATGAGCGCCCATTTCTCGGCGGGGGAAAGGCGGTCGGACAATCGCTCCCAGACGCCGTCGTCGCCCCGTCGGCGATACTGGCACGGTTGAGCGGGCAGGCCGTGCCGACCATAGACCTCGCACGCGGCTGCCTCGATGGCGGCGACCTCCGCCAGCAGACTTTCCACGCCGTCCATAGGCGCCTCTCGAGGGGCGACGGCGCGCGGGTCGCCTCGGTCGTCGCGACGGCGTCCGAAGCGACCCAGCATGGGCCTTAGCGGCTCAGCGTGCTGGTGACCGAGACGTCGTAGACCACGCGGGTGATGCTCTGGACCACCTCGAAGAATTTGCGCATCTCGGCCGCGCCGGCGCGCGGCGTGTAGAGGAGGTCGTCGGGCTGCATCTGGAAGTTGCTGGCGATGAAGAAGCCCTCGCCCTCGGTCAGGTTCAGGCGATAGACCACCGGCACGCCGCGTGAGGTCGCGGGTTGCTGGATGCCCAGCGCCTGGGCCACTTCCGGCCGCTCGAAGCGGAAGACCAGCACCGACTTGGCGTCGGCCAGGTTGGAGTCCAGCCCGCCGACGCCGCTGAGGGCCTCGGCCAGGGTCAGCGGACCGGGCGGCAGTTCGCTGCGCGCCACGGCGTTGAAGGCGCCGAAGGAGCTGAACCGGCGCGGTTGATAGACCAGGTTCACCTGATCGCCGCGCTGCAGGCGGACGTTTTCGTTGAACTCGGTCGTGACGATCGACATCGGGGCCGTATAGGTGCGGCCCTGGCGCTGGATCTGGACATTGACGTCATAGATGGAACGCGAAGAGCCGCCGGCGGCGGCGATGATGTCCAGGATGCGGTCATGGTTGGCCGACAGAGGCTGGCGGCCGGGGTTGCGCACCTCGCCCAGCACGGTCACGGCGTTGGAGGTATTGCCCGCCACGGTGACGATCACCTGGGGATTGGCGACCTTGCCGACCAGGGCGCGGCGCACGGCCGCCGAGGCTTGTTCCGGGGTCAGTCCCTCGACCCGCACGTCTCCGGCGAAAGGCACGGGCACGGCGCCGTTGCGATTCACCACCAGGGGGGGAAGGGTCTGATTGCCCGACGCCGCCGGCGCCGTGGCGCTGCCGCCGCCGAACAGGGAGCCGCCGGGCTCGAAGATGCTGACGGCCAGGGTGTCGCCGATGCCGATCACATCGGTGGGGGCCTCGCTGGAGGCCAGGGCCAGACTGCTGAACGAGGGGGGCGGCGCGGCCTTCAGGCGTTCGCTCAGCTCGAAGTCCAGATTGACCAGGGCGTAGTCGCCTGCACGCTCGGGCGAGGCGGCGCTCCCGACCACGTTGCGGCCCGACGGTCCGTCGCGCGGCAGGGTGGAGCAGCCCGCGAGCAGGGCGACGATCATCAGGCTGGCGGCGATTCTGGTCATGACGGCCCTATTGCAGTTTGATCAGTTGCTTACTCGCAGGGCGTCCGCGCCGCCAGAGGGCGGCAGCACCTGTTGCTCCACGACTTCGAAATGCCGCTCCCACGTCGGAGCGGAATAGGACGGGGCCACGGGCGGCGTGCGCGTCCATTCCTCGAGGGCGGCCAGCCAGCCCAGACCGTCCAGCGGATCGATCAGGCGGGCGTGCGGCACCAGTTCGCGGTGGGCGGCGATGTCCGAGGCGATCAGGGGAATCCCCATGGCGCTGGCCTCGACGGCGGGCAGGTCGAAGCCTTCGGTCGACGAGGGCGCGACCACGGCGCGGGCTCCCCGCATCAGGGCCGACAGGGCGCAGTCGGGCAGGTTCTCGGCCTGATGGACCAGGCCCTGCAGATTGGGCGAGCGCTGCAGCAGATCGAGCACCGCTTCATTCTCCCAGCCGTAGCGTCCGACCAGGACCAGACGCGGGGCCTCGGCGCCCATCCTTTCCTGCAGGCGACGCCACACCGTCAGCAGGAAGGCGAGATTCTTGCGGGCCTCGATGGTGCCGACATGGACGAAATAGGGATGGGCGGCTCCGACCACGACGCTGCCGTTCAGGGTGCGCTCGAGGCCCAGGTGGGCGACATCGACCGGGGGCGACGTCAGGCCGGATCGTCCAGCGAAGGCCAGAAGCTCATCAGCCGTGTGCTGGGAGTTGACGATGATCCTTGAGGCGTGGCGCAGAACATTCACCACCCGGCGCTCATGCTTGGTCCGGTCGCCCGGTCGGCAGAACTCGGGATGGGTGATGGGAATCAGGTCGTGCACCATGACGACCCGTTCGATGTTTCCAGCGTCCAGGGCGGTCAGGATGTCCGGCGTGTTCAGGCTGGTGTGGCCGACATTGACATAGGCCCGGGCGGCCGGCGGCGCCTTGACGCTGCGGGTACGGAAATACGTCTTCCAGGCGCGCCGCTTGATCCGCTTGGGCGGAGCGTCCTCGTCGGGCACGCGGCCGAGGATGGAGCCCCCGTTGTCCGAAGAGCGCAGGGCGGCGAACAGGCGCTGAGCTTCGGGGCTCAACTCGCTGACCCTGCCGGGACCGCTCCAGCGTGCGCGCAGCTCGGCGATCCTGTCGCGGAACCACTCATCATCGACGCGCGCCAACTGATCATGACGCGCCCGAACCGGCACCATGCGATAGACGGGGTGCTCGATCAGCCATTCTGCATAGGCCAGGCAGACGCGATCCACGCCGGTCGGTGCGCTTCGCTCCGTGCGGCTGAGCAGCCGGCTGGCGTCGAACAGAATGTCTTCAGGCATCAGGATATATAGCCCGCCCGCATGAGTTCGGCGATGTGGATGATGGAAACAGGACGGCGCTCGTCGATCACGAACAAATTGCTGATCTTGTTCGCTGTCAGCAGATCGACCACGTCGCTCATTCGGGCTTCGGGTTCGACGGTGATCGGGCTGCGGCTCATGATGTCCGCCGCACGAAGGGCGGAGATGTCGTTGGCGAAGGCTCGGCGCACGTCGCCGTCGGTGATCACTCCGGCCAGGCTTCCGTCCGGGCCCAGGACGGCGACCGCCCCCTTGCGCCCCTCGGTGATCGCTGAGACCACGGTGCGGAAGTCCGCGTCTAGCGGCACGCTGGCTGGGGCGGCGGCGTTATCGCCCATCCACTCGCGCACGGTCTGCAGGCTCATGCCCAGGGCTCCGCCCGGATGGTGCAGGCCGAAATCCTCGCGCGTGAAGCCGCGACGGTCCATCAGCACCATGGCCAGGGCGTCGCCGATGGCCAGGGTCATCAGCGTCGAGGTCGTCGGCGCCAGGCCGTTGGGGCAGGCCTCGGCCACCTTAGGCATGGTCAGGCAGACGTCCGAATGGCGGCCCAGGAAGCTCTGGGGCCTCTGGGTGACGCCGATCACCGGAATGTCGTTGCGGGCGCAGAAGAGCAGCGGATCGCGCAATTCGCGGCTTTCGCCCGAGTTGGAGATGGCCAGAAGCGTCGTGTCGGGGCGCAGCATCCCCAGGTCGCCATGGCTCATCTCGGCCGGGTGAACGAAGAAGGAATTGGTTCCGGTGGAGGCCAGGGTGGCGGCGATCTTGCCGCCGATATGGCCCGACTTGCCCATGCCCGTCACCACGACATAGCCGGGGCGCGACAGGATGACGTCGGCGGCGCGCGCGATGGAAGAATCCAGCGAACGCTCCAGCGCCTCCAGCGCCTCTATGTTCAGACGCACGACTTCGCGCGCCCGATCGGACATGGCGGTCAATTGTTCCGGAGAGGAAGGGGCGGAAAAAGCAGTCATGACGGCTCCAGACGCCAGGGCCGTTTCGGCGGCTCTTCATGGCGCAGTGGCAAATGCCTTATTCGCGAGTTCGATACAATGGCGCCGTCGCGGGTGAATGGTCGATGAATAAATGACAACCAAAGCGACCCTCATGCGTTGCAATACGTCCTGGGGATAGAAAAAGAATCTTGAGACGTATGTCATCACCACAGGGGCTCGCCTGCCCTCGACTGCCCGCGCCGCCTGCCCGACTGGCCGAGGCTGCGCTTTTTCTCGATCTGGACGGGGTGCTGGCGCCCCTGGCGCCGACGCCCGACGCCGTGGGGCCGGAGCCGCGTCGCACCCGCACCCTCACGCAATTGACACAGGCCCTAGGCGGGCGGGTCGCCGTCGTCAGCGGCCGCACCCTGGCGGAGATCGACCGCATCGTCGACGGCGCGGCGAGCGCGGCGTCCGGGGTGCATGGGTTGGAGCGGCGCCGCGCCGACGGCGCCCTGAGCGCGCGGGCTCCGGCGCCTTCGGTGCGGACCGCCGTGGCCGCCTTTGAGGATTTCGCCCAGAGGCGGCCCGGAGTGATTGTCGAGGACAAGGGGCTGTCGGCCGGACTGCACTTCCGTCAGGCCCCGAACGAGGCGGCTGCGGCCCTGACCCTCGCGACAGCCCTGGCGGATCAGACCGGCCTGACGCTTCAGCCGGGCTCCATGGTGCTGGAGCTCAAGACCCCCGGCGCGGACAAGGGCGTCGCGGTAGCAGCCTTCATGACCGAGCCGCCCTTCAACGGCGCCACGCCTGTCATGGTGGGGGACGACCTGACCGACGAGGCCGGCTTTCGGGCGGCCGAGACCCTGGGCGGTTTCGGTGTCCTGGTGGGGCCCGAGCGGCCCACCGCCGCCCGCTACAGGCTGGAGAATGTGGAGGCGGTGCTCGACTGGCTCGGCGCCCTGGCCTCCTCCGCCGCAGAGGAGAAGGAGGCGCGCGCATGACGCCCAACCTGGATCTGGCGCCCATCGGCAACTGTTCGGTCAGCGCCCTGATCGACCGTCAGGGGCGGTTTGTCTGGGCCTGCGCCCCGCGCATCGACGGCGATCCCGTCTTTTCGGCCCTCATGGACGGCGCCGCCCCCGAGCACGGCTTCTGGGCGATCGAACTGGAAGGCCAGGTCTCCGTCGAGCAGGAATACGTCCGCAACACCGCCGTCCTGCGGACGGTGCTGACGGCTGCCGACGGCGCCGCGATGGAGATCATCGACTTCTGCCCGCGCCACCTGAAGCATTCGCGCATCTACCGCCCGGTGGCCTTCGCGCGCGTGGTGCGTCCGCTGGTCGGAACGCCGCGCGTCACCATACGCCTGCGCCCTTCGGCCGACTGGGGCGCGAGCCGCGCTCAGCATACCTCGGGCTCCAACCACATCCGCTATCTGTGCAGCGATGTGACCCTGCGGCTGACCACCAACTGCCCGGTCAGCCATGTGCTGAACGAGCGGACTTTCCGTCTGGAGGAGGAGATGGCCTTCTTCCTGGGACCGGATGAAGGTTATGATCAATCGGTCCTGGCGGGCGTCAACGCCGCCCTGGACCTGACCATTGCGCACTGGAAGCACTGGACCCGGACCCTCTACCTGCCTCTGGACTGGCAGGAAGCGGTGATCCGCGCCGCCATCGCCCTGAAGCTGTGCGTCTATGAAGAGACCGGCGCCATCGTCGCCGCGATGACCACCTCCGTGCCGGAATTCCCCGAAAGCGGGCGCAACTGGGACTATCGCTACTGCTGGATCCGCGACGCCTACTATACGGTGCGGGCGCTGAACCGGCTGGGCGCGGTGGACATCCTGGAAAGCTACCTCGGCTACCTGCGCAATCTGGTCGACGCCTCTGCGGGAGGGCATGTCCAGCCGGTCTATGGGGTAGGGCTGGAGCCGGCCATCGTCGAGCGTATCGTCGACAGCGTCGAAGGCTATCGCGGCATGAAGCCGGTGCGCGTCGGCAATCAGGCGCACGAGCATCTTCAGCACGACGTCTACGGCCAGATCGTCCTGCCCCTGGTGCAGGCCTTCTTCGATCATCGCCTGCTGCGTCCCGGCACGATCGAGGATTTCCGCGCCCTGGAGAAGGTCGGCGAGCGCGCCTTCGCCATGCACGATCAGGTCGACGCCGGATTGTGGGAGTTCCGCACCATCGCCCGGGTGCATACCTATTCCTCGGTCATGTGCTGGGCGGCCTGCGACCGCCTGGCCCGGGCGGCGCATCATCTGGGTCTGGACGACCGCTGCGAGCTGTGGCGCGAGCGGGCGCGCATCATCCGCGAGCGCATCGAAGCCGAAGCCTACTTGCCCGACGAAGGCCGTTTCGCCGCCAGCTTCGGCGGTACGGAGCTGGACGCCGCCCTTCTGCAGATGACGGACCTTGGCTTCCTCGACGCTCACGATCCGCGTCAGGTGAAGACTTTCGAGGCGGTCGAGCGCGATTTGAAGCGCGGTCCCTACCTGTTCCGCTACGCCCACGCGGACGACTTCGGCGAGCCGGAGACCGCCTTCAACTTCTGCACCTTCTGGTACATCGAGGCCCTGGCCCTGAACGGCCGGGTCGAGGAGGCGCGCGTCATCTTCGAGGAGATGCTCAGCCGCCGCACCCATGCGGGCCTGCTCAGCGAGGACATCTCGATCCAGGACGGCGAGCTGTGGGGCAACTACCCGCAGACCTATTCCCTGGTCGGAATCATCAACTGCGCGGTCCTGCTCAGTCGCTCGTGGACGGACGCCCGATGAGCCGCCTGATTGTCGTCTCGAACCGCGTCTCGGCGCCCAAGGACCCCGCGGCGGGTTCCGCCGGAGGCCTGGCCATGGCCCTGTCGGCGGCGCTGCGGAAGTATGAGGGGCTGTGGTTCGGCTGGTCCGGCGAGACGGTCGAGCATTTCACCGGCGAACTGAATGTCGAGGACCGCGCCGGCGTGACGGTCGCCACCGTCGACTTGGAGCCTCAGGACGTCGACGAATACTACAACGGCTACGCCAACAAGACGTTGTGGCCCCTGTTTCATCACCGGGTCGACCTGACGGCTTATGAACGGTCCTACGGCGAGGGCTATGAGCGGACCAACCGGCGCTTCGCCGAGGTGCTCGAGCCGCTGCTTGAGCCCGATGACGTCATCTGGATTCACGACTACCACATGATCCCCATGGCGCGGGATCTGCGGCGGCTGGGCGTGAACAACCGCATCGGCTTCTTCCTGCACACGCCCTGGCCTGCGCGTCAGTTGCTGGTGACGCTGCCGCATCACCGTCGGCTGGTGGAATCCATGTTCGACTTCGACCTGCTGGGTTTCCAGACGCGCGAATGGCTGGGGCTGTTCCAGCGCTATGTCGAGGTCGAGGCGCGCGGCCGGGTGCTGGACGACGGCCGCCTCGAAGCCTTCGGCCGCAGCGTCCGGGCCGGGGTCTTCCCCATCGGCATCGACGTGGACGGCTTTCTGGCGGCGCGCGATTCTCCGCTGGGACAACGGACCTATGACCGGATGGCGGCCTCGGCTGTTTTTCGCTCGGTGATCGTGGGGGTTGATCGGCTGGACTACTCCAAGGGGCTGGAGCAGCGCCTGCTGGGCTATGAGCAGTTCCTGGAGGACAACCCCGACCAGCGCGGTCAGGTCTTCCTGCTGCAGGTCACGCCCATTTCGCGCGATGAGGTGGATACGTATCAGGACATGCGGGTGCGGCTCGAGGCTCTGGCGGGACGGGTCAACGGCGCCTACGCCGAAATGGACTGGCAGCCGGTCCGCTATCTGAACCGCACCTTTCGCCGCGACCAGCTGGCGGGCCTCTATCGTGCGGCGCGGGTCGGCCTGGTGACGCCCCTGCGCGACGGCATGAATCTGGTGGCCAAGGAATATGTGGCGGCTCAGGACCCGGATGATCCTGGCGTCCTCATCCTGTCGCGCTTCGCGGGCGCGGCCGAACAGATGGGGGAGGCGCTCCTGGTCAATCCCTTCAGCCGCGAAGAGTTGTCCGAGGCGATCCAGAAGGCTCTCACCATGCCCTTGTCGGAACGCATCCGAAAGTGGAAGGCGCTGATGCAGGTCGTGCGGGACACAGACGTCGCGCGCTGGCGCGATGACTATGTCCGGGCCTTGCTGGCGACTTGAGTGATTCGAAACGACGTCTTGATCGTCTCATATTGTAAACTCGCCCGGATTTTGATGTTTCAAAATGACCAAGTTTCGGGGACTTGGGCGGCGATGAAGGCATTATGTGTTGAAACGGCGCCACAGTGAACACATTCAGCGCCAAAATGGGGAACCGCTGCACTGCAATACCGTTCGGCTTTCGAGCGCCTTCGCGGTAACGCATGGGCTTTCGGATCAACCAAGAGTGTGAGGACACCATGAAGCTGAAACTTCTGGCCAGTGTCGCTGCCGCGGGGCTGTTCGCAGCCGGCGCTGCATCGGCGGAGCCCGATGGCTGGTACGGCGCGATCGACGCCGGCTACCACATCATCGACGACATCAACACCGAAGCGTCGGCGACCGGCCACCACTGGAACTGGGAAGTCAACGACGGCTGGGCGGCGTTCGCTCGCCTGGGCTACCGTTTCAACCCGAACTGGCGCGTTGAACTCGAAGGCGGCTACCGCTCGGGCGACATTGGTCGCGTGCGCGCCGTCTCGGGCCCGAACGGCCTGTGCAACTCGACCCCGGCCACCGGTCCGTGCCACTCGCCGGAAGGCGACATCACGGCGACGACGCTGATGGCCAACGTCCTGTACGACTTCGGTTCGCCGGACTGGACCATTCGTCCGTTCGTCGGCCTGGGCGTCGGCGTGAACCGCGTCAATACCGACACCAACGGCTACCTGCGTC
>PJUB01000245.1_pt1 | contig 31349 bp, 30 predicted proteins | sample 1512141 | NCBI WGS metagenome assembly PJUB01 (sample SAMN08177677, study PRJNA422409) | Soil metagenome, whole genome shotgun sequencing project. | isolation source: Soil enriched on filter paper: alkali lignin treatment | place: USA: Madison | collected 2015-01-15 | reverse complement strand
CGAGCGTCAGCGTCACGTGCCGGCCCCAGAACACCGGCGGATACAGGCGCTGCTCTTCATCCACCGAATAATGGCTGCCCAGGCGCAGCACCGCGTAATCCTCGACCCGCAGGTCCAGGTCCACCCGGCCGTCGTCGGGCAGTTCCAGATTGGCGCGCCAGTGGTCCGGCAGCGTGACCGGCAGCTTGTCGCCCAGGAACAGTTGCGTCGATACCGCTTGCGCATTGGCCGGGTTGGTCAGCACGATGGCATTGAGCTCGCCGCGCGCGCGGTTGACCTTCTGCGGCGCCCCCGGCGACCGGCGGCGCCAGGTCAGCCACAACGCCAGCAAGGCCGGCGCAGCCGCGGCGGCCAGCCAGGGCGTGCCGCCGCCCACCCCGGCAATACCGAGGCAGACGAACGTGACGACCCACCACAGCGCCGGCCAGAAGCCGATGCCGGGCGGGCAGCGCTGGGCGATCTCGGCTGGCGTCTCGTCGCGCTGGCTCAGGATCTCGACCCGCATCGCGTCCGCGAACTCGCGTTCGGCCTCGGCATCGGGCCCCGCCACATCGGCATCGACCACGTCCTGCAATGCGCCCAGCTTGCCGCCGGCCCACTGCTGGTTCTGCTTCTGGCGGCGGACATCACGCTCGCGGCCGCCCGCCAGGTCGAATTCGCCGTTCAGGGCCACCACGATGGCGAACTTCTCCGTCATCACGACTTCGGCCTGATTGTCTTCACGCAGGTAATCGCGGGCGTCGTACGGCAGCACTACGTCCACGCCCCCCAGCGTGTCGTGCAGCGTCGCCGTCCCCTGGCCGCTCTCCAGCCCATGGCGCACGAAGGCGCCGCGCAGGGGGAACACCCCGTCGCCAAGCAACTGGGCGGTTTTCTTGGGATTTGCCGGGTGAACCAGGAACGGCTGCACCAGCGCCTGTTCCTCGGCGCTGAGACGGCGCAGGGGCTGCCCTTCTTGCTTGAGTTCGCGCAGTGCGCTCTTGTTGTCGCTGCGGCGAACCATATAGGTAATGCCGCTGATGACCGACCAGATCAGGATGATGAGGAACAATCCGATCCGAAGGGTGTTGGAATCCATCGCTAGCCTCTTTCTAAGAATCGCCGCGGATCATAGCCATGATCCGTCCCGAAATAGGTAGCGCCCGCGTCAAAACATGACAATAATTAACAAGCTACGCAATCAAGGCTGTTTTTTGCGCGCCGCCGAACGGCCCATCACGGGCTGGCGGCACCCAAACTGTTTTAGAATCCCGGTCATGGAATCCCGCCTTCTCGACATTCTCGTCTGCCCCCTGTGCAAGGGCCGCCTCGAACACGACCGGACCCAGGCCGAACTGGTCTGCCGCGCCGACCGCCTGGCGTTCCCGCTGCGCGACGGCATTCCCGTCATGCTTGAATCCGAGGCGCGCTCGCTGGACGACGCCCCCGCTTCTTCCTGATCCGCCCTCCCGTGAGCTTCATCGCCCTGATCCCGGCGCGGACCGCCTCGACCCGTCTGCCCGACAAGCCGCTGGCCGACATCGCCGGCAAGCCGATGGTGGTGCGTACGGCCGAGCGCGCCGCGCAGTCCGGCGCCTCGCAGGTGTATATCGCCACGGACGACGCGCGCGTGCAGGCTGCCGCCCAGGCCCATGGCCTGCAAGCGCTGATGACCCGCGCCGACCACCCCACCGGCACCGACCGGCTGGCCGAAGCGGTCGAACAGCTCGGCCTGCCCGACGACGCGGTGGTGGTGAACGTGCAGGGCGACGAACCGCTCATCGAACCCGACCTCATCGACGCCGTCGCGGCCCGCCTGATTGCCAGCCCCGAGGCCGACATCGCCACCTGCGCCAGCCCGCTGGCTGACGCCCAGGCGCTGTTCAATCCCAATGTCGTGAAGCTGGTGTGCGCGGCCGATGGCCGCGCCCTGTATTTTTCGCGTGCGCCGATCCCCTGGGCGCGCGACGCGCTGGCCGGCGGCGAACGCGTGCTGGCCGACGGCCTGCCCGCCTGGCACCACATCGGCCTGTATGCCTACCGTGTGTCGTTCCTGCGCCGCTACCCGACCCTGCCGCAAGGCGCGCTGGAACGGTTCGAGTCGCTGGAGCAACTGCGCGCCATGGAACATGGCCACGTCATCGTCGTCCATCGGGCGTCGCACCCTCCGGCCGCCGGCGTAGATACCCCGGCCGATCTGGAACGCGTTCGATTGATCTATAGCAAACGGATATAAGGGTTATTTCGCATGGCGCAGCTCCGCATAGGCTGCTGCGTTGCGGCATAATCGCTCGGACCACAAAAATTAAACCCCATTCAGGAGCACTCATGCGTCTCATCTTGCTCGGACCTCCCGGCGCCGGCAAAGGCACTCAGGCCGCGTTTCTCACCCAGCACTTCGGCATTCCCCAGATTTCCACCGGCGACATGCTGCGCGCAGCGGTCAAGGCCGGCACGCCCCTGGGCATTGAAGCCAAGAAGGTCATGGACGCGGGCGGCCTGGTCTCGGATGAGATCATCATCGGCCTCGTGCAAGACCGCCTGAAGCAGCCCGACTGCGCCAACGGCTATCTGTTCGACGGTTTCCCCCGCACCATCCCGCAGGCCGACGCGCTCAAAAGCGCCGGCGTCAAGCTGGACTACGTGGTGGAAATCGAAGTCCCCGAAGAAGACATCATCGAACGCATGAGCGGGCGCCGCGTGCACCAGCCCAGCGGCCGCAGCTACCACGTGCGCTTCAACCCGCCCAAGGTCGAAGGCAAGGACGACGTCACTGGCGAAGACCTGATCCAGCGCGACGATGACCGCGAGGACACCGTGCGCAACCGCCTGAACGTCTACCGCCAGCAGACCCGTCCGCTGGTCGACTACTACTCGTCGTGGGCGCAGCAGCACCCCGCCGACGCGCCGAAGTATCGCAAGATCTCGGGCGTGGGCGCCGTCGACGAAATCAAGTCGCGCCTGTTCGAAGCCGTCAAGAGCTGACCGGCGCTTTGATGGCACAGGGCCTTCGGCGCCGGCCGGACGCAAAGCGTCCCGGCGCGGTCCCGAAGGCCCTGTCGCATCCGGCGCCCGTCGCGTCTTTTCGTTCCCCCGTTTTCATCCCTTGAATTTGATCTGGTGGTAGAGACATGGAAATCGCAAACAAGGTATTCATCGTGACAGGCGGCGCATCCGGCCTGGGCGCCGGCACCGTGCGCATGCTGGTGGCCAACGGCGCCAAGGTCGTCATCGCCGACCTGCAGGACGGTCCCGGCGAGGAACTGGCCAAGGAGCTGGGCCAGCGCTACGTGCATTGCGACGTGACGCAAGAGGCCGACGGCCAGCGCGCCGTGGCCGCGGCGAAAGAACTGGGCACCCTGTTCGGCCTGATCAACTGCGCCGGCGTGGCGCCTGCCGCCAAGATCGTCGGCAAGAACGGCGCGCACCCGCTGGACCTGTTCCAGAAGGTCGTGTCGATCAACCTGATCGGCAGCTTCAACATGATGCGCCTGGCCGCCGAGGCCATGAGCGCCAACACGCCCGAGCCCACCGGCGAGCGCGGCGTCATGATCAATACGGCGTCGGTTGCCGCTTTCGACGGCCAGATCGGCCAGGCGGCCTACGCCGCGTCCAAGGCCGGCGTAGCCGGCATGACCCTGCCGATCGCCCGCGACCTGGCCAAGACCGGCATCCGCTGCATGACGATCGCCCCGGGCATCTTCGGCACGCCGATGATCTTCGGCATGCCCCAGGAAGTGCAGGATTCCCTGGCCGCCAGCATCCCCTTCCCCGCCCGTTTGGGCCGCCCGGAAGACTATGCCAAACTGGTCCAGAGCATCATCACCAATGACATGCTCAACGGCGAGACGATTCGCCTGGACGGCGCCATCCGGATGCCTCCGAAGTAATCCTTTCGCCCCCGCAAGGGGGCTTTTTTTGTAGTCCCCCCAAATGAGCCTGTTCCGTTCGGCGGCCACCGTCAGCAGCTTTACGCTGCTGTCGCGCATTTCCGGCCTGATCCGCGACATCCTGGTGGCCCGCGCTTTTGGCGCCGGGCCCATCACGGATGCTTTCTGGGTCGCTTTCCGCATTCCCAACCTGCTGCGCCGGCTGTTCGCCGAAGGCGCGTTCGCCCAGGCGTTCGTGCCGATCCTGGGCCATGCCCGCAACAGTCGGTCCGAAGACGAGGTCCGCACGCTGCTTGACCGGGTCGCGTTGCTGCTGACGGCGGCCCTGATGGCGATCACGCTGATCGGCATCATCGCCGCGCCCTGGGTGGTGTCCGCCATGGCCAGCGGCCTGCGCGGGGCCGCCCGCGATACGGAATTCGGCGCGGCCGTCTGGATGACGCGGATGATGTTCCCCTACATCTTCTGCATGTCGCTCATTGCCTTCGCCTCGGGCGTGCTCAACACCTGGCGCCGCTTTGCCGTGCCGGCCTTCACGCCCGTGCTGCTGAACCTGTCCATGATCGCCGCCTGCATCTGGCTGGCGCCGCGCATGGACGTGCCGGTGTACGCGCTGGCCATCGGCGTCATGATCGGCGGCGTGGCCCAACTGGCCGTGCAGTGGGTGGCGCTGGCGCGGCTGGGCATGACGCCGCGCTTTTCGCTGCGCTTTCGCCAGGCCTGGGCCGACCCCACGGTGCAGCGCATCCTCAAGCAGATGGCGCCCGCCACGCTGGGCGTGTCGGTGGCACAGATCTCGCTGCTCATCAACACCAACATCGCCACCTGGCTGACGCCGGGCAGCGTCACCTGGCTGTCGTTCGCCGACCGCCTGATGGAATTCCCCACTGCGCTGCTGGGCGTCGCGCTGGGCACCGTGCTGCTGCCCAGCCTGTCCGCAGCGCACGCCCGCGACGACCACGGCGGCTACAGCGCGCTGCTGGACTGGGGCCTGCGGCTGGTGCTGCTGTTCGGCCTGCCGGCCGCGGTGGGCATGGCGCTGCTGTCCGATGGCCTGGTGGCCACGCTGTTCCACTACGGCGCCTTTTCGGCGCAGGACGTGCTGCAGACCCGCCTGGCCGTGATTTCCTACTCCGCCGGCCTGATCGGCCTGTTGGCCGTCAAGATCCTGGCGCCAGGCTTCTATGCCAAGCAGGACATCCGCACCCCCGTGAAGATCGCCATCGGCGTGCTGGTCCTGACGCAATTGATGAACCTGGCGCTGGTGCCGTTGATGGCCCATGCGGGCCTGGCGCTGGCGATCGGCCTGGGTGCCTGCCTGAACGCGCTGGCGCTCCTGATCGGCCTGCGCCGCCGCGGGGTTTACCAGCCCACGCCCGGCTGGGGCCGTTTCGCGCTGCGGCTGGTGCCCGCCCTGGCCGGGCTTGCCGCGCTGCTCGTCTACGCCGATGGCCGTATTGACTGGATCGGGCTGCAGGCCCATTCGGGCCAGCGCGCCCTGTGGCTGGCAGGCGTGCTGGTCGCCTGCAGCGCGGTGTACTTCGGTCTGTTGTTACTGTTTGGGTTCCGTCCCCGAGACTTTGGACGACGCCCGGCGAAGTAATTCCTCGTCTAAACGACCCATCCTCCTTAAAAAGCCGGCTTTCGCCGGCTTTTTTTACTTTCAAGCCGTCAAGAATTGACAATAACCCGGTAATCTTTGGTAAAAAACCTTTATTATTTACAAATTGCCATCGAAAGGATTCCCGCCCGGCAACAAGGGCAGGGAGATGAAGTGACGTACGCCCAAGGACACCCCATGGCGGACCAAGTGATCAATTGGTTGCTGCTGCTGCGCTCAGGTAAAGCGACAGCGCAGGACTACAACGATTTCCTGGCGTGGCGAGCAGCCGACCCTTTGCATGAGAATGCCTGGCAACAATTGACGGGCACGCTGGCAGGGTCGAATTTTGGCCGGTTGGGCGATGCCTATCCGGCCGGCTATGCCACGACGGCGACCCAGCCGCCGATTCCGCCTTCGCCCCCCTCCGCCGCCGCGGCCTCCGCCGACGTCGTCGTGCCGCCACGCCGCCGATTCCTGGCCGGCTCGCTGGCGCTCGCCAGTGCCGGCGCCTGTGCCGCGTACGTGGGCAACGCGTTTTATCCGCTGAACAATGTCGCGGCCGACGCCGCTACCGCCACCGGCGAACGCCGCCGCTACATCCTGTCCGACGGCAGCCAACTGCTGCTGGATGCCCGCAGCCGCGTCAACCTGGATTTCACGCCCGCCTATCGCCAGGTGCGCCTGCTGGATGGCGCCGTGACCGTTTCCGTCGCCCCTGACGCCCGCCGCCCCTTCCTGGTCCAGACCGCCGAAGGCACGGTGCGCGCGCTGGGCACCCGCTACATGGTGCGCCAGCAGGCCCAGCGCACGGTGGTGGTGGTGCATGAACACGAAGTGGTAGTGGAAACCATGGCCGGCGCCCACGGCATCGTGCGCGCCGGGACGGGTGCGCGCTTTGACGCGTCGCGTATCGACACCCCGCGCGCCGAACTGATGGCCGAGGCCGCCTGGGAAGCCGGCTGGGTCGACGCCCGCGGCCGCCCGCTGGCCGAGGTGGTCGCGGCCTTGCGCCCCTACCGCAGCGGCACCCTGCGCGTGTCCATGGCCGCCGGCGGCCTGCCGGTGTCCGGCCACTTTCCGCTGGACGACACCGACGCCGCGCTGAGCGCATTGCAGGACATGATGCCCATCCATGTCCGCCGTTATACGCCCTGGTTCGTCTCGATCAACGTCGCGACCTGACCACGCCCGCTGACGCGGGCCTGTAACGAAAGGCCACTTCGTTGTATACTGAGCACCGTGTTTTTATCCAGTAGGCGCAATAAGGCTTGACTCGGAAACTCGGGGCGCAACCCGGCAAGGATTTTCCCCGACAGTGAACGGGTATCCAGCCAGCGGGCCAGCCAGGGGTTTTCAGCCAGGGTTCTCCAACCCCGGTTCAGCCTCAGGGGTTCCCCCCCGCAGCGCCCCCCGCCCGGTTGACGGGCGCTCCATCGGCAGACGTGGCATTTAAAGCTTGCAATCCCCCAGGGACTTGCTAAAATGTTCGACTTTGCCGAATTCAACTTATATAGCAACATGGCCAATACCGCCCAAGCCCGCAAGCGCGCTCGCCAATCCGTTGAGCGCAACAAGCACAATTCCAGCCTGCGCTCGATGCTGCGCACCGCCATCAAGCGCGTTCGCCAATCCATCGCCGCCGGCGACAAGGCTGCGGCTGGCGAAGTGTTCCAGAAGGCGTCGAGCGTGATCGATCGCGTGGCTGACAAGAACATCATCCACAAGAACAAGGCCGCTCGCCACAAGAGCCGCCTGGCTGCCGCCATCAAGGCGCTGGCCTAAGCCATTCTGCCGCCCTGCTTAGCGGGGCGTCATGAATACGGCAAATGAAGAAGGATGCCCCAGGGCATCCTTTTTTGTTGCCTGCGCGCGGCAAGTCTGCGCAGGGTTGCCTGCACATTGTGGCTTGACCGGGGCGGCCTGCACTGATCCGCTCAGTCGCCTCGCATGGCCAACCGGGTGCGGATCTGCGTGGCCTCGTCGCGCAATGAGGCGGTAAAGGCATCCACCAGCGGATTCTTGGGGCGGTGTTCCGGAAACACCAGGTTCACCCGGAACGGAAACGAACGCCGCAGCGGCCGGATGTGCAGGCCGCGGCCAATGAAATCCAGCGCGGTCAGCGGGTTGACGATGGCCAGGCCCAGGCCCTGGCGTACGAAGGTGCACACCGACACCGCCGTGGGCGTTTCGATGATGGCGCGCCGCAGGATGCCCTGCGCCGCAAAGGCCTCGTCGATCTGGATACGGTAAGGGTCGCTGGACGACAGGCTGATGAACGGCTGACCCGCGAAATCGGCCAGTTCCAGCGCCTGCCGCGCCAACAGCGGATGGCCGTCGGGCAGCACGCAGACTTCGTCCACTTCGATCAGCAGTTCCAGCCGCGTGCCGGCGGGTTCGAGCTCGTGCTCGGTCAGCCCCAGGTCGTAGCGCTGGGCGGTCAGCCATTCTTCGAGAAAAGGGGATTCCTGCGCTTCCAGCGACAGGCTCACGCCCGGATGGCTGTCGCGAAAGCACCGGAAGGCCCCGGGCAAGAGGGAATGCGAGAACGCCGGCAAGGCGATCACCGCCAGTTGCCCGTCCTGGAAGGACCGCAGGCGCGCCGCCGCGGACGCCACGCGTTCCAGGCCGGCATAGGACTGGCGGATTTCGTCGTACAGCGCCAGCGCGGGCATCGTGGGGCGCAGCCGCCCCCGAATGCGTTCGAACAGCGCGAAGCCGATGCTTTGTTCCATGCGCGCCAGTTCCCGGCTGACGGTCGGCTGCGAGGTGAACAGCAGGTCGGCAGCCTTGGTGACGCTGCCGGCGATCATCAGGGCGCGGAAGACTTCGATATGGCGGTGGGTGAGCATGGCGAACCCATATCAGGAATGAATCGATCTTGAATATCTAAGCATTTTACTGGATGACCTGAATGGGGCATGATGCCCGCCTGATTCTTCCCCCGAATACAAGGTCTGCCCCAGAATGGCTTTCGATCCGCGCCAACTCACCGAACTTGCCGCCCAGTACAGCACCCCGCTGTGGGTCTACGATGCCGCCGTCATCCGCGAACGCATCGCCCAGCTGCGCCGCTTCGATGTCATCCGCTACGCCCAGAAGGCCTGCTCCAACCTGCACATCCTGCGCCTGATGCGCGCCGAGGGCGTGATGGTGGACGCGGTGTCGCTGGGCGAGATCGAACGCAGCCTGGCCGCCGGCTATCAGCCCGAAGGCGAGCCTGCCGGCGTGGTGTTCACGGCCGACCTGATCGACCACGCCACCCTGGCCACGGTCATCAAGCACGGCATCACCGTCAATGCCGGTTCGCTCGACATGCTCGAGCGCGTGGGCCAGGCGGCGCCGGGCCATCGGGTCTGGCTGCGCATCAACCCGGGCTTCGGCCACGGCCACAGCAACAAGACCAATACCGGCGGCCCGCAAAGCAAGCACGGCATCTGGATCGACGACGTCGCACAAGCCGTCGCCATCGTGCGCCGCCATGGCCTGAAGCTGGTGGGCATCCACATGCACATCGGCTCGGGCGTGGACTACGGCCACCTGTCCAGCGTGTGCGATGCGATGGTGGACGTGGTGGCCTCGCTGGACCACGACATCGAAGCCATCTCGGCCGGCGGCGGCCTGTCGATTCCCTACCGCGATGGCGAGCCGCGCATCGACTGCGATCACTACTTCGATCAATGGGATGCGGCGCGCAAGCGTATCGAGCAGCGCCTGGGCCATGAGGTTCGCCTGGAGATCGAGCCGGGCCGCTTCCTGGTGGCCGAAGCCGGCGCGCTGGTGGCCGAGGTGCACGCCATCAACCGCCGCCCCGGGCGCGACTTCGCGCTGGTGGACGCTGGGTTCAACGACCTGATGCGCCCCGCCATGTACGGCAGCTACCACCGCATCTCGGTGCATGCGCCGGACGGCAGCGCGCCCCAGGGTGCGGCCGAGACGCGCATCGCCGTGGCCGGCCCGCTGTGCGAGTCGGGCGACGTGTTCACGCAGGATGCGGGCGGTGTCGTGTCCGACCAGGCCTTGCCGCAGCCACGCATCGGCGACTTCATGGTGTTCCATAACGCCGGGGCCTACGGCTCGTCGATGTCTTCGAACTATAACAGCCGCCCGCTGGCCGCCGAAGTGCTGCTGGACAAGAACGAAGCGCGCCTGATCCGCCGCCGCCAGACGGTGGCCGATCTGCTGGCGCTGGAAGACTGAAACCCGCGCCCGGGCCTTGCCGCGCCCCGCCCGGCACTCGGAGCCATGCGGGGCGCCCAGGCGCCCCGCAGGCATTTTCAGGTGGGGAACGCTTCGCGCAACGCGAAGGTAGCCTGCTTGAAGACGCCCAGGTCGGTACCCACCGCGACGAAGTGCATGCCCATGTCCAGGTAGCGGCGCGCGTCGGCCTGCACCGGCGCCAGGATGCCCACGGCCTTGCCCTGCGCGCTGACGCGCTGGTACAGATGGCGGATGGCGTCCTGCACTTCCGGGTGGCCGGGGTTGCCCAGGTGGCCCAGTGCGGCGGCCAGGTCCGACGGCCCGATGAAGACGCCGTCCACGCCTTCGACGGCGGCGATCTCGTCGACCGCCTCGATGCCCGCGCGGCTTTCAATCTGCAGCAGCACGCAGATATTGTCGTTGATGGTCTTGAGGTAGTCGGGCACGGTGCCGTAGCGGTTGCTGCGCTGCATGCCCGCCACGCCGCGCATGCCTTGCGGCGGATAGCGCGTGGCGGCCACGGCGCGGCGCGCGTCGTCTTCGGACTCGATGAAGGGTATCAGCAGGTTGTAGAAGCCGATGTCGAGCAGGCGCTTGATCTCGACCGGATCGTTCCAGGTGGGCCGGCCGATGGCGGCGCTGGCGCTGCCCTGCAGGGCCTGCAACTGCTGCAGGAACATCGGCACGGTGTTGGGCGAATGCTCGCCATCCAGCAGCAGCCAATCGAAGTCGGCCAGACCGGCTACCTCGGCGGTGATGTGGCTGGACATGCACATCCAGAAGCCGATCAGGCGCTCGCGGGCCAGGATGCGTTGGCGAAAGCGGTTGGGCAAGGGTGAAGTCATGAGTGCGGTCCTTAGTCCATGCGGGCGCCGGAGGCCTTGGCCGCCGCGCCCCATTTGGTGATTTCGGATTGGACGAAGGCCGAGAAGGCCTTCGGGTCGTCGCCCACCACCACGAAGCCTACGCTTTCCAGCTTCTGCCGGATATCCGGTGAAGCCAGGGCCTTGACGGTGGCCTGGTGCAGGCGCTGGATCACGGCAGGCGGCGTCTTGGCCGGCGCCGACAGGCCGAACCACGATTCGGCGGCGAAGCCCGGATAGCCCGATTCCGCCACGGTGGGCGTATCCGGATAGGCGGGATTGCGCTGCGCGCTGGCCACCGCCAGCGCCCGCAGCTTGCCGGCCTTGACCTGCGGCAGCAGGGAATCCTGGTTCAGGAACATCACGGACACGCGGCCGCCGATCATGTCGGTGATGGCCGCGGCGCCGCCCTTGTAGGGCACGTGCACGAGATCGATGTGGGCGGCCTGCTTGAGCATTTCCATGGCGAGGTGGCCCGACGAGCCGTTGCCCGAACTGGCATGGGTGTACTTGCCGGGGTTGGCGCGCACCAGCTTGATGAAGTCGGCAACGTTGGTGGCCGGGAAATCCATGTTGGCCACCAACACGTTGGGGCCGGTGGCCAGCAGCGAGATGTGCGCGAAGTCGCTGTCGCGGTACGGCATGTTCTGGTAGAGCGCGTAGCTGATGGCGTTGGACCCCACGCCGGACAGCAGCAGCGTGTAGCCATCGGGCTCGGCCTTGGCGACCCCGTCGGAACCGATGTTGCCGTTGGCGCCGCCCTTGTTTTCGACGATGACGCTCTGGCCCAGTTCCTTGGACAGCTCGGCGGCCAGCAGGCGCCCGACGGCGTCGGTGCTGCCGCCTGCCGGGAACGGCACGACCAGCTTGACCGTCCGGGTCGGCCACTTGTCGGACTGCGCCCACAGGGCGGCGGGGCACAGCGCGACGAGGGCGCTCGCCGCCAGCGCAGCCAGCCCCAGGCGCCGGCGACCCGGCGAAGTGTTCTCTTGCATGGTTTGTCTCCTTGTCGTGTTTTTCTAATACATGCCGCCCGGTGTCCGGGTCGGTGGGGGCCTCGCGCGCTACGGCTGGCGCAACGTGCGAAGAAAAAGCATCGCGGGCCAGGCCGCGTCCGGCTCAGTCCAGCAGATAGGGCGCGCCCGCGCGTTGGCAGAGTTCGCGCAGGCGCGTGGCCAGCGCGGCCGCAATGGGAATGCCGTGGACGCGGCGGCGTTCGCGCTCGGCGGTTTCCGGCTCGCCCGCCACCAGCACCGGCTCGTCGGGGTGCGCGGGCGGCGTGTCGTGCAGGGTGTCGATCAGGTCGTCCATGTCGGATTCGAACGACCCGGCGGCGCGGAAGGCATCGGGGTTGAGCGCCAGGAAGAAGTGGCCCACGTCGTCGGGTTCGCCCGGGCGCCGCGTGACGTTGCGACGCGCGGCCAGGGCGCTGCCGCTCAGGGTGCCGCCCAGGATCTGCGCCATCATGGCCAGGCCGTAGCCCTTGTGGCTGCTCATGGCCGCGGTGCCGCCCAAAGGCGTCAGGCCGCCCTCGGGCCGCTTGAAGATGAACTGCATGGCGCTGTCGGCCGCGGTGACCGGCTCGCCCTGCCCGTCGACCGCCCACCCCGCGGGCAGCGGCTTGCCCACGAAGTCGTAGACCTTGACCTTGTTGGCCGCGACGGTGGTGGTGGCCATGTCGAGCACGAAGGGCTCGTTGCTGGCGGCGGGTGCGCCGAACGCAATGGGGTTGGTGCCCAGCATGGGCATGGCGCCGCGCGTGGGCACCATGATGACGCCGTTGGCGCTGCTGGTCACCAGCCCCACCACGCCACGTTCGACCGCGATGCGCGCGTACACGCCGGCCGCGCCGAAGTGGTGCGAGTTGCAGACCGACACGGCGCCCACGCCGTGTTCCAGCGCCTTGTCCACGGCCAGGTTCATGGCCTGTGCCGACACCGGATAGCCCAGTCCGCCCATGCCGTCGAGCAATGCGCTGGCGCCGCCGTCGCGCACCAGCCGCGGCCGCGCGTCCAGCTTGAGCGAACCCGCGCGCCATTTTTCTTCATAGGCCGGCAACATCGAGATGCCGTGCGAGTCGATGCCGAGCAGATCGGTTTCGGCCATCAGGCCGGCGGTGACGGCCGCCAGGTCGGGCGCCATGCCCCAGGCCTGCAAGACCACCAGAATCTGTTCCCGCACCTGCCCCGCCGATGCCGCCGTGATTGCCGAACCCTTGCCTTGCACGCGAAGTCTCCTGTGATCTGTGGGGTGAGCCGGTCCGGTGTGCGGCGGGTCAATCGCGTTCGCGGTCGACCAGCCGGTGGCGAGCCTGGCCCAGGTGGAATTGCATGGCGACCCGGGCGCGCTCGCCGTCCTGGGCGCGGATGGCCTCGAGGATGGTGGCGTGTTCGTCCAGCACGCGCTGGGCGCGCTGGCGCGAGCCGGTGCGGGTCAGGTTGAGCGTGAGGCGCATGAAGCCGTTGATGGATTCATGGATGCTTTCCAGCACGCCCAGGTAGAAGTCGTTGCCGGTGGCCTCGGTGATGCTGGCATGGAACGCCAGGTCCATTTCGGCGGAGACCTCGCCGCGCGCCAGGCTGTCGGCGAACGCGGCGTGGGCGGCTTCGATCTTTTGCAGTTGCTCGTCGGTGCGGCGCAGCGCGGCCAGGCGGGCAGCGTCGCCTTCCAGGGCCACGCGCAATTCCTGCGCGCGCAGGTAGGCGCCCACGTTCTGCACGTCGCTGAAGGCGGTCAGGCGCGGTGCCGGCTGGTGGCTGACGAAGGTGCCCAGGCCCTGGTGCGCGGTAATGAGCCCGTCGGCGCGCAGGCGCAGCAGCGCTTCGCGCACCACTGGCCGCGAAACGCCGAAGCGCTCGGTAATTTCGTTTTCGGACGGCAGCTTGTCGCCGACATTGAGCTTGCCCGAGACGATCTGCTCGAAGATCTGGCCGTAGAGCTGGTCGGCCAGGCGCACGCGGTGACCCCGTTCGAGCACCAGCGCGCCCATGGCGTCCGGCTCGGCAGACGCCTGCGGCGCGGCGGGGGGTGATGCTTTGGGTCGGGCCACGAAACCTCCTGGAACTGGGCGCAATGACAAAAGCGGTCATCGTACCGTCAATGCCACATGCGCCGCCATGGCGCGGCTTACGCCGCGGCTGTCTTCCTGTCCGAGATATTGCCGGCGACGTCGGCCGCCTCGCGATCCCAGGCCGCCAAGGCCCGCGCCACCGGCGCCACGCGTTCGCGTTCGGCGCTGGAAATGCCGGTCAGGAGCGGCAGCATCGGACCCATGTCGGCCACGCCGGACAGCGTCACCGCGTCATGCAGCACGCGGATCGGGCTGATGCCGTCACGGCAGTCTTCCAGGCCCAGGTAGTGCTGGCGCACCGACTCGGCTTCGTCGTAGCGGCCCGCGGCCAGCAGGTGCAGCAGGCGCATCGACCCGCGCGGCGCCACGCAGACCGAACCGGACGTGAAACTCTTCAAGCCGAAATCGCGGTAATGGACGATGGCCGGGCGCTCGCCGATGCCGCTGACCACGCGGTTCGAATCCACCGCCTGCAGCAGCGCGGTCAGGTAGGCGTCACGCGCCGGGTCCTCACGCACCACGGCGTATTTGAAGGCCACGATGCGCCCTTCCTCGACCAGCCGCGCGGCGGTGGCCGGCGCCAGGTAGTCGGCCGACTTGATGTAGACCACGGCCGGCTTGGCCAACGCGTCGGTGAAGCGGCGCACGCCGTCGGCCAGGCCCGCATCGGTATAGGGAAACGACATCGGCAGCAGCATGGCCGTGGGAAAGGCGCGGCTGCGCAGGAGGCCGGCCTGGTCCATCATCTTGCCGAAGTCGGGGCCGACGGACGGCAGGATCCAGGTGTCCGGGCCCGCCAGCGCGGCCAGCATGTCCACGATGCGCGCGTATTCGCCCACGCCCACGTTGTAGAAATTGGCGTTGCCGCCGTACATCACATTGCGCACGCCGCCGGCCTCCAGGTGCCGCAACAAGGCCTGGTTGGCGGCCTCGTTCAAGGACAGGTCGGCATGGCGCGCCAGGGGCGGCACGGCGATGACGGAGCGCTGCAGATCCTGGACAGTGACCGGGGACGTTTTCATGGCGGGAAAGCTCCTGGCGGATCCCGTCGCCGGAATCCAGTTGTCAAATAAGTAAGGTGAAAAAAGTATACTTGGTTGACAAGTAAATGCTCAATACCTATATTCGTTTCACAAACGATGCGCGGCCACGCGCACACCAAGGAGACGAATTCCATGCATGCAGTCCCTGAGCGAGGCCGCCTGGCCCTTGCCGCCTGTCTGGCCGCGGCCGCCTTCCTGATACCGGCCGCGTCGGCCCACGCGGACTACCCCGAACGCGACGTCAGAATCATCGTGCCCTTCCCGGCCGGCGGCACCGCCGACATCGCCGCGCGCGTGGTGGCGGCGGAATTGGGCAAGTCCTGGGGCCGCGCGGTGGTGGTGGACAACAAGGCGGGCGCCGGCGGCAACGTCGGTTCCGGCGAGGCGGCCCGCGCCACGCCCGATGGCTACACGCTGCTGATGGGCACCGTCAGCACCCATGCCATCAACCAGTCCGTCTATGCCAAGCTGCCCTACGACCCGGTCAAGGACTTCCAGCCCGTCACCCTGGTGATCCCGGTGCCCAATGTGCTGGAACTGAACCCCGGCTTCGCCGACAAGCACGGCATCCGCAGCGTGGCCGACCTGATCAAGTACCTGAAGGCCAACCCCGGCAGCGTCAACATGGCCTCCACCGGCAACGGGACGTCCACGCACCTGTCCGGCGAGCTGTTCCAGACCATGACGGGCACGCGCATGACGCACGTGCCGTACAAGGGCAGCAGCCCGGCGCTGACCGACGTGATGGCCGGCTCGGCCGACCTGATCTTCGACAACCTGCCCTCGTCGATGGGCTTCATCAAGGGCGGCAAGCTGCGGCCGCTGGCGGTCACCACCGCCACGCGTTCGCCCGCGCTGCCCGATGTGCCGACGCTGGCCGAGGCCGGGGTGCCCGGCTATGAGGCGTCCAGCTGGTTCGGCCTGCTGGCCCCGGCGGGCACGCCGCCGCAGATCGTCGACAAGATCCAGCGCGACGTCGCCGCGGCCCTGCAACAGGAGCCGGTGCGCGCCCAGTTGCAGGCCCAGGGCGCCACGCCGTCCGGCAACACCCCCGCCCAGTTCACCCGGTTCATGGCGCAAGAGACCGTCAAGTGGGCCGAGGTGGTGAAGCAATCAGGCGCCAAGGTCGACTGACCCGCGCCGGTCCGGACCCGGCCGCCACGCGTGGGCGACGGGTTCTTCATCATCACGCGAACCAGGAGACAACATGAACAAACCCCTATGCGCGGTGGCGCTGGCCGCGGCCGCGCTGCTTGCCGGACCGGCGGCGCAGGCGGCCGGCTACCCCACCAAGCCCGTCACGATGATCGTGCCTTTCGTGCCCGGCGGCTCGTCCGACATCACGGCGCGCAGCGTCACGCCTGGCCTGTCCAAGGCGCTGGGCCAGACCTTCGTGGTCGAGAACAAGCCGGGCGCCAACAGCGCCATCGGCGCGCAGGCGCTGGCCCGCGCTACGCCGGATGGCTACACCATGATGGTCGGGTCGATCGGCACCTTCGCCATCAACGAGGCGCTGTACAAGAACCTGTCCTACAACCCCAGCAAGGACTTCGACTACCTGACGCAGGCGGTGCGCAACCCCAACGTGCTGGTGGCCTCGGCCGACTTCCCGGCCAGCACGGTGGCCGAACTGGTGGCCTACGCCAACAAGAACCCGGGCAAGCTGTCGTATGCGTCGTCGGGCACGGGATCGTCGGACCACCTGTCGGCGGTGCTGTTCCGCCAGCGCACCCAGACCACCGGCGTGGACGTGCCCTACCGCGGCGGCGGCGCGGCCATCGCCGACCTCATCGGCGGCCAGGTCAACGTGTCGTTCCAGAATCTGGGCGCGGTGCAGAACCACATCAAGGCCGGCAAGCTCAAGGCCCTGGCAATTACCGGCGATGCCCGCGCGCCGGACCTGCCCGACGTGCCAACGCTGGCCGAGGCCGGGATCAAGGACATGGTGGTGTATTCGTGGCAGGGCTTTGCCGTGCCCAAGGGCACGCCGCCGGCCGTGGTGCAGCAACTGACCCAGGCGCTGCAGGCCGCGCTGCGCGATCCGCAGACCGAGAAGACGCTGCAGGGCCTGGGCTTCGAGGTCGTGGCCAACACGCCGCAGCAGTTCACCGCCTTCCAGCAGGCCGAAGTCAAGCGCTGGAAAGAGGTGATCCAGAAGGCCAATATCCAGCTGGAATGACGCGAAGCGCGCCCGGCGCGGCCGGCATGCGCCGCGCCGGGCGTCCCGCTCTCAGCCGGATTCCAGGCAGGATCAAGTAGCATGAACGTTTTGCCACCCTCCCGTACGACAACATGACCACCAAGCATCGCATCATCCAGGTCGGCTCGCTGGCCGGCTCGCCCTCCGCGAACCAGCGCCTTGCGCAGCGCTACGACGTCATCGAACTGTGGAAACAGCCGGACCGCAAGGCCGCGCTGGCCGAGCTGGGCAAGGGCGTGACCGCCGTCGTCACGTCGGCCAACTTCGGCGCCAACGCCGAACTCATCAACGCGCTGCCCGACCTGAAGGCCATCTGCAGCTGGGGCGTGGGCTACGAGACCATCGACGTGGCCGCGGCGCACCAGCGCGGCGTGCAGGTCAGCAACACGCCGGACGTGTTGACCGATTGCGTGGCGGACCTGGCCTGGGGCCTCTTGATCGCCGGTGCGCGCCGCATGGGCCAGGGCGAACGCTTCGTGCGCGCCGGCCAATGGGGCCAGGTGCACGGCAGCATTCCGCTGGGCCAGCGCGTCAGCGGCAAGAAGCTCGGCATCGTCGGCCTGGGCCGCATCGGCGAGGCCATCGCCCGCCGCGGCATCGGCTTTGACATGCAGGTGCGCTATCACAACCGCAAGAAGCGCGACGATATCGACTACGGCTACGAAGCCTCGCTGACCGACCTGGCAGCCTGGGCCGACTTCCTGATCGTGGCCACCGTGGGCGGCCCCAGCACGCGCCACCTGGTCAACCGCGAAGTGCTCGAAGCCCTGGGCCCCAAGGGCATCATCGTCAACATCGCACGCGGCCCGGTCATCGACGAGGCCGCGTTGGTGGCCGCGCTGGAAGCCGGCAAGCTCGGCTGCGCGGCGCTGGACGTGTTCGAACACGAACCCAAGGTGCCCGACGCGCTGATCAAGAGCGACCAGGCCGTGCTGCTGCCGCACATCGGCAGCGCCACGCTGGAAACGCGCCAGTCGATGGAAGACCTGATGCTGGAAAACCTGCAGGCCTACTTCGATACCGGCCGCGTGATCACGCCGGTGGAGTGATGCGGGTGGCGGAAGTCATCGCCTGCCCCACATACCCGACAGGGCCCGCGCGATGCGCGGCGCCCAAACGAAAAAGCCTCTCGGTGCCCATACCGAGAGGCTTTCGGCTTTCAGGCCCGGGGGCCATCCGCCGTTTGCAAAGGAACTTGGACCTTGCGGCCCGGTAATGCGGTACTGCGGTACTGCGGTACTGCGGTACTGCGGTACTGCGGTACTGCGATTGAAGATTCACTGCGGTTAGAGATTTACTGCGGTTGAAGATTTACTGCGAACTACGGTTACTGAGGTACTGCCTTACTGAGGTACTGCCTTACTTCGCGGGCGCCATGGCACCCGATGCATCCGTCTTGGCAGCGCCCGCCTTGGGCGCCGCCGGCTTGGCGGAGGTCTTGTCGGCCTTGTGCTGCTTGTGCTGCGCGTGGGTCTTGGTATCGCCCGCCTTGGTCGTGGCATCGGCGCCCGCGGCGAACGCCGAAGGCGCGGCAGCGAGGCCAAGGCACAAGGCCGAGGTAGACAAGAACGCAGCGATACGGGAGTGTGTCGTCATTGCATGAACTCCTGATGGTATCGGCCCGAAGGCCTTTCCTACTCGGGGCGGCAACATCGCCGCATGACCCGTACTCCGTTGGAACCCGCACCCGGCCGAAGGTTCAGCGCGGAACAGGAAATTTTCCGGCGCTAACGCTTCGTCATGAGATGGTGACAAACGCGCAGCGCGCGCCCGCCCTCAGCTTTCAAATGCCAGCAGCGCCACGGTGGCGAACAGCATGGCGGCAAAGCAGGCTCTCAGCTTGCGTTCAGGCAGCCGATAGGCCAGCCGCACGCCCACCGGCACGAACAAGAGGCTGCCGGCAGCCAGCGGCAGGCCCACCAGCCAGGCGGCCTGCCCGGCCCAGGAATAGGTGACCAGCGCCACCGCGGACCCGGGTATCACCATGCACAGGGCCAGCGCCTGGGCGGTGGTCTGCGGCAGGCGAAAGACCGAGGTGATGATGGGCACGGCCAGCACCGCGCCGCCCACGCCGAAAAAACCGCCCAGCGTGCCGCACAGCACGCCCAGCACACTGGCGCGGCGCGGCGTGAACACCGGCGCCGTGCGGCCCGCGGCGGGCTTGGGCGAGCGCGCGGCCACGCCCGCCCGCCAGGTCTGCCAGGCGTAGAACAGCGCGATGAAAAAGAGAAACACCGCGAAGCTCAGGCGCAGCGTGCTGGAATCGATGCCCAGCGCCAGCCGGGCCCCGACCCAGGTGAACACTACCGCGCCCCCGGCCCCGGCCAGCGCCACGCGCCGGTCGATGCGGGTCTGCTGGTTGTATTTGCGCACGGCCATCATGATGGTGGGCAACACCATGATCAGGGCGGTGCCCTGCGCCAGCTGTTGCGACATGCCCATCAGCAGCACCAGCGCGGGGATGGCGATCATGCCCCCGCCGATGCCCAGCACGCCGCCCATGAAGCCGATAAGGCACCCCGCGCCCAGGCACAGGGCGATAAGCCACAGACTCACGTCAAGCTCCTGTCAGCGCAGTTTGTCCAGCGCGGCATCCAGGCGGTCGACCGCCCAGATCTCGAGCCCTTCGATAGGCTGGCGTGGCGCATTGGCCTTGGGAATGAGGGCAATGGAAAAACCCAGCTTGGCGGCTTCGCGCAGGCGTTCCTGGCCGCGCGGCGCCGGACGGATCTCGCCGGCCAGGCCGACTTCGCCGAAGGCGATCAGGCCGCGGGGCAGCGGCCGGTCGCGCAGCGATGACATGATGGCCAGCAACACCGGCAGGTCGGCCGCGGGTTCGGTGATGCGCACCCCGCCCACGGCATTGACGAAGACGTCCTGGTCGAAGGTGGAGACGCCCGCGTGGCGATGCAGCACCGCCAGCAGCATGGCCAGGCGGTTGCCTTCCAGGCCGACGGTCAGGCGGCGGGGATTGGGCGCGTGGGAACTGTCGACCAGCGCCTGGATCTCGACCAGCAGCGGGCGCGTGCCCTCTTGCGTGGCCATGACGCACGAACCGGCCACCTGCTGCTCGTGCTGCGACAGGAACAGGGCCGACGGGTTGGCCACGCCGCGCAGGCCGCGGTCGGTCATGGCGAAGACACCCAGTTCGTTGACGGCGCCGAAACGGTTCTTGAAGGCGCGCACCAGGCGGAAGGACGAATGCGTGTCGCCCTCGAAGTAGAGCACGGTGTCGACGATGTGTTCGAGCACGCGCGGCCCGGCCAGCGCCCCGTCTTTGGTGACGTGGCCGATCATGACGATGGCGATGCCCGTCTGCTTGGCCAGCCGCGTGAGCTGCGCGGCGCATTCGCGCACCTGCGACACGGACCCCGGCGCGGCGGTGAGTTCGCCGCTGTACAGGGTCTGGATCGAGTCGATCACGGCCACGGTGGGCTTTTGCTCGGATACCGCCGCCTGGATGGCTTCAAGGCGGATTTCCGCCAGCAGGTTGATATTGCCGGTCTGCAGGCCCAGCCGGCGCGCGCGCAGCGCCACCTGCTCGGCGGATTCTTCGCCGGTGACATACAGCACGTTGGTGGTTTCAGACAGCGAGGCCAGGGCTTGCAGCAGCAAGGTGGATTTGCCGATGCCCGGGTCGCCGCCGATCAGCACCACGGCGCCGGCCACCAGGCCGCCGCCCAGCACGCGGTCGAATTCTTCCAGCCCGGTAGGCTGGCGAGGGGTTTCGCGGGCCTCGATCTCGGACAGGCTGCGCACCGGGCTGCTGGAAGCCAGCGGCGCGTAGCGGTGCGCGGCGGCGGCGGGCGCCGACGATTCCACGGTTTCTTCGAGGGTGTTCCAGGCATTGCAGTGCGGACACTTGCCTTGCCACTTGGGGGTCGTGCCGCCGCATTCGGCGCACACGTAGACGGTTCGGGATTTGGCCATGGGCGAAAGTGTACCGGCAAGCCCGCCTCGTCGGCCTGCGCGTGCGCGCGTTTGCGACACGTTTTGCCCCGCGCTGGTGCACGCACCTTTCAGATTCCTTGCACAATCGGGGACACCGTGAAGTTACAGCCTGCAAATACACGAAATTCACTGGCAGATTTCTTCAAATCGCGCATAATCAACATCTAAACCGGAACACGACCCGAGCCTGGACGAGATCGCCGGACCACCGGCGCGGCACTAGCAGAGGTCAAACGCGAATACGCCCTGCCACCAGGCGTAAGCGCGAGGAGTACGCGCATGAGCATCACCTATCGCCCCCCCTTCGACGAAGACGACGACCTGGATTTGCGCGCCCTGTATCGCAAACCCAGGGCAGGCGGCAGCCCCGAATTGGAAGCGGCCGTGCGCCGCACCTGGCATCCCGGCCGCAGCTGGCATCCCGGCTGGGCGGCGGCCTCGTGCCTGGCGATCGTGGCCGGCGTGTTCGCCTGGACCGACATGCGCGAAAGCGCCGAGATGGCCGACATGAACGCCCAGCTGGCCGTGCCCCACGAAGTCGGCACTGCGGCCGAGCGCGCGCCCGCCCCTCGTCCGATGATGGCTGCGGACACCCCTGCCCCCCAGCCCGCGCCCGCGCCGGCCCAGCGTGCCGCGCAGGCGCCGGCAGACGCGCAGGCCCAACCGGCCGTGCAGATCGCCGCCCCCGCGCCGCAAGCCGCCGAGGCCACCGAGCAAGCCGCCGCCGAGCAACCGGCCGAGGCCGCCACCGCCGAGGTCGTCGCCTTCAGTGAACAGGACATCGAAGCCCGTGTGGCGCATATCCGCAGCCTGATGCAGGACGACCAGCAGGACGAGGCCGTCGCCGCCCTGCGCGAGCTGCAACAAGGGGCCCCCGACCTGACGCTGCCCGACGACCTGCACGAGCTGGCGCAGCAGAACCCCGCTTCCTGACCCCGTTTTTTCCCGCGTTCCGTTTCCCCCAGGCCCGCATTCGTTGCGGGCCTGGACGTTGATACCCTCAAGAAATCGAACGGCTTCTTGCTAACATGGCCGCCATGAGTCCGAGCTTCCACCACCGCAACCTTCCCCATCTGCTGCTTTTTGCGCGCGAAACCCTCATGGCGCATTTCCGGCCGATATTGCACGCCGCGGGCGTGACCGAACAACAATGGCGGGTGCTGCGCACCCTGAGCGAAGTGGGTTCCATGGAACCCAACCAGATTGCCCGCAGTTGCCAGATCCTGAGCCCCAGCCTGACCCGCATGCTGGCCGGCATGGAAGAACAGGGCCTGATCAAGCGCGTGCGTTCCAACGCCGACCAGCGGCGCCAGGAGATTTCGCTGACCGCCAAGAGCAACAAGCTGATCGACCGGATGCGGCCGCAAGTGGATGCGAAGTACCAGGAAATCGAGGCCCGCATCGGCAAGGAACTGCTCGACCGCCTGTACGCCGACGTCGACGCAATGGTCGAGCTGATCAAGCGTGAGCCCGCGACCGCGGAGTAGCCCCCCGCACGGCCCGGCGCCCGCCCGGCGCATCCGTTGAATCGCCCCGGCGGGGCCGGCGCCCGCCCGGCCCGGGATCAGTCCGGCACGGGCAGGATCGCATTGATCTGCCCGGTGCCCGAACTCGTGAAGTAGTCCGTCACGATCTCGGCCGGGCAGTCGTAGGCATCCCAGCCCAGCAAACCCAGCAGCATGGCGGTGTCGTGCATGCCGCCCTCGCCCACGCACAGCTCGGCGTATTCGGGCAGCATGGCGCAGAAGGTCTTCCAGTCGCCCTGGCGCCACAGCTCCACCACCCGCAGGTCGACCTGGCGGTAGAACTCGCGGCTGATCTGGTGCATGGCGGCTTCGGGGCTGTTGTTGTCGTTGAAGCGATGCGACAACGACCCGCTGGCCAGCACCGCCACCCGGCTGTCGCCCTGCTCGATGGCCTGGCGCAGCGCCGCGCCGAAGCGGCGGCTGTCGTCCAGCGCGTGCCAGGCGCACCAGGCCGCGACCGACACGACCTTGAAGCGGTCGTCGCCATTCATGTAGCGCATCGGCACCAGCGTGCCGTATTCCAGTTCCAGGCTGGCTATTTCGTGGGCGCGCGTGGCCACGCCGGCCGCGCTGGCGCAGTCGGCGATGCGCCGCCCCAGCGCCGGATCGCCCCGGTAGGCGTAGTCCATGTCCTTGATGAAGTGCGGCAGCTCGTTGCTGGTGTAGCAGCCCGAGAAGCGTTCGTTGCAATTGACGTGATAGCCGGCGTTGACCAGCCAGTGCACGTCCAGCACGACCAGCGTATCCACGTCCAGGTCGCGGCAACGTTGGCCAATGCTGCGATGCCCCTGGATGGCGGCCTCGCGGCAGCCGTGATGCCGGCCGGGCATTTCGGATAAGTACATGGACGGCACATGCGTTACCTTGGCCGCCAGCGCGAGCTTGCCCATGGTGTTGTCTCCGGATGCTGAGGGGGGCTCAGGCGCCCCATTTGGGGATGTGGTGGCTGCCCATCGAGACGCAGACGTTCTTGATCTCGGCGAACACCTCGTAGCTGTATTCGCCGCCCTCGCGGCCCGTGCCCGATTCCTTGGTGCCGCCGAACGGCTGGCGCAGGTCGCGCACGTTCTGGCTGTTGATGAACACCATGCCGGCCTCGATGCCGCGCGCCAGGCGGTGGGCGCGGCCGATGTCGCTCGTCCAGATGTACGACGCCAGGCCGTACTTGACGTCGTTGGCCAGCGCCAGGCCGTGGGCCTCGTCCTTGAACGGGATCAGGCAGGCGACCGGGCCGAAGATCTCTTCCTGGGCGCAGCGCATGCGGTTGTCGACGTCGGCCAGCACCGTGGGGCGCACGAAATTGCCGCCCGCCAGGCGCGCGGGCAGGCCCTGCGGGGCGTCGGCGCCGCCGGCCAGGATGCGGGCGCCCTCTTGTTCGGCCAGGCGGATGTAGCCGGTGACCTTTTCCCAGTGCGGGCGCGTGATCATCGCGCCCACGTGCGTGGCCTCGTCGGTGGGGTCGCCCACCACCAGGCGCTGGGCGCGTTCGGCGAAGCGGCGCACGAAGTCGGCGTAGATGGATTCCTGCACGAAGATGCGCGAACCGGCGGTGCAGCGTTCACCGTTGAGCGAGAAGATGGTGAACAAGGCCGCGTCCAGCGCGCGCTCGACATCGGCGTCGTCGAACACCAGCACGGGCGACTTGCCGCCCAGTTCCATCGAGAACTTCTTGATGCTGCCGGCGCTGGTCAGGATCTTCTTGCCGGTGACGGTGCCGCCGGTGAACGAAATGGCGCGCACGCCGGGATGGCGCACCAGCGCGTCGCCGGCGGTCGCGCCATCGCCTTGCACCACGTTCAGCACACCGGGCGGAATGCCGGCTTCCAGCGCCAGCAGGCCCAGCTGGTCGGCGGTCAGCGGCGACAGTTCCGACATCTTCAGCACCGCGGTATTGCCCAGCGCCAGGCAGGGCGCGGTCTTCCAGGTGGCGGTCATGAAGGGCACGTTCCAGGGCGACACCAGCGCGCACACGCCCACCGGCTGGTAGAGCGTGTAGTTCAGCATCTGGTCGTCCACCGGATAGGTGTGGCCATTCATGCGCGTGCAGACTTCGGCAAAGAAGGTGAAGTTCTCGGACGCGCGCGGGATGAGCTGCTTGCGGGTCTGCGAGATCGGCAGGCCGGTGTCGCGGGTTTCCAGCTCGGCCAGGTGCGGCACGTTGCGGTCGATCAGTTCGCCCAGCCGGCGCATCAACCGCGCGCGTTCCTTGGCGGGCGTGCCGGCCCACTTGGGAAAGGCGTCGGCGGCGGCCGCGACGGCGGCGTCGATTTCCGCCTGGCCGCCCGCGGCGACTTCGTCGATGGCCTCGCCTGTGGCGGGGTCGTAGGTGATGAAGCGGTCGGCGCTGTCGACCTGCTTGCCGTTGATCCAGTGCTTGATGCTCACGCGTGTCTCCTTGTCGGCCGTTGAGGGCCGGATCTTCGGCCTGCCGAATATTTAGTTAACTCGTTAACTTTATGCCCGGGAAATTGCCGCTGTCAACGGCGGAAAACCCCTTGCGGCCCGCATTGCCGCCCAGGGGCTTTTTCACTATGATAATTAACATGCTAACAATATCTGCCGGAGGGGGCTTGTCCCACGCCTGCCATGCCACACATCTGGATTGAGTATTCCGCCAATCTCGACCTGGACACCCGTGCGCTGATGCGCGTGGTGCAGGACGCGGCCGTGGGCGACGGCAGCCTGTACCCGCTGGCCGGCGCCCGCACCCGCGCCGTGCGGGTGGATGACTACCTGATCGTGGACGGCCACCCCGACAACGCGTTCGTGCACGTGCTGCTGCGCATCGGCCACGGCCGCAGCGCCGCGCAGCAGGCGGCGCTGGGCGAACGCGTGTTCCAGGCGCTGGACCGCGCCCTGGCCGCGGAAATGGCGCGCCGGCCGCTGGGCATTTCGCTGCAGGTCGAAGAGGCCGACCCGGTGCTGAACTACAAGCGCAACAACTATCGCGAGTACCTGTCCGATCGCGCGGCGGCGGCCCGCGCCGCCCTGCCGCGCACGGTGGTCGGCGTAGCGCTGAACAGCCGCCAGGCCCTGGCCGCGCTGGGCGAGGCGGTCCACACACCGCCCTACAAGGCGCCGCCGCAGGCGCCGGTGCTGTACATCAAGCCCGCCAACACCTATGCCGCCGACGGCGACGTGATCACGCTGCCGCCGGACGTGCCCGAGGTATCGATCGGCGCCTGCCTGGGCATCGTCTTTGGCCGCCGCGCCACCCGCGTGCGCGAAGCCGACGCCCTGGATTACGTGGCCGGATACCGCGTGGTGGCCGACCTGTCGGCGCCGCACGCCAGCTACTTCCGGCCCGCCCTCAAGCAGCAGTGCCGCGACGGCTTCTGCCCCATGGGCCGCGATCTTGCGCCCGCAGCGGCGGTGACGGACCCGGACGCGCTGGAAATCGAAGTGCGCGTCGACGGCGAAGTGGTACAGCGCGCGACGACGGCCGATCGGGTTCGGCCGGTCGCGCGGTTGATTGCCGACGTCACCGCGTTCATGCGTTTCGAACCCGGCGATATCCTGCTCACCGGCATCCCCGCCGAGCCGCCGCGCGCCCGCGCCGGGCAGCGCTACGACATCCGCATCGCCCAGGTGGGCACCCTGGGCAACGCCCTGGCCTGACGCATCCCGGAACCCGCCATGAAACACGCACGCATCGTCTTTGAAGGCGCCATCCACGCCGCCACCGAAGCCGGCCCCGGCCAGGTGCGCCTGGCCGACGGCCGCTGCCTGGCGGAAGACGCCGTCACCTGGCTGCCGCCCGTCGAACCGCGCACCACCTTCACGCTGGCCATCAACTACGCCGACCACGCGCGGGAACTGGCGTTCAAGGCGCCGGACGAACCGCTGGGTTTCCTGAAGGCGGCCAACACATTCGTCGGCCACCGCGCGCAGACGCTGCGCCCGGCCGACGTGGCCTTCATGCACTACGAGTGCGAACTGGCGGTCGTGATAGGCAAGACAGCCCGCAACGTCGCACGCGGCCAGGCCTACGACTACGTGGCGGGCTATACCGTGGCCAACGACTACGCGCTGCGCGACTACCTGGAAAACTGGTACCGCCCGAACCTGCGCGTGAAAAGCCGCGACACCTGCACGCCGCTGGGGCCCTGGCTGGTGGACCGCGACGACGTGCCCGACCCGATGAACCTGGACCTGCGCACCACCGTCAACGGCCTCGAAACCCAGCGCGGCAATACCCGCGACATGGTGTTCGACATTCCCGCCCTGATCGAATACTTCAGCAGTTTCATGACGCTATCGCCCGGGGACCTGATCCTGACGGGCACGCCCGACGGCATCGTCAACGTCAACCCCGGCGACGAAGTCGTGACCGAGATCGACGGCATCGGCCGGCTCGTGAACACGCTGGCCCCCTACCCCGCCTGACACTCCTTTTATCCGGACCTTCGCCATGCTCGACTCCCCCACCGTACACGCCATCGCCGCCCGCCTGCACGAGGCTGAACGCACCCGCCAGCAGATCCGCCAGATCTCGCTGGAGCACCCCGACATCACCATCGCCGATGCCTACGCCATCCAGCGCGCCTGGATGGACATCAAGCTGGGCGAAGGCCGCATCAAGCGCGGCCACAAGATCGGCCTGACCTCGCGCGCCATGCAGCAGGCCTCGCAGATCGACGAGCCCGATTTCGGCATGCTGCTGGACGATATGTTCTTTGCCGACGGCAGCGACATTCCCGCAGGCCGCTTCATCCTGCCGCGCCTGGAAGTGGAACTGGCCTTCGTGCTGGGCAAGCCGCTGCGCGGGCCCGACGTGACCTTGTTCCAGGTGTACGACGCGGTGGACTACGTGATTCCGGCGCTGGAGATCATCGATGCGCGCTCGCACAGCATCGACCCCGACAGCAAGCGGCCGCGCAAGGTGTTCGACACCATCGCCGACAATGCCGCCAACGCGGGCGTGGTGATGGGCGGACGGCCCGTGAAGATGAACGAGCTGGACCTGCGCTGGGTCGGCGCGATCCTGTCGCGCAACGCGGTGATCGAGGAAACCGGCGTGGCCGCCGGCGTCTTGAATCACCCCGCCAATGGCGTAGTATGGCTGGCTAACAAGCTGGCCGCCCACGACGTGGCGCTGGAAGCAGGCGAGATCATCCTATCGGGGTCGTTCACCCGCCCGGTGCTGGCCCGCCCCGGCGATACCTTCAATGTCGATTACGGCGTGCTGGGTTCCGTCAACTGCCACTTCATCTGATCCCCACGCAGCCCATGGATATCCTGACCAACCACTTCAAGCGCGCCCTGCGCGCCGGCAAACCCCAGATCGGCCTGTGGGCCGGGCTGGCCAGCGCCTATACGTCTGAAATCTGTGCCGGCGCCGGCTTCGACTGGCTGCTGATCGACGGCGAACACGCCCCCAACACGCTGCAGACCACGCTGGCCCAGCTGCAATCGGTGGCCGCCTATCCGGTGGCGCCGGTGGTGCGGCCGGCCTGGAACGACCCGGTGCAGATCAAGCAGATCCTGGACACCGGCGCGCAGACCCTGCTGGTGCCCATGGTGCAGTCGGCCGAAGAAGCCGCGGCCGCCGTGGCCGCGGTGCGCTACCCGCCGGCCGGCATCCGCGGCGTAGGCAGCGCGCTGGCCCGGTCGTCGCGCTGGAACCGCATTCCCGATTATCTCGAACGCGCCAACGACGAAATGTGCGTGCTGGTACAGATCGAGACGCCGCGCGGCATCGACGCGCTGGACGAGATCCTGGCGGTGGATGGGGTCGACGGCGCCTTCATCGGCCCGGCCGACCTGTCGGCCAGCATGGGCTACCTGGGCAAGCCCGAGCACCCCGAAGTCACCCAGGTCATCGACGCGGCCATCGCCCGCATCGTCAAGTCGGGCAAGGCCGCCGGCATCCTGCATAGCGGCGTGCCGCAGGCGCGCCATTACCTGTCGCTGGGCGCGACCTTCGTGGCGGTGGGGGTGGATGCCGTGCTGCTCGCGCGCGCCGCGGAAAAGCTGGCGGGCGAATTCAAGAACGTGAAGACGGTGGACGCGGCCAACGGGCCGTATTGAAGCCTTGGGGGACGATGGCGCCCCGGCCTTGACGCGCGCCCCGAGATTACCCAGCTTCGGCCGCCACGCCCCGGTCATCACACCCCAACGAAAACCGGCCCGCTTGCAGCGGGCCGGTCTGTCTTGCAGGGTGCAGATACGATCCGCGCCCGCTAGCGTCAGGTCAGGAGCGGCCGCCCAGGCTGCCGCCGCCATCCACGCCCAGCACCTGGCCGGTGATGAAGCCGGCGTCGTCCGACAGCAGGAAGGCGATGGCGGCGGCCACTTCGGCCGGCGTGCCCAGGCGCTTCATGGGTACCGAGGCCAAGGCGCGTTTTTCGCCTTCGCTGCCCGCCGGGCGGGTGGCGCGGAACATTTCGGTTTCGATCGGGCCCGGGGCCACCGCGTTGGCTGTGACGCCGTATTCGGCCAGTTCGAGCGCCCAGGTACGGGTGCAGCCCACCAGCGCGCTCTTGGCGGCCGAATAGGCGGTGCGTTCGAGGCCGCCATGGATGGCACGGCTACAGACGTTGACAATGCGGCCGGCGCGGCGCACTTTCATCGATTCGATGAAGGCCTGCGTGACCTGCACGGCCACGCGCACGTTCAGGTCCAGCACGTTGTACAGGGTGGCCAGGTCGATTTCGCCCAGCGGCTGGGGCGAGGCGATGCCGACGTTGTTGACGACGGCGTCGACGGGGAATTTCTCGCGGATTTCGCGCAGCACCTCTTCGGTGCGGCCGGCATCGGCGAGGTCACAGGCATAGAGGTAGCCGGGGAAGTCCACATCGCCGGTATTGCGCGCGATGCCGACCACATGACAACCCATGTCGGACAGCCGCTGAGTAAGCGCCCAGCCTATGCCTTTGGTGGCGCCCGTAATGAGCACGCATTTGTCCTTCATGGATCGAAACCTCGTTGATTGTTTACTGGGTCGAAAACGGGCGCCTGGGCGCCCGGTTTTTTCAAGTAGACACCATCCGGCGGTGGCTGTCTTGTAAATTGCGTAGCAATTCTTGCACGCTGGACACCATCCCGCCCTGGGGAAAGGCCCCCATCCGAGGGCAACCGGAAGGGGGACATCCCCCCCCGAATGGCTCAGGCGTCGCGGGTGACCGGCACGCGAGGCGCCAGGGCGCAGAGCAGCTCGTAGCCGATGGTGCCCGCGGCCAGGGCGACTTCGTCCACCGAGGGGCCGTCTTCGCCCCACAGCGACACCGGGGTGCCGACGCCTGCGGCGGGAATGGGGTCCAGATCGACGATCAGCATGTCCATCGACACCCGGCCCACCAGGCGGGTACGGATGCCGGCCACGGCCACCGGGGTGCCGGTGGCGGCGTGGCGGGGGTAGCCGTCGGCGTAGCCGCAGGCCACGATGCCGACCCGCATGGCGCGGTCGGCCCGGAACAGCGCGCCGTAGCCGACCGAGTCGCCGGCCTTCAGTTCCTGCACGGCAATGATTTCCGAGCGCAGCGACATGGCGGGCTTCAGGCCGAACGAGGCCGCGTCGGCATCGGCGAACGGCGACGCGCCGTACAGGCAGATGCCGGGGCGGACCCAGTGGGCCTGGTTTTCCGAGGCCACGGCGATGTCGGCGAAACGCAGGGTGGCCGCCGAATTGCAGACGCTGACCGGTCCGGGCAACTTATGCGTCACCGAATTGAAGACCGCCATTTGCTCGCTGACGCCCTGGGGGCCGTCGGCGCAGGCGAAGTGGGTCATTTTGCCGATCGAGCCGACCGTGCCCTGCTGCTGCAGCAACTGGGCGCGTTCGTGCGCGGCCAGGTAGGCGGCCGGCGAAAAGCCCAGCCGGTTCATGCCGCTGTTGAGCTTGAGCATGATGTCGACCCGGCGCGACAGCCGCGCCCGCGCCAGCATGTCGAGCTGTTCGCGCTGGTGCACGGTGGTGCTCAGGTGGTAGCGGTCGACGAGGTCGAGGTCGGACGGGTTGAAGAAACCTTCGAGCAGCAGGATCGGGCCGCCCCAGCCGGCTTCGCGGCAGCGCACGGCTTCGTCCAGGTCGAGCATGGCCAGGCCCTGCGCCTTGGAGAAGCCGGCGACGGCCTGCTCGATGCCGTGGCCGTAGGCATTGGCCTTGATGACCGCCCAGATCGAGGGCGGCAGGCCCGAAGCGGCGGCGGCGGTCTGGTCGAGGTGGCGGCGCACGGCGGCCAGGTTGTGCGCCAGGGCAGAGACGGAAACGGTGGCAGAGACTGGGCGGGGCATGGTATGAGATCCTGTGGCGCTTAAGTCTAACTGATCGGCGTGGCGCCAGCAGCAGGATCGCGCCGCCCGGCGTACTCTAAAATGACTCGGATCCGGCCCGCCCTGGCCAGACCGCAGGACCCCATATGCCCATCGATCACTACGAGAATTTCCCCGTTGCCTCGCTGCTGCTGCCGCGACGGCTGCGCGGCGCCGTGACCGATCTGTACCGGTTTGCCCGCGCCGCCGACGACATTGCCGACGAAGGCAGCGCCGACGACGCCGAACGCCTGGCCCAGCTGGCGGCGTTTCGCGCCGAACTGCACCGCATCGGCGCCGAACCCGGCACCGTGCCCGCCCCCGGCGCGCCCGAATTGGCCAGCATCTTCGTGCCGCTGGCGGCCACCATTGCCCGGCACCAGTTGCCCATCACCCCTTTCTACGACCTCTTGTCCGCCTTCGAGCAGGACATCAGCGTCAAGCGCTACGACGATTACGCCACCCTGGCCGACTACTGCACCCGCTCGGCCAATCCGGTGGGCCGCCTGATGCTGCATCTGTTCGGCGCGGCCGAGCCGCAGAACGTCGAACAGTCGGACGCCATCTGCACCGGCTTGCAGCAAGTGAACTTCTGGCAGGATGTGCGGGTCGATTGGCACAAGCACCGCGTCTATATTCCGCAGGAAGACCTGCGCCGCTTCGGCGTGTCCGAAGAAGACCTCGCCGCGGCCCGCCTGACGCCCGCCTGGCGCGAGCTGATGGCGTTCGAGATCGAGCGCACGCGCGCGCTGCTACACTTCGGCGCTCCGCTGG
>PJUB01000243.1_pt1 | contig 31643 bp, 27 predicted proteins | sample 1512141 | NCBI WGS metagenome assembly PJUB01 (sample SAMN08177677, study PRJNA422409) | Soil metagenome, whole genome shotgun sequencing project. | isolation source: Soil enriched on filter paper: alkali lignin treatment | place: USA: Madison | collected 2015-01-15 | reverse complement strand
GGCAGCTCTCGCAAGGGAAGTTTCTTCTTTGTGGCCATACATGTGCTCCTTGAGCGGTATGTTAGGCCTCAAACACAAAATTTATGACACTCCCCGCCCATCACCGCCCCACCCCCAACGTGACGAGCCACTAGAAAACCAATCTCCAACAGCGCAAAGCGCCGTCGCAACACTTTCCAGCAACGCAATGCCAAACGTGGCCGCCCGCGCGGCCGCGGCTTGGCGACCCTGCAGATTCCATTCCCTGACCACAGGTCCAGCAGCGCAACGAACCGAGACACGCGTAGCCCGGCGCGGGGGTGGCTTGCGGAGTGGGCAACCTCGATGCGCCCGAGGGAATCTGAAGGAGGGACCGAAGGTCCGGACGAAGATGACGAAGGGGGGGCCGCCTAGGCAAGTCCGGAGCGAAGGCTCCGGACCGCAATCGTGGGCGCCCACTCCGCAAGCCACCCCCGCGCCGGGCGACCTACGAAGCGACAACCGCACGATCCAAATAACTTAAACCCGAGCCGGCAACACCGTCCCGGAAGCCTCACCAAAGCCAATCCGAGGATACCCAGCCTTCACACACTCAGCCCGCATGATCACCTGATCTCCATCTTGCAGGAACGTCCGCTTCTCCCCCCAGGGAAGATCAAACGCAGTCTTCCCGCCATTGCTCAGTTCCAGCAGCGAACCTGCTTCCGCCGCTTGCGGACCCGATAGCGTCCCCGTACCCAGCATGTCGCCCGGTTGCAGGTTGCAGCCGTTCACGGTGTGGTGCGTGATCAGTTGGGCGATGTTCCAGTAGGCGTCGCGGAAATTGCTGCGCGAGAGTTTGGCCGGGGGCAGTTTTTCGGCGCGCGACTTGTCCGTCGTCAGCAGCACTTCCATCTGCACATCGTAGGCGCCCTTCGCGCGGTTCGCGTCCGAGGCCAGGTAGGGCATCGGCTGGGGTTCCGACGGGCCGCGGTTCCATTGCGTGCGAAACGGTTCCAGCGCTTCCATCGTCACGATCCACGGCGAGATCGTCGAGGCGAAATTCTTCGACAGGAACGGGCCCAGCGGCTGGTATTCCCAGGCCTGGATATCGCGTGCCGACCAGTCGTTCAGGATGCACAGGCCGAACACGTGCGCGTCCGCGTCCGCCAGCGTGATGCGTTCGCCCTGCGCGTTGCCCGTGCCCACGAAAATGCCCAGTTCCAGCTCATAGTCCAGGCGCGCGCACGGGCCGAACTGCGGGTTTTCGCCTTCGTTTGCCGGACGCGTCTGGCCCACCGGGCGCGGGAACTTCTGGTCCACCCCGATGCTCGATGCGCGGCCGTGGTAGCCGATCGGCACCCACTTGTAGTTCGGCAGCAGCGGATTGTCCGGGCGGAACTGCTTGCCCACCGACGTCGCGTGGTGCACCGAAATATAGAAGTCCGTGTAGTCGCCGATGCGGGCCGGCGTCGTGTATTCCGCCTCCGCCTGCGCCACCAGCAGCGGCTCCACATCGGCCCGCAGCGCCGCGCCTTCGCGTAGCGCGCGCGACAGCGCCAGGCGCAGGGCGCTCCAGTGGGCATGGCCCAGCGCCATCAGTGCATTCAGGCTGTCGCCCTGGCAGGCGGCCAGCGCCTCGGCGGCGGCGCCTTCGAACGGTTGTTTGGCGGCCAGGGCGGCCAGGTCCACGATCTGGTCGCCAATCGCCACGCCAGGGCGGAAGGCCTCTTGCGAGCCCTTGCGGCGGAACGCGGCGTACGGCAGGTTCTGCACCGGGAAATCGGACGTGCCCGTATTCGCGCTGGCCACCCAGCTCTTGAGGGACGGGTCGTGGGTTTCGTTGATCGTCGTGGTCATGGTGTGCGTGTCTCGTTCAGTGTGTTTGTAAGGGGCCGGCAGGCGCCGGAAAAATCCAAAGCCAAACGGCGATGCGCTTGCGCGCATCGCCGTGGGCGGGCGTGGAATCGGTCTGTCCGGTCACGCCTTGCCGGGATCGAAGTGCTTCTTGATGTCCTGCCAGCACCGGTAATAGTCGCCCTGCAATTCTACCGACGCCAATGCCTGCGCGGTCGGGCGGATCACGCGGCGCGTCTCGAACATGAACGCCATCGTGTCGCGGATGTAGTGCGCCGTGCTGGTGTCGGCGCGCGACGCCTTTTCAAACGTCTCGGCATCCGGGCCGTGGCCGCTCATGCAATTGTGCAGGCTGGCGCCGCCCGGGGCGAACCCTTCGGCCTTGGCGTCGTACACGCCCTGGATCAGGCCCATGAATTCGCTGGCCACGTTGCGATGGAACCAGGGCGGACGGAACGTGTTTTCCATCGCCAGGATGCGCGGCGGGAAGATCGCGAAGTCCATGTTTGCCGTGCCCGGGGTGTCGGACGGCGCCGTCAGCACCGTGAAGATCGACGGGTCCGGATGGTCGAAGCTGATCGAGCCGATCGTGTTGAAGTGGCGCAGGTCGTACTTGTACGGTGCGTGCGTGCCGTGCCAGGCCACCACGTCCAGCGGCGAATGGCCGATGGGGGCGCGCCAAAAGCCGCCCGTGAACTTGGCGATCAGTTCGAAATCGCCTTCCACGTCTTCGTACCAGGCCACCGGCGTCTTGAAATCGCGCACATTGGCCAGGCAGTTCGAGCCGATCGGGCCCAGTTCCGGCAGGCGCAGCGCGGCGCCGAAGTTCTCCAGCATGTAGCCGCGCGCCGTGTCGTCCAGCAGTTGCACGGCAAAGCGCACGCCGCGCGGGATCACGGCGATTTCCAGCGGTTCCAGATCGATCAGGCCCAGCTCGGTGGCCAGGCGCAGGCGGCCTTGCTGCGGCACCAGCAGCAGCTCGCCGTCGGCGTTGTAGAAGTAGCGGCCCTTCATGCTGCGATTGGCGGCGTACAGATGGATGCCGACGCCGCCCTGCTCGTCGGGGCCGCCATTGCCACCCCAGGTCTTCACGCCTTCCAGGAAATCGGTGGGGGCGGTGGGGATGGGCAGCGGGCTCCAGCGCAGCTGGTTGGGTGTGACCGGGCCTTCGCCGAACGTGCTTTGCCACCCTGCGGCGCCGCCGAACGGTTCAAACGGTTTGTGCTGGGCGCCCGGGCGGATGCGATACAGCCACGAGCGGCGGTTCTCGCTGCGCGGCGCCGTGAACGCGGTGCCGGACAACTGCTCGGCATACAGGCCGTAGGGGCATTGCTGCGGCGAATTGCGGCCCAGCGGCAGCGCGCCGGGCAGGGCTTCGGTCGCACAGTCGTTGCCGAAGCCGGTCTGGTATTGCAGTTCCATGGAATCCTCCTGGGTGGCGCGCGGTGCGTGGCCGCGCGGTCTTGGTTCTGGGGCCTCTGGCAGCGCTTGTCCTGGGCCGATGCGCCATTGTCGGAAAAAAGCCCCACTATGGCTACGGGAATGCAAAAATAGCGACTATAAATTTTGTGAATAGTAGGGGGGCGCATGGCCGAGCTGCGCGACGTCGACCTGAATCTGTTGATCCTGTTCCAGCACCTGCTGGAAGACCGCAACCTGTCCGCCGTGGCGCGGCGGCTGGACTTGTCGCAACCTGCCGTCAGCAATGCCCTGCGGCGGCTGCGCCTGGCCTTTGGCGACGAACTGTTCGTGCGCACCGCCCAGGGCATGCTGCCCACCCCGCGGGCGCAGCGCCTGGCCGGGCCGGTCAGCGAGGCGCTGGCGATGCTGACGCAGGCGCTGCAGGACCAGGATGCCTTTGACGCAGCCACCAGCACGCGGCGTTTCCGCGTGGCCATGACCGACGTGGGCGAGATTCACTTCATGCCGCGCCTGATGGAAGTGTGCGTGCAGGTGGCGCCGCAGGTGCGGATTGATTCGGTACGGGTGCAGGGGCCCGACCTGCCGCGCGAAATGGAGGCGGGACGCGTCGACCTGGCCATCGGCGCATTCGACGAGATGGGCGCGGGCACGTTGCAGCGCATGCTGTTCCGGCAGGGCTACGCCACCCTGTTTCGCCAGGCGCATCCCACCGCCCATGCCGGCATGGGGCTGAAGGCGTTTCGCGCCGAACGCCACCTGATCGTGTCGCGCGCCGCGCCCTATGGGCAAGTGAACCAGTCCATGGAGCGGGCCGGCCTGGTGCTGGCCGAGCATTTCAGTGTGCCGCATTTCTCGGCCGTGCCGTACATCGTCAGCGCCACCGACCTGCTGGCCACCGTGCCTGAAAAGCTGGCCGCCAGCGCGGCGCCGCCCTTTGGCCTGCGCATCATGACGCCGCCGGTGAAGGTGCCGGCGCTGCAGACCAATATGTACTGGCAGCGCCGCTACGACCGCGATGGCGGCAACCAATGGCTGCGCGCCTTGATCGTCAATGCGTTTGCGGTGGGTTCGCCTGCGGCGTGACCGAGGCGCGCGCATGGGCCAGGGCCTCGCGCAGCACGGCCATGTCGCCCAGGTGATTGGCCAGCAGCAGGATCAGCGCGGCATTCATTTCCTGGCTCTGCTCGTTGCTCAGGTCGCGGTGCGCGTCGATCAGCGCTTCGTAGAAGTCGTCCGGCGCGGCCAGGTTGTTTCGGTGATCAGCATGGGGAGTCCTTCGGATTCAGGCGCGGCCGGTGGCGCGATGGATGGCCGAGGCCACGGCGTCGGGCTGGAACGCGCGCCAGCGCGCAGTGATGTGCTGGTCGGGGCGGATCAGGTAGGCGGTGCCTGGGCGGGCGTCGTAGCGCTGGGCCAGCAGGCCTTCGCTGTCGACCACGTAGGCCAGGTCGGCGGGCCAGGCCGAGGTATCGCATTGGGCGTTCGCCACCAGCACCGGCGTGACCGGCACGGCCGCCAGGCGCAGCGCCTGCAAGGCCTGCAGTGTGTCGGGCGAGGGCGACTGGTCGCCGCAGAACAGCGCCAGCGTGAAGCTGCCGTTCAGCCGCGCCAGCCACCAGTCGACGCCGCCGGGGCCGCTGACGGGAGCGTCCAGCGCCACGGCGCCGGGACGCATGCGGCCGGCAAAGGCGTCGGTGTCGGGTGTGTTCAGCGGCGAATCGGTGTAGGTGGCCGGCAAGGACAGTCGGCCGCTGTTCACCAGTGAACGCGCGAACGGATGGTGGCGCGCCAGGTTCAGCACGGCATTGCGGAAGCTGCGGCTGATGTCGCTCTTGGGGGTGATGAAATCGGTGGCGCGCGATGAGTTCAGGATGTTCTCGTCGGCGGCGTGCTCGCGTTCGGTGGCGTAGCTGTCCACCAGCGATTCGGGCGCCTGGCCGGCCAGCACCAGTTTCAGCTTCCAGGCCAGGTTCTCGGCATCCTGCACGCCGCTGTTGGCGCCGCGCGCGCCAAACGGCGAGACGCGGTGGGCCGAGTCGCCCGCGAACAGCACGCGGCCATGGCGGAACGTGTCCATGCGTTCACAGGCAAAGGTGTAGACGCTGACCCATTCCAGTTCGAACTGCGCGTCCGGCCCGAGCAGGGCGCGGATGCGCGGCAGCACGTTCTCGGGCTTGACGGCTTCGACGGGGTCGGCGTTCCAGCCCAGCTGGAAGTCGATGCGCCAGACGTTGTCGGGCTGCATGTGCAGCAGCACCGATTGGTTGGGGTGAAAGGGCGGGTCGAACCAGAACCAGCGCTCGGCGGGAAAGTCCGCCTTCATCTTGACGTCGGCGATCAGGAAGCGGTCGCGGAAGATGCGGCCATGGCTTTCCTGGCCGATCAGCTTGCGCACCGGCGAGCGCGCTCCGTCGCACGCCACCAGCCAGTCGGCCTGCAAGGTATAGGGGCCTTCGGGCGTGTCGATCGACAGCGTCACGCCGGCGTCCGTGTGTTCCACGCCGACGACCTTGTTCTTCCAGCGCAGATCGATATTGGGCTGTTGGCGTGCCTGTTCGTACAGGTAGCCTTCGGCGTAGTACTGCTGCAGGTTGATGAAGGCGGGACGGCGGTGGCCGGGTTCGGGCAGGAGGTCGAAGCGCCAGACCTCCTGGTCGCGGAAGAACACCTTGCCGACGTTCCACGAGACGCCCTTGTCGGCCATGCGCTGGCCGACGCCCAGGCGGTCCCAGATTTCGAGCGTGCGCTTGGAAAAGCAGATGGCGCGTGAGCCGGTGGACAGGCGGTAGTCGTCGTCCAGCACCACCACGCGCACGCCCTGGCTGGCCAGGTCCAGCGCCGTGGTCAGGCCGACCGGCCCGGCGCCCACCACCACCACCGGGTGGCGCGCGCGTGCCGCGGCCGCCTGGTCGGCGTGTTTCTCATAGGCGAACTCCATCGCCTGAAAGTCGATGTCTCCCACGGTTGTCTCCTGTGTGGGTCATTTTGTTTTTATGCTCGGCTGCGCCTTGCTGCCCGCGCCGAGGGGGGGGCGGAGGGCGGGCGCAGCCGGTTCCTGCTTGGCGTGTCGGGGGCGAGGGCGGCCAGTCATGCCGGCCCGCCAACCCGCCCCGATTCGGGATCAGCCCTCGAGCTGGGCCCACATTTCCAGGTCGCGCTTGTCGGTCCAGATGCGCGGATGGACGTGGCCGGTGGCTTCGTCGTAGGCGCGCGACACGTCAAACGGCATGCAGTGGTCGAAGATGACCCAGTCGCTGTAGCGCGGCTTCATGAAGTCGTAGACCTCGCGGTAGATCGTCTTCAAGTCCTTGCCTTCGGCCACGCCGCGGTTCACGGCGCCGTACAGGTCGGTCAGGAATGCGCGGGTGCCGGCCAGGCCCTGGCGCACTTCGGTGGCGTTCTTCAGGGCCGGGCCACGGCCGGGCACCATCTTTTCGGCTTCAAAGCCCGACAGTGCGTCCAGTGTGCTGGGCCAATCGCGGAAGTAGGCGTCGCCGCAGTAGGGCGTGGACTGGTATTCGACCAGGTCGCCCGCGAACAGGATCTTTTGTTCGGGCAGCCAGGCAATGGTGTCGCCCTTGGTGTGGCCGCGGCCCACCTGCAGCAGCTTGACTTCCAGGTTGCCCAGGTTGACGGTCATTTCGCCCTTGAAGGTCATCGTGGGCCAGACCAGGCCGGGCGGAATCGATTCGGCATTGCGGAACAGGCGCGGGAAACGGCCGATTTCGCTGGCCTTGTCCTGCTCGCCGCGTTCGGCGATGAGGTCGTAGGTGTCGCGGCTGGCCAGGATTTCCTGGGCGTCGTAGGCCGACGCGCCGAACACGCGCACGGCGTGGTAGTGCGACAGCAGGATGTACTTGATGGGCTTGTCGGTGACTTCGCGGATGCGGCGGATGACGTCCTGCGCCATGACCGGCGTGGCCTGGGTGTCGACCACCATGACCGCCTCGTCGCCGATGATCACGCCCGTGTTCGGGTCGCCTTCGGCCGTGTAGGCATAGGCGTTGTCGGACAGTTTTTCAAACGAGACGACCTTGTCGGACAGGTCGGCGTGCGAGGCGAATTGCTTGCTCATGACTGGCTCCTTCCACTTTTATAGGAATAGGGTGTGTGGAAGGAATATAGCGTGGCGTTAGTGCTTATGCAATACGTTTGCTATTGACTAATGGTCTGGTTTTTTCAGGGATTACACCAGGGTGGCAGGCCCGAGCGCCCACGGCAAACCGGGCCGCATGGCGGCCCGCAGGGGGAATCGTCAGGGGGAACTTTCGGGTCGGGGGCGGCTCTGACCGCCAGCCTGCACGTCTGGCCTGGCCGCGGGCCAGGCCAGAGGCGCTAGGTTTTCTGGCACTTCGGGCAGTAATAGGTCGCGCGCTGGCCCTGGACGATGCGACGGATCGGGGTGCCGCACACCTTGCAGGGCTGGCCTTCGCGTTCGTAGACCGCGGCGTGGATCTCGAAGTAGGCGCCCGGTTCGCCGCTGGCGCCGACGTAGTCGCGCAGCGTGCTGCCGCCCGAGGTCAGGGCGTCGGCCAGGGTGGCGCGCACCATGTCCGCCAGGCGGTCGCAGCGGGCGGCCGACAATTTATTGGCCGGGGTCTTGGGATTGATGCGGGCCCGGAACAGGCTTTCAGAGGCGTAGATATTGCCCACGCCCACGACCGCCATGCCAGCAAGCAGCACCTGCTTGACCGCCGCGCCGTGCCGCTTGAAGTGCCGGTGCAGCCAGGCGCCGTCAAAGCGCGGGTCGAAGGGTTCGATGCCCAGCTTGGCCAGCAGCGGGTGGTTTTCGATGGGGCCGTCGGCGTCGGGGTGCCACAGCACCGCGCCGAACCGGCGGGGATCGTGCAGGCGCAGGACCGCCTGGTCGAAGATCCATTCGACGTGGTCGTGCTTGCGCAGGAACTCACCCGGCGCCGTGCTCCGCAGCGAGCCGGACATGCCCAGGTGCACGATCTGGGTGCCGTGGTCAAAGCGCAGCAGCAGGTATTTGCCCCGGCGGCCGCATTCCAGCACGGTCCGGCCGCCCAGCAGGTCGGGCAGATCGGCGGGGATGGGCCAGCGCATCCGGGATTCATGGACGACCAGCCGCGAGAGGGTCCGGCCGGTGATGACGGCGTCTATTCCCCGACGCGTGGTTTCGACTTCAGGCAGTTCCGGCATGAGCCAGTGTAAGATCATCAATTGCGTGTACGAAGATTGTGCCATCAACCGGACGGGCCGCGTGAAGTCGTCTTTCAAACAAATGAATATCGGGTTTGCCACGCTGGCGCTCGCGTTGGCCGCCATCCTGGCCCCTCAGGCCCAGGCCGCCGACAGCCGGACGCGCGACGCGACCGGCCCGCGCATGGCGCCCCAGAGCCGTCAACCTGAAACCGAGGTCATCCGCCTGCGCCCGGGGCAATTGCCCTATGTGTCGCTCACGGCCGACATCTTCTATCGCGTCCTGGCGTCCGAAATCGCCGCCCAGCGCGGCATGTACGGCACCGCCGCCAACACCATGGTCGGCCTGGCTCGCGATACCGGCGATCCCCGCCTGGCGCGCCGCGGCCTGGAATTCCAGCTGGCCGGCGGCAACCTGCCGGGCGCGCTGGACGCGGCCCGTGTCTGGGCCCGCCTGTCGCCCAACGACCTCGAAGCCAGCTCCACCGAACTGGCGCTGGCCGCGGCCAATGGCCAGACCAAGGGGCTGTCGCAGGCGCTGCGCAATCGTATCGATGCCTCGCGCGACAAGCCGGCTGCCATCGGCCAGGCCCTGGCCGTGCTCAGCCGCCTGAACGACCGCCGCCTGGCGCTGCGCATTCTCGACGAATCCCTCAGCGATAGCGTGCGCAAGCTGCCCGCTGCGCATCTGGCGCTGGCCGACGTGGCGTCCGCGTCCGGCGACACCCAGCGCGCTTCCCAGGAAGCCCGCGCCGCGCTGGCCGCCGACCCCAAGTCCGAAGCGGCCGCCCAACGCGTGCTCGAATACGGCGCCAAGGTCGATCCCCAGCGTGCCCAGGCCGACGCCCGCGCCTATATCAGCCGCAATCCCAATGCCCGCAAGGTGCGCCTGATGCTGGCCGGCCAAATGGCCGATGCCGGCGATTACGCCGGCGCCCTGGCCGAATTGCAGGCCATGTCGCGCCGTTCGCCCGAAGACTTCGATCTGCTCTTCATGCAGGCCCAACTGGCCTACAAGGCCGGCCAGTTGCCGCAGGCCAAGGCCTTCCTGCAGCAGTACCTGGATGTCCAGAACCAGCGCCAGCGCGCCATCGTGCCGGGTGCCACCGACGCCGGCGCCGCCGCGGCCGACGCCCACGTGCTGTTGTCGCGCATCGCCGAAGACCAGGGCCAGTACGACGAAGCCATCGCCGAACTCGGCCGCATCGACGACCCGTCGCTGCGGTTCTCGGCCAGCATGCGCCAGGCCGTCCTGCGAGCCAAGTCCGGCCGGGTCGACGACGCCATCAAGATGGTCGATACCGCCTCGCCTCAAGATGAGGAAGAGCGCACGCTCGGCATTTTGACCAAGGCCCAGATCCTGCGCGATGCCGACCGCATCGGCCAGGCCGTGTCCACGCTGGAAGCCGCTGACCAGGCCCTGCCCGACACCGTCGAAATCAAATACGAACTGGCCATGCTGTACGAGCGCCAGGACCGTCTGGCCGACCTGGAGCGCATGCTGCGCCAGGTCATTGCGCTGGATCCGGACCACGCCCACGCCTACAACGCGCTGGGCTACACGCTGGCCGACCACAACCAGCGCCTGCCCGAAGCGCTGGACCTCATCACCCAGGCGCTGGAACTCTCGCCCAACGATCCGTTCATCCTGGACAGCATGGGCTGGGTCAAATTCCGCATGGGCGACCAGATCGCGGCGGCCGACTACCTGCGCCGCGCCTACAGTGTGCGCCCCGAGGCCGATATCGCCGCCCACCTGGCCGAGGTCCTGTGGGCCCAAGGCAAGCGCGACCAGGCCACCGACCTGCTGCGCGCCGCCCTGCTGAAAGACCCCAAGAACAAGACTGTGCTCGACGTCGTCAAGCGCCTCGGGGTCAGCCTGTGACGGCAGGGGTACGCCGCTTGTACGACGGCGCGGCCGCGTTGCGCTGGGCGCTGCTGGCCCTGCTGGCCTTCGTGCTGGCGGCCTGCACCACCACGCCCAAGCCCATCGAAGGCACGTCCGCCGACGCGTTTTCCCGCATCGGGCGGTTTGCCATCACGGTCAACGAAGAAGGCGGCAAGCAAAATGCCGTGCAGGGTGGGTTTTCCTGGTCGGACGACGGCCGTCGTTACGTGCTTGACCTGACCAACCCATTGGGGTCGACCGAAGCCCGCGTCGAGGGCCAGCCCGGCGCCGCCAGCCTGACCAAGGCCGACGGCACCCGCCTGGTGGCCGACAATCCCGACGCCCTGGCCGAAGACGCCCTGGGCAGCAGCATGCCGGTTTCCGGCCTGCGCGATTGGCTGCGCGGCAAGCTGCCGGGTCATCCCGAAGCCACCGACGTTTCCAACGACGAACTCGGCCGCCCCGTGGCCTTCGAGCAGGGCGGCTGGCGGGCCAACCTGTCACGCTACGACACCCTGGGACCGCGCATGCTGGTCCTGGAACGGCAAGAACCCGGCCGCCGCATCATGGTGCGGCTGGTCGTCAACCAGCCCTGATCTTTCCCTGATTTGCCTGGCCCGATGGCCGCTGCGCCCCTTGTTTCAATCCCGGGGCGCCGCGGCCATCGGCGTTAACACGTCCGTCATTTTTCAATCGGGCAAATAAACGCGGCAAAATCCGTTGTGTTACGGCTTGAAATATCTTGTTTAGCCTGAATAATTCTCCCGAGACCCGCGCGCGCGACCAGCCTGCGCGGCTTGCAAGACCGGCGGCCGCGGATCGCGCCGCCGATTTTTTGGAGAATGGCTATGTTCAGGAACACACGAATCGCGACGGTGCTTTTGGGGATCATCGCGGTCTTTTTCACTTTCCAGCTGCTTGTCGGCGGCATGGGCTTCATCGCCCTGCGTCAGACCAATCAGGACGTCGGCCAGCTCTATCGCCTTTCTTCGCAGCAGGTCAACGCCGTCAATTCGGCGGCGCTGTCGCTGGTGGCGGCCCGTACCGACCTGAGCCGCTACGCCACCCGGGTGGCCCAGGGCAATTCCAGCGACACCACTGCGCTGCGACTGGCGCGCCAGCGCATCGCCGCGGGTGACCGTGCGTTCCAGGGCTTCTCGGGCGGCCTGTCGGCCGACGAGCGAACCGCCTCCAAGGACCTGATCGAAGCCTACGGCAACCTCAGCGCCAACTTGCAGAACGTGGGCAAGGTGCTCGAGGCGGGCGACATGGATGCCTATTTCAAGCAGGGCACGCAGCAGGTGCAGGAACTGCTGGTGTCCGAGCGCGACGCCTTCATGCGCCGTGCCGAGGAAACCGGGCAGGGCGTCATGGACGAGATCTCGCTGTTCCACAGCGTGTTCACCTACCTGCTGGGCGGCATCCTGGCCCTGGGGCTGGCGATGGCCATCGGCGCGCACGTGCTGATCCGCCGCATGATCGTGCGCCCGCTGCTGGAAGCCGGCGAGGTCTTCCGCCGGATCGCCGAAGGCGACCTGACGCGCCGCGTGGCCGATCGTGGCCGCAACGAAATCGGTGCGTTGTTGAACGCGTTGCGTGCCATGCAGGACAGCCTGGTGCGCACGGTGTCCACCGTGCGCCGTGGCGTGGATGAAATCAACGTCGGCGCGCGCGAGATCTCGTCGGGCAACACCGACCTGTCCAGCCGCACCGAAGAGCAGGCGGCCTCGCTCGAGGAAACCGCCGCCAGCATGGAAGAATTGGCGTCCACGGTGAAGCAGAACGCCGACACCGCGCGCGAGGCCAACCGCATGGTCGCGGCGTCGGCCGCGGTGGCGCAGCGCGGCGGCGATGCCGTGTCCAGCGTGGTGGAAACCATGCGCGCCATCTCGGGCAGCTCGACGCGCATTTCCGACATCGTGGGCGTGATCGACGGCATCGCGTTCCAGACCAACATCCTGGCGCTGAACGCCGCGGTGGAAGCCGCGCGTGCCGGCGAGCAAGGCAAGGGCTTTGCCGTGGTCGCCAGCGAAGTGCACACGCTGGCCCAGCGCAGCGCCGCCGCCGCCAAGGAAATCAAGCAGCTCATCGAAGATTCGGCGCAGAAAGTCGGCGTCGGTTCGGCGCAGGTGGAAACCGCTGGCGCCACCATGCGCGAGATCGTCGATTCCGTGCAGCGCGTGACCAGCCTGATGGGCGAGATTTCCGCGGCCTCGGAAGAGCAGGCCAGCGGCATCGACCAGGTCAATCGCGCGGTCACGCAGATGGATGGCGTGACGCAGCAGAACGCCGCCTTGGTCGAGCAGGCCGCTGCCGCCGCAGGCGCACTGGAAGAGCAGGCGCGCCAGTTGGCCAGCGCCGTGGCCGTCTTCAAGTTGCCGGAAGGGCAGGTCATCGAGGCGCCCGCCGAACGCCTGGCCGGCCGGGCCGCGCCGCAGATCGCCTGATCCTTGGCCACGTCCGGTCGCGCGCGGGTCGTTAAAATCGGCGCCTGCTTCCCTTTTTACGATCCGCCGTGACTCTCTACGACGTTCCCGCGCCCGCCAAGCTGAACCTGTTCCTGCACGTGGTGGGCCGTCGCCCAGACGGCTACCACCTGCTGCAGACCGCGTTCCGTTTCATCGACCTGTGCGACACGCTGCATTTCGAGGTGCGCGCCGATGGCGTCATCAGCCGCGCCACGGACCTGCCCGGCGTGTCCGAGGCCGACGACCTGACCCTGCGCGCCGCCCGCGCCTTGCAGCAGGCCACCGGCACGCGCCAGGGCGCCCAGATCGCGCTGGAAAAGCGTATTCCGCAGGGGGGCGGGCTGGGCGGCGGGTCCAGCGATGCGGCCACCGTGCTGATCGCGTTGAACCGGCTGTGGGGCACGGGCCTGACCCGGCGCCAGTTGATGGACCTGGCCCTGCCGCTGGGCGCGGACGTGCCGGTATTCGTGTTTGGCCAATCGGCTTTCGCCGAGGGCGTGGGTGAAAAACTGACCGCGCTGGACCTGCCCGAGCGCGCCTATCTGGTGGCCCAGCCGGACGCGAGCGTGCCGACTGTTGGAATTTTTTCCGCACCCGATTTGACAAGAGATTCTTCTTACATCACAATAGCGGACTTTCTTGCTTCGCCTACTTTCTGCTTCGGCAGGAACGACTTGGAGCCGGTAGTCTTCCGTCTTTATCCTGAAGTTTTCAGGGCATCGCGGTGGCTGAGTGAACAGGGTGCCCTGAAGTCTCGTGGAATCCCAGTTCGCATGTCGGGATCTGGCGCGTGTTTATACGCCGAGTTTTCCGAACTTCCGGAGGCCGTTTTGGCGAAAACGGAAATTACCGCTACAATGCGCGGCGCTGTTAAAACAAACAGCACAACGCATCCACGGTTCCGGTTAGTGCAGGCTTGTCCTGGGTTGACTGAACATCCGTTGCGGAATTGGATTGCAAGATAGTTGGGGAGTCGCCAAGCTGGTTAAGGCACCGGATTTTGATTCCGGCATGCGAAGGTTCGAATCCTTCCTCCCCAGCCAACCGAATACATAAAAAAGCTGTTGAACACGCCTGTAAGACACTGGCCCGGGTTCAGCAGCTTTTTTATTTTCCGGTCCGCAGGTTCTCGCATCACCTCGTCAGTGTCTTAAACGACCATCGCATCATCCATCATGGCAAACGATAGCTTCATGATCTTCACGGGCACGGCCAACACTCGGCTGGCCGTGGACGTAGTCAACCACCTCGATATGTCCCTGGGCAAGATGACCGTCGGTCGCTTCTCCGACGGCGAGGTGATGGTCGAAATCAACGAGAACGTGCGTGGCAAGGACGTCTTCGTCCTGCAGCCTACCTGTGCGCCTACCAATGACAACCTGATGGAAATCATGGTCATGGTCGATGCCCTGCGCCGCGCTTCGGCCGGCCGCATCACCGCCGCGATTCCCTATTTCGGCTATGCCCGCCAGGATCGCCGCCCGCGTTCGGCGCGCGTGGCGATCTCGGCCAAGGTCGTGGCCAACATGCTGCAAGTGGCTGGCGTCGACCGCGTCCTGACGATGGACCTGCACGCCGACCAGATCCAGGGCTTCTTCGACATTCCCGTGGACAACATCTACGCCGGTCCGATCTTGCTGGGCGACATCTGGCGCCGCAATTTCTCGAATCTGGTCGTGGTGTCCCCCGACATCGGCGGCGTGGTTCGCGCCCGTGCGCTGGCCAAGCAGCTGGAAGCCGACCTGGCCATCATCGACAAGCGTCGTCCGCGCGCCAACGTGTCGGAAGTGATGAACATCATCGGTGAAGTCGACGGCCGCACCTGCATCATCATGGACGACATGGTCGACACCGCCGGCACGCTGTGCAAGGCGGCCCAGGCCCTGAAAGACCGCGGCGCCGGCGCCGTCTACGCCTACTGCACGCACCCCGTGCTGTCGGGCGGCGCCATCGACCGCATCGAAGCGTCGGAACTGGACGAACTGGTCGTCACCGACACCATTCCGCTCTCCGAGCAAGGCCAGGCCAGCGGCAAGATCCGCCAGCTGTCGTGCGCCGCGCTGCTGGGCGAGACCATCCTGCGTATCTCGAACGCCGAATCGGTCAGCTCGCTGTTCGTCGACTGACGCCTGGCGTCGGTCGGGCCTTCAGCCCACCCCCGTTTTTTTGTGTCTTGCTGGTCGCGGCAAGGCACAAGCAACACGGCGCACCTGTTGTGCGCCGTGCTTTAACCGGCGAAGCCTCTTCGCTATTTTTTGTTTTTGGAGTTTTCCATGAAATTCATCGCCACTGCGCGTAGCGTCCAGGGTTCGAGTGCGAGCCGCCGCCTGCGCCGCGCGGGCCGCGTTCCCGCCATTGTCTATGGTGGTACGGCTGCCCCTCTGAACATCGAACTCGACCACAACGAGATCTACCACGCGCTGCGCAAGGAAGAATTCCACGCATCGATCCTGCAAATGCAGCTCGAAGGCGCCAAGGAAGAACAAGTTCTGCTGCGTTCGGTTCAATGGCACGCCTACAAGCCGCAAGTCCTGCACGTGGACTTCCAGCGCGTGGACGCCAACCAAGCCCTGCGCACCAAGGTGCCGCTGCACTTCGTCAACGCTGAAATCTCGCCGGCCGTGAAGCTGTCGGGCGCCATCATCAGCCACGTGACGACCGAACTGGAAGTGACCTGCCTGCCGGCAGCGCTGCCCCAGTTCATCGAAGTCGACCTGACCAACATCCTGGCCGGCGCTTCGATCCACCTGGCCGACATCAAGCTGCCGATGGGCGTGACCTACGTCCCGCACGGTGGCGAAGACAACCCGCTGCTGGCCGCTGCAGTCGTCAAGGGCGGCGCTGCCGCTGACGACGCTGCCGACGACGCCGCTCCGGCTGCTCCCGCCGCCTGAGGCCTGCCGGAAAGCTTCGGCTTTCCTGCGGCTTTGTGCCCGAAACCCTGCGTGTGCATTTGCATGCGCAGGGTTTTTTGGTTTAAACACCCCCATCATGTCTACTCCCATACGCCTCATCGTGGGATTGGGTAACCCCGGTCCCGACTACGAAACCACCCGGCACAACGCCGGCTTCTGGCTGGCCGACCACCTGGCGGACGACCTGCGCACTTCTTTTGCGCTCGAGAAATCGTTTTTCGGCATGGTGGCCAAGGCCCGCCTGGGGGCCGACAACGTGCTGCTGCTCAAGCCCAACACCTACATGAACCGGTCTGGTCAGGCGGTCGGGGCGCTGGCGCGCTTCTACAAGCTGACGCCCGAGCACGTGCTGGTGCTGCACGACGAACTGGACCTGATGCCGGGCCAAGTCAAGCTCAAGCAGGGCGGCGGCCACGCCGGCCACAACGGCCTGAAAGACATCCAGGCCGCGCTGGGCAGCCCGAATTTCTGGCGCCTGCGCATCGGCATCGGCCATCCGCGCACGCTGAATCTTGCGCAGCAGGTGGCCGACTTCGTGCTGCATCCGCCGCGCCGCGAAGAGCAAAAGGAAATCGAAGCCGTCATCGACCGCTGCCGCGCCGTGGTGCCGGCCATGCTGGCCGGGGATTTCGCGCTGGCCACGCGCCAGTTGCACAGCGGCAACGACGCCTGATGCACCCCAGCCCCGGCGCCGTGTCCGTCCGCAAACCGCGCTTTCGCACCGAGTTGGTGGATTTCTGGCGCTTCGTGCGCCGGCCGCATCCCCTGCGGCGCCTGCCCGGGCGCACCGCCGCGATCGGCTGGGTGTCGGACTGGTGGCCGGGTGTCGGCCCCGGGCGCATTCTCGCCTGGGCCAGCGTGCTGTGGCTGGTCAACCTGCTCGTGCTGGGGCCGCTGGCGGTCGCCGCGGCCGGGGCGGGCGGGGTGACGCATCGGCTGGACCCGGCCAACATTCCCTGGCTCACCGCCATCATCTGGGCGCCCCTGGTCGAGGAAATGCTGTTTCGCTATGGCCTGCGCCGCCCCAGGCAGGCGCTGTGGTTCTGCCCCGCGCTGCTGCCCGTGGTCCTGTACGGCCCGCGTATCTGGACCGGCCTGCTGCTGGCCGCCTTCGTGCTGCTGGCGTGCTGGGCGCTGCGACCCAAGGCCGAACCGCTCCGGGGCTGGAACACCGCCTGGCGGCGGCATTACCTGAAGCACTTCGGCTGGGTGTTCCATCTGGTGGCGCTGACGTTCGCCGCCGTGCACCTGACCAACTTCGTCTTCAAGGACACCCCTTACTGGCTGCTGCCGCTGCTGGTGCTGCCGCAGTGGCTGACCGGCCTGGTGCTGGGCTGGATCCGCGTACGCCGCGGCATCGGCGCCGCGATCGCGCTGCACGCCACCTTCAACGCTGGCCCCATTTTGTTGATCTGGGCGGTGATGCGGTGGCTGCCCGCCGCCGCGCAGTAGCAAAGCCGAGTCGCCGGCCAGGCCGCCTGCGGGACCTTCACGGGTCGCCGCCCCGCGCCGGCCGGGCGCCTGCCTTGCCGTCACCCCTGGCGGGGTAAACTAGAACGTTAACGCTCAATACCGTACTTACACAGGATTCCCATGGCTCTGCAATGCGGCATCGTCGGCCTGCCCAACGTTGGCAAATCGACACTCTTCAACGCTCTGACCCGCGCCGGCATCGCCGCCGAGAACTACCCGTTCTGCACCATCGAGCCCAACGTGGGCGTCGTCGAGGTGCCGGATCCGCGCCTGCAGAAGCTGGCCGAGATCGTCAAGCCCGAGCGCATCCTGTCCGCCACGGTCGAATTCGTGGACATCGCCGGCCTGGTGGCCGGCGCCAGCAAGGGCGAAGGCCTGGGCAACCAGTTCCTCTCGCACATCCGCGAAACCGACGCCATCGTCAACGTGGTGCGCTGCTTCGAAGATCCCAACGTGATCCACGTGGCCGGCAAGGTCGACCCCATCGCCGACATCGAAGTCATCGAAACCGAGCTGGCCCTGGCCGACCTGCAGACCGCCGAAAAGGCCCTGCTGCGCCACCAGAAGACCGCCCGTTCCGGCGACAAGGAATCGCAACGCATCGTGGCCGTGCTGGAAAAGTGCGTGGCCCAGTTGAACGAAGCCAAGCCCATTCGTGCGTTGGACCTGACCAACGAAGAGCAGGCCGACATCGCCCAGCTGTGCTTCATCACCGCCAAGCGCGCGATGTACGTGGGCAACGTGGCCGACGACGGCTTCACCAACAACCCGCTGCTGGATCGCCTGACCGAATTCGCCGCTGCCCGCAACGCGCCCGTCGTGGCCATTTGCGCCGCGATCGAATCGGAAATCGTCGACCTGGACGACGCCGACCGCCAGGCCTTCCTGTCCGACATGGGCATGGAAGAACCGGGCCTGAACCGCCTGATCCGTGCCGCCTTCAAGCTGCTGGGCCTGCAAACCTACTTCACCGCCGGCGTGAAGGAAGTGCGCGCCTGGACCGTCGCCATCGGCGCCACCGCGCCGCAAGCCGCGGGCGTGATTCACACCGACTTCGAACGCGGCTTCATTCGTGCGCAGACCATCGCGTATGAAGACTACATCGCCTACAAGGGCGAGCAGGGCGCCAAGGAAGCGGGCAAGATGCGGGCTGAAGGCAAGGAATACATCGTGCAGGATGGCGATGTGATGAATTTCTTGTTTAACGTCTGATCGGATTCGGCGGTGTCGGGCGTTCCGTGAATGCCCGGCAGTGCGCAGCTTCCCAAGAAAGCCGCAGCCATGCGGCTTTTTTGTTCCTCTTTGCTTATTCACCGCATAATGTGCGGTGAATAACTTGCGAATGCGGCGAATCAGCTAGATAATCACCGCATGAAGCGCGGTGATTACCTCTATCTCTGGCAAGCCCCGGAATGGCCGGAATGGCGCTATGACCTGGCCGCAGTGGCCGAGCCGATGGCGCGCGTCAGCCGCGCGCAGGGGCTGTTGCTGGGTCGGCTGGCTGACGTCGGCCTGGGTCTACAGGGTGAAGCGAGTCTCGCCGCTCTGACGGATGACGTCATCAAAACCAGCGAAATCGAAGGCGAGCATCTGAATGTCGCCTCGGTGCGCTCATCCATCGCGCGTCGTCTTGGCGTGGATATCGGCTCGCTGGCCCCCGTGGACCGCAATGTGGAAGGCGTGGTCGAGATGGTGCTGGACGCCAGCGCCAACTACGCCCAGCCGCTGACGGTGGAGCGCCTGTTCGGCTGGCATGCCGCGCTGTTTCCCACGGGCTACTCCGGCCTGAGCAAGATCACCATTGGCGACTGGCGTGACGACGCGCATGGACCGATGCAGGTGGCATCCGGGCCGGTCGGGCGCCAGAAGGTGCACTACGAAGCGCCGCCCGCGAGGCGTCTGCCTGCCGAGATGGCGCGCTTTCTGGATTGGGTCAACGTGCCGGATACGCCGGAACCCGCCCTGGTGCGCGCTGGCCTGGGCCATCTGTGGTTCGTGACCCTGCATCCCTTTGACGATGGCAACGGCCGCATTGCTCGAGCCGTGGGCAATCTGCTGCTGGCGCGCGCGGATGGCAGTCCGCAACGTTTCTACAGCCTGTCGGCGCAGATCCAACGTGAGCGCAAGCAGTACTACGACATCCTTGAGCGCACGCAAAAAGGCGTGCAGGATGTGACCGAGTGGCTGCTGTGGTTTCTGCGGATGCTGGACGAGGCCCTGAGTCACGCGCACCGCACGTTGGACGCGGTGCTGGGCAAAGCGCGATTCTGGCAACGCGTGTCGGGCGCCGCGTTGAACGAGCGGCAGGTGAAGGTGATCAATCGTTTGCTCGATGGCTTCGAAGGCAAGCTGACCAGCAGCAAATGGGCAGCAATGGCCAAGTGTTCGACGGACACTGCGCTGCGCGATATCAACGAACTGATGGCGTTGGGCGTGCTTGAACGCTCAGGCGCAGGCGGGCGTAGCACAAGCTACGAGTTGACTCCGTTTTCCGCGGAACACGAGCCAATCTGAGGACGTATTTTCAAATGCGCGGATGCAGTCTCGTCCGCCCCATCAAGCGCCCTTATCCCCCGCCCCACGCACGAAATTCTCTTCCAGTACGCTCAACACCCGGTTCAGCGTATCGATATCCGCCGCGGACAACCCTTTCAACGACTCATCAAAGAACGCCGCCCGCTTCGGCAGCGCTTCGTCCACCACCGCCTGCCCGGCCGGGGTCAATCGTGCATTGGTCAGCCGGTTGTCGTTGGCATCGACCGCGCGGGAGATCCAGCCCAGTTTCTGCATGGCCTGCAGCTGACGCGTGAGGGATGCCGGGTCGAGCCGGCAGCGTTCGGCCAGGTGCTTTTGCGAACACTGCCCGCATTCGTGCAGCGCCAGCAGGATGCGCCAGCGCGGTAGCGCGTGGCCGACCTTGGCGCTGAAGGCACTTTGCATGACGCGGTAGGTCTGGCCCATGTGCTGGATGACCTGCAGGCCTTGTTGTTGTTTGGGCAAAAGCTACTCTCCGACACCGGCGGGCTCCGGTTTGGGAACGCGCGCCAATTGCACCAGGGGGACGCGCCGCACGCACCACAGCGCCAGCACCGCGACCGCCAGGGCAATGAGCTGCCCTTCGTGGATGGCGCCGACCAGCGCCACGCGCGCGATCTCGATCAGCGACGCTCCATCCTGGCCTTGATGGGCCAATTGTGCCAGGAACTGCGTCTGGGCTACGGGATTGACCAGCATCTGCGGGTCGTCCAGCTGCGGCAGCCACTGGGCCGATGTGCCGCGCAGGGTGGATTCGACGCCGCTGAAGTAGCTGTGGTTGACCATGGTGCCGACGACGGCGGTGCCGAGCATGCCGCCGATCATGCGCAGGGATTGCAGCAGGGCCGTGGCGATGCCCAGGTGGGTGCGGCCGGCGGTCTGCTGGGCGAAGACGGTGAGGTTGGGCATGATGAAGCCCATACCCAGGCCGGCCATCATCATGTAGCCGGCAATCAGCCAGTGCGGGGTGTAGTTGTGGGTGGTGACGATGCCCATACAGGACGCGGCCATCAGCATGAAGCCGGCGTACAGCATGCGGTTGGGGTTGCGGATGCGGGTGATGATGCGGCCGTTGATGATGCTGCCCACGGTGATGAAGACCACCAGCGGCGTGATGAGCAGGCCGGCGTCCTGCGGCGACAGGCCGAAGCCGCCTTGCAGCAGCAGGGGCGCGTAGAACAGCATCGAATACATGGTGACCCCGACCAGCAGCGCCAGGATGAACAGCGTGGCCAGGCCGCGGTTGCGGAACATGTCGAAGGGCAGGAGCGGGTGCGGGCAGCGGCGTTCCCACCAGAAGAGCAGGGCGAACGCGGCGGCGCTGCCGATGCCGAGCAGGGCGATGGTGAGGCTGGCGCCTTCCTTGGGCAGCAGTTCCACCAGCAGTTGCAGGCCGCCCAGTGCGGCGGCGATGAGCAGGGCGCCTTGCCAGTCCAGCCGGACCTTGCCGGCGGTGTGGTTGCGCAGGTGGGGCAGGTAGCGGGCCACGAAGAACACGCCGAGGATGCCGATGGGCAGGTTGACGTAGAAGACCGAGCGCCAGCCGTAGTGCTCGGTCAGCGCGCCGCCCAGCGACGGGCCGACGGCGTTGGCGATGCCGAAGGCGGAACTGAGCATGACCTGCCAGCGCAGGCGCACGTGGGGGTCGGGAAACAGGTCGGGGATGGAGGCGAAGGCCGTGCCCACCAGCATGCCGCCGCCGATACCCTGCAAGGCCCGCGCCAGCACCAGGGTCAGCATGCTGTCGGCGGCGCCGCACAGGACCGAGGCCAGGGTGAACAGCACGATGGCCGCGACCACGAAGGGTTTGCGGCCGTAGTAATCGCCCAGGCGGCCGAAGATCGGCACGGTGATGACCGAGGTGAGCAGGTACGAGGTCGCCACCCAGGCGTACAGCTCGAAGCCCTTGAGTTCGGCCACGATGGTGGGCAGGGCGGTGCCGACCACAGTCTGGTCGATGGCCACCATCATCATGACGAAACACATGCCCAGCATGGCCAGCAGGGTCTGCCGGAAGGGAAGCACCTGGCCGGGCGAATAGGGGGTGCTTGGGTTGGGGGCGGGCATTGTTGGATGCGTCAATGATTGATGGATCAATAATTCTAGCCCTACAATCACCCAGACAGAAACCCGTCAGTTTTCGAGTTGGCGCGCAGGCCGGCCCGATTTGTTACGATAGCGGTATCTGCACGCAGGCCATGCCCGCGTCTTCAGCCCGTCTTTCCTTGGTAGATCCCCCCTTTCAAGCGACCCGGCCCCAGGCCCGGCGCACGCGGCGGCATGCCATGCAAGACGGCCAGATCAGGATGCCGGGCGGCAAGCCACGGCAAAGCGTCACTGTCGCGCCCGGCGCGGCGGGTGGCATTCAAGGATTACCAGTCGAGGGTCCGACGGGGCGGCAATGAAAACGTGGTTCAAGCGCATTCTGATAGGCCTGGTGGTGTTGGTTGTCGTGGCCGTCGTTGGCCTGGCCATCTTTTTGCTGACGTTCGACCCCAACGCGTACAAGTACAAGCTCGAAGAGCTTGTCCAGGAACGCTATCACCGCACACTGACGATCGACGGCGAAATCGAGCTGTCGCTGTTCCCGCGCATCGGCCTGTCGGTGCAGGGCGTGTCGCTGTCCGAAGCCAATAGCACCGAGAATTTCGCGTCCATCGAAAGCACCCGCCTGGCGGTGGCCGTGTGGCCGTTGCTGTCGAACAGCTTCGTGGTGGACCACGTGGCGATCAGCGGCTTCAAGGCGCGGGTCGTGCGTGGCAAGGACGGCCAGTTCAATTTCAGCAATCTGGTCGGTGGCACGGCCCCGGTGGTGGCGACGCCCGCCAATCCGGCCGAAGCCATTGCCGGTGCGGCCCAGACCGCGGCGCAGGCGCTCACCAATGGCACTTCGCCGGCGGCGCGCAACAACATGCAGATCGACATTGCCGGCCTGGACCTGAAAGACGGCGAAGTGCTGCTGCAGGACGAGATGTCGGGCATGGCGGTGGCGGTCACCAAGATCAACGCCAACACCGGCCGCGTGACGTTCAACCAGCCGTTCGACGTGCGCCTGACGGCCCGCGTCGAAGGCGGCAACCCGCGCATCGATGCCAACCTGACGGGCCAGGCGCTGCTGACGCTGGATCCGTCTGCCAAGCGCTATGCCGCGCAGAAGCTGGACCTGCGCATGGACGGCAAGCTGCCGGGCGCCGAGGCCAAGAGCCTGGCGATGCGTGGCAACCTGGCCTTCAACGGCCAGAAGTCGGCGCTGGACGTGGCCGGCCTGGAACTCGTCTTCCAGGGTGACATCACCGATCCGGCCGCACGTGCCACCGGCGTCGAGGCCAGCGTGGCGATGCCCAAGCTGTCGATCGACCCGCACAAGAGCCAGTTGCAGATCGAAAAGCTGGCCGTGCGCGCCAAGGGCGGCGTGGCCGATGGTCCGTTTGAATTCGCGGTGGACGCGCCAGCGCTGAACATTTCGCCCACGCAGGCCACGGGCGAAGCCCTGACGGGACGCGTGCGCATCAGCGGCCTGGACGCCAGCTTCGGCCTGAACGGCATCAGCGGCAATGCGGCGGAGCTGGACATCAAGGAAGCCAAGCTGGACAGCACGTCCAGGAAGGGCGACCGCATCGTCAAGCTGACCTTCGCCTCGCCGCTGTCGTTGAACCTGCTGCAACGCAAGGGCGGCCTGTCCGGGCTGCGCGGCGACGTCAACATCACCGACCCCAGCCTGCCCAAGGGCAGCCTGCAGATTCCGGTGATCGGCAGCCTGAACGTCGACCTGCTGAAAGACCAGGCCAACAGCAAGATCAACGCGGTGCTCGAAGGCGGCAAGTTCGATCTCAGCGCCGACATCATCAAGCTGAGCGACGCGCCGCAGGTCAATTTCGCGCTGGCGGTCGATACGCTGGATCTGGACAAGCTGGTGCCGCCGGTTGCGGCCGCGCCTGCCAAGCCGCCGGCGGACGGCAAGAAAGACGAAAACAAACCCGCCCAGCCGGCCCCGGCCAAGCCGGCGGACGACTCGATCAACCTGTCGGCCCTGGTCGGCCCCAGCGTGAACGGCACGCTCAAGGTCGGCAAGCTGGTGGTGCGCGGCCTGAAGGCCGACGACGTCGCCGCGGCCGTCAAGCTGGACCGCGGCAAGCTCGATATCTCCAGCCTCACGGCGGGCCTGTACGGCGGCAAGCTGGCCGGCGCCTTGTCGGTGGACGCGGCGCAGGGCAACCAGCTGGCCACGAAGATGTCGCTGGCGGGTATCGCCATCGAACCGTTGTTGATGGACCTGGCCCAGAAGAATGTGCTGTCCGGCACCGGCAGCCTGGCGCTGGACCTGAAAACCGGCGGCGCCAACGGCTACGCCATGAAGAGCAACCTGGGCGGCACGTTGCAGGTGCGCCTGCGCGATGGCGCGGTCAAGGGCATCAACCTGACGCAGACCCTGCGCGAACTGAGGGCGGCGCTCAAGCCCGAATCGCAAGACGAGACCGTGGCGGCCGACACCAGCAAGCAGACCGCCTTCTCGGAAATGGAAGCCGACCTGGCTTTCACCAAGGGCGTGGCCAGCGTCAAGCGCCTGAACGTCGTGTCGCCGCTGCTGCGCGTGACGCAAGGCGAGCCGGCCACCATCGACTTCGTCAAGGAAGAACTGGACCTGGTGGCGCGCGCCCGTGTGGTCAACCCGGCCGCCGACCCCGAAGGCAAGGAATTGATCGACCTGAAGGACGTGACCATTCCCGTGCACGTGAAAGGCCCGTTCGACAAGCCCACCTATACGTTGCTCTGGAAAGACGCCATCGGCGGCATTCTGAAGCGCAGCCTGGAAAACAAGCTGCGTGAGGCCGTGACGGGCAAGGGCAAGGGTGGCGCGGCGGTGGACAAGGCGCTCAAGGGCCTGCTCGGCAAATGAGCGACGCCTTCCAGCCCATCGCCCAGTGCGGCCATACGGCGCAGCCCGAGGCCGCACCTTATCACCGGCAATGGCTGGTGGCCAACGATTCGGGTCAGTGGCTGAACCGCGAGCTGTGCCCGCGGCTGGCTGACGTGACCGTTGAATTGCGCCTGGGGTACCTGGTGCTGCGCGCGCCGGGCATGCTGCGCATGGATATTCCGCTGGATGTCATCGAAGACGACGACAGCGTGCGCTACAGCATGAAGGTGGGCGAGCAGACCATCGACGTGGTCGACGAAGGTGAGCTTGCGGCCGCCTGGATCTCGAATTTCGTGCAGGTGCCGTGCCGCATCATGAAGGTGCATCCGGACACGCCCGTGTCCGTCTGGCCGGACTGATATTCCGTCAGCGTCGCGCGGCGACGCGTCCCGGCCCGGCGTTACAACACGGCCGGCTTGCGCTTGTATTCGAAGACGGTGTGGGCGATGAGGCCCGCGACCAGGCCCCAGAAGGCCGACCCGATTCCCCAGAAACTGAACCCGGACGCCGTGGCCAGCAGCGTGATGAGCGCGGCTTCGCGCCGTTGCGGGTTGGCCATGGCGGCGGCCATGCCGCCCATGATGGTGCCCAGCAACGCCAGGCCGGCCAGTGCGGCCAGCAGGGCGGCGGGCAGGGCCTGGAAGAACACGGCGACCGCGCCGGCCACGATGCTCAAGGCGAAATAGCCGATGCCGTAGGTGGCGGCGGCGATGTAGCGCTTGAACGGATCGGCATGGGCTTCGGGCCCCGTGCAGATGGCGGCGCTGATGGCGCCCAGCGTGACACTATGGGCGCCAAAGGGGGCTGCCAGCAGCCCCAGGAAGCCCGTGGCGGCGACCAGGCGCGAAGCCGGGGGGCGATAGCCCGCTGCCTGCAGGATCGCCAGCCCGGGCAGGTTCTGCGAGGCCATGGCCACGACGAACAGGGGAATGCCCAGGCTGATCGCAGCCTGCGTGCTGAAGGCGGGCGTGGTCCAGACGAATTCGGTCAGGTGCCAATCGAGCTGATCGACCCGCAACAGACCCAGGCCGGCCGCCATGCCGACGGCCACGACCATCACCATCAGCACGGCGTAGCGGGGCGCCCAGCGGCGGCATACCAGGTAGGCGACGCACATGGCCAGCACCAACGCGGGCTGCTTGCTGACGTTGGTGAAGACGCCCATGCCGAAATTGAGCAGCACGCCGGCCAGCATGGCGGCGGCGACCTCGCCGGGAATGCGGCGCAGGATGGGATCGATCCAGCCGAACAGGCCACAGGCCAGCGTCAAGGCGGCCGCCAGCACGAAGGCGCCGATGGCTTCGGGGAAGGGCACGCCGGCCAGCGCGGTGACCAACAGGGCGGCGCCCGGGGTGGACCACGCCATGACGATGGGCAGGCCCGTACGCAGGCTGTAGGCGGCGCCGCCGAAGCCCAGCACCAGGCTGAGCGAACCGATCCAGGAACCGATGCGGGCAGCATCCAGCCCCGCGGCGTGGCCGGCCTGCACCATCAGCACGGCCGTGCCGCCGAAGCTGACCAGCACGGCGACCAGGCCGGCGGCGATGGCCGAAGCGGACAGGTCGCGGCGGGCGTTGGGGCGGGAGTCGGGAGGGTTGAAGCTGGGCTGCGCGGTGTCGCTCATGCGGCACCGGTCAGGCGGCGGTACTTGGCCATGAGCTGTTCCTGGCCTTCTTTCCATTGCGGGTGCAGTTCGATGCATTCCACGGGGCAGACCACCTTGCATTGGGGCTCGTCGTGGTGGCCGACGCATTCCGTGCAGCGGTCAGGGTCGATGACGTAGTAGTCCTCGCCCATGGAAATCGCGTCGTTCGGGCACTGGGGCTCGCAAACGTCGCAATTGATGCATTCTTCGGTGATGGTCAGAGCCATGATGGGCGGGGCAATGGAAATCAGGCAAGGGGCGCAGCCATTGTACTGCCGGCCCCGGGTACGCCCGGACAAGCCCCTGGCGCTGTCCTGCCATTGGCGTGGTGCGCAGGGCCGGGCGCCAGAACGCAAGAAGAGCGCACGAGGCGCTCTTCGGGGGATTCGGCGGCGGGGGAGCCTGCGGGGTCAGCCCGGCCAGGACTGTTCGCGGCGTTCCTTGGCTTTTTCCTGCAGCCAGCGTTCGACCGAGGGGAACACGAACTTGCTGACGTCGCCGCCCAGCTGGGCGATTTCGCGCACGATGGTGCCCGAGATGAACTGGTATTGATCCGACGGCGTCATGAAGAGGGTTTCGACGTCGGGCAGCAGGTGGCGGTTCATGCCGGCCATCTGGAATTCGTATTCGAAGTCGGACACGGCGCGCAGGCCGCGCACGATGACGCGCCCGCCCTGGTCGCGCACGAAGTCCTTGAGCAGGCCGCCGAAGCTTTGCACTTCCACGTTGGGATAGTGGCCCAGCACTTCGCGCGCGATGTCCACGCGTTCGTCGATGCTGAAGAAGGGCTTCTTGTTGCGGCTATGGGCGATACCGACCACGACTTTGTCGAAAAGCGTGGCGGCACGGCGGACCAGGTCTTCGTGGCCTCTGGTCAGCGGGTCGAAAGTGCCGGGGTAAACAGCGATGATCATGCGAGCTCCGTACCGTTATTAGTGGTGTACACCATCCTCCGAAGCTCGGATTATTGATCTATTTGCGCAATGCAGCAAATTTCAGGAGATGGTAGTGGACCGCCCCGGCCTTGTCCTGGCGCAATATCTCGAATCCGTCGGGGGCGTCGATGGCGTTTTCGGCCTCGACGTAGACCAGGCCGTCCTCGGCCAGGATGCCGGGCAGGATCGGCCACAGGCGCGGCAGCCAGCCTTGTCCGAAGGGCGGATCCAGAAGGATGAGGTCAAATCGGGACGCATCCATTCTTTCGGCGACCTGCATCGCATCGCCCACGTGGATGCGTATCATGTCGGCTTTGAGCTTGTCGCGTAGTGTCCGCAGCGCGGACGCGGCGGTCTTGTCCCGTTCGACCATCTGCACGTGCGCGACGCCGCGCGAGGCGGCTTCGAACCCCAGGGCGCCGCTGCCGGCGAACAAGTCCAGCACCTGCTTGTCGGCGAATTCGCCGCCCCACAGGTGATTGAGCCAGTTGAACAGCGTTTCCCGCACCCGGTCGGGGGTCGGGCGGAGCGTCTCCACGTCGGGCACGACGATAGGGGTGCGCCGGTATTGGCCCCCGACGATACGAATATACTTGTTACCCATGTTTAGCCGCTTCTTCAAGAAAAAATCCCCTCCGCCCGCCGCGCCGGCCCAGCCCGCGCCGCCGCCAGAGGGCGTGGACACCGCGCCCGGCCCGCAAGCCGGCGTCGAGGCGCCCGTCGCACCTGTCGAATCCCCCGCCCCGGTCCGCGAATTTTCGCCTGCCGCGCCGCCCGAGCTGACGCTGCCCGTGCCGGCCGCGTCGGTGCCCGCGCCGGCGCCGGCCAGCGTGCCGCAACCGCAACCCGCTTCGGTGCCGCAGCCGCCGCCCGCGCCGGCGTTTGCGCCGGCGGCGCAACCTGCCGCTGCTGCGCCGGTAGCGCCAGTTCCGGTCGCACCGGCTGCCGTGGCGCCGTCGCCGGCTGCGCCGGTGGTCGCCGAACCCGTCACTGCCGCGCCCGCTGCAGTCGCACCGGCTGCGCCGGCGCATCAGCCCGCCATCGTGCCGCCGCCGGTGACGGCCGCGCCGGTCAGCGCGCCGCCTGCTGCGGTGGCACCGCCGCCCGTGCCTGAACCCGAACCCGCGCCCAAGAAGGCGTCGTGGCTGTCGCGCCTGAAGCAAGGCTTATCGCGCACCGGTCAAAGCATTGGCGGCATTTTCGTCGGCGTCAAGGTCGACGAGAACCTGTTCGAGGAACTCGAATCGGCGCTCATTATGGCCGATGCCGGCCTGGAGGCCACCGAGAAGCTCTTGACCGCGCTGCGTGCGCGAGTCAAGAAAGAACGCATCGAAGACCCGGCCAAGGTCAAGGCGGCGCTGCGCCAGCTGCTGGCCGACCACCTGCGCCCGCTTGAACGGGCATTCGACCTGAAGCAGGCCAAGACGCTGGTGGTGATGATCGCGGGCGTGAACGGCGCCGGCAAGACCACATCGATCGGCAAGCTGGCGCACACGTTCCAGCGCCAGGGGGCGAGCGTGCTGCTGGCCGCGGGCGATACCTTCCGCGCCGCCGCCCGCGAGCAATTGATCGAATGGGGCAGCCGCAATAACGTCACCGTGATTTCGCAGGATGGCGGCGACCCGGCCGCCGTGGCGTTCGATGCGGTCAATGCCGGCCGCGCGCGCGGCATGGGCGTGGTGATGGTGGACACGGCGGGCCGTCTGCCGACCCAGCTGCACCTGATGGAAGAGCTGAAGAAGATCCGCCGCGTGATCGGCAAGGCCGATGCGGCCGCGCCGCACGAAGTGCTGCTGGTGGTGGACGGCAATACCGGCCAGAACGCGCTGGCGCAGATTCGTGCGTTCGATGCGGCCATCAACCTGACGGGCCTGGTCGTGACCAAGCTGGACGGCACCGCCAAGGGTGGCACGTTGGCGGCGGTGGCGGCGGGCAGCCAGGGCGTGCGCCCGATTCCGGTGTACTGGATCGGCGTGGGTGAAAGCCTGGAAGACCTGCAGCCATTCGTGGCGGATGAGTTCGCCGGGGCCTTGCTGGCCGACTGATCGCTCTGGATGCCGCCGCGCCTGGCGGCACAGAAAAACGCGCCCCACGTGTCCGTTGCCGGATGCGTGGGGCGCGGTGTTTTTGGCCTTACTTCCAGAACGGCTTGCTGCCCGCCAGGTCGTCGAAGGCCTTTTGCGCATCGACGGCCAGTTCTTCCAGGCGTGCGCTGATCCAGCCCAGCGCGAACCAGGCTTGCGGGTGCGTGACCGTACACGCTTCGTAGTAGTCCTTGGCGACGGCCAGGTCGTTGATTTCGCCCAGGATGTCCTGCACGCGCGACAGCAGCTTGCGATAGCCGCGCAGCTTGGCGGCGGGCAGCAGCGATTCGGCGAAGGCCAGGCTGTAGCGCAGGCGTTTGCCGCGCTTGCGCAGTTCGTGGCGGGTAGGGATGTCCAGCGCGGCGAACCGGGTGCCCTGGTCGGCCACCTTGCTGTGCCAGCGGTGCAGGCGCCGGGCGAGTTGCTTGTGCAGCCGCTGGGGGTCCGGCTCGGGCGTCAGCATGGGGATGATGGTGGGCTTGACGCTGGGGCCGGCAACGCCGCCTTGCAGGCGGATGGCGGGCTCGGGCGCGGCGTCGCTGGGCACGCCGTTGGCGACGGGCAGGCCGTCGGCCAGGGGGACGGCGGGCGGCACGTCCAGGCTCCATTCCAGCAGGTCCAGCAGCCAGGCCTGGAAGGCCTTGCCGCCGGCGATGGCGCGGGCGTCCTGTTCGGGCGGCGCGGCTTCCATGGGAATGACGGGCATGCCGGCGCGCATCAGGGCAGGGGCGACGGTTTCGTTCAGGACGTCCTGGTCGCGGTTGGCGCCGAAGGCGGCGAAGTGCGCGCGCACGCCTTGCAGCAGGGCATCGGGCACGGGGGCGATCCAGCCGTCGAAGAGTTTCCAGCCGGAGCGCAGGCGGCGGATGCCGACGCGCAGCTGGTGCACGTGTTCGGAGTTGCCGGCGCGGTAGACGCCTTCGGTGTCGACTTCGGCCAGCACGGCGGCGTTACGGGCGATCTGGTCGAGGCATTCGGCGGCGATGCGGCCCATGGCCTGGGGCGCGGTCATGTCGTCGCGCAGTTTGACGGAGGCGGCGCCGCGGGGGGCCCAGAAGAGGGCGATGGCGCGGGCGCGGCGGGCTTCGAGGTCGTCGCCGGGAATGGCGTCGACGTCGGCCAGGCGCTGGGCGAGCTGGGCGAGGGCGTCGCCGCGTTCGGATTTGCTGCGCGGGTCGAGGACGAGGCCGTGGCGCTGCTGCCAGCCGCGGGCGACGGCGAAGATGGCGGCGGGGCGGCCGGAGACGAGTTCGAATTCGAGTTCGGAGATGGGCAGTTCCAGGGCGCCGGCGCGCAGGATGCCGGTGTCGTAGGCGAGTTCGACGGTGCCGTAGCGGGTGCGGACTTTGCGCAGCATGCGCTGGACGTCGGTTTCGTAGCGCAGGCCGAGTTCGCCTTTGATGGCGGCCAGGGCGGCTTCGACCTCGGTGCCGGCGTAGACGGACAGGTCCAGGACGGGGCCGGGGCGGGGGTGGTTCAGTTCGATGCGGGTGATGGCGTTGATGCCGGGCATCTTGAGGGTCTGGACCCAGTCGCGGCCTTCCTGGCGCAGGCGGATGGCGATGCGGGCCCGGGCGAGTTCGCGCTCGGGGGTGTCGAAGTACATGGCGTGCAAGCGGATGCGGGTCGCTTCACGTTGCTTGACCTCTCGAAGCACGGCCTGGCGGGACGCCGTGGGCACGTGCAGCTTCAATTCCTGTTCCGACATGGCGGGGGTGTCCGACGGCAAAAGCCGAGATCTTAGTCAATCGGAGGGGGGTTTTTGATGACGGGTCATATTTTGTTCACATTGAGCTTAGACGGGGTTGCGGTGCGTCAACAAGGGGGGGCTTGTGGGTTCTTGAGCCGCGCGTGGCGGGGCAGGCGGGTGAGGGCGGGGCTACGATTGCGGTCCGGAGCCTTCGCTCCGGACTGCCCCGTGCTCATCCTCGTCACCGCCTTCGGCGGTTCCTTCGGATTCCGCCGGGCGCATCTACACGCCCCGCCCTCACCCGCCTGCCCCGCCACGCGCTCTTGATGAGGATTAATGCCGGCCGTTGGGGCGGGCGGTGTGCTTGGCGTTTTGTTGACGGCTTCTTTGGGGGGGAGGGGTTTGCGGGGCCCGCCTCGCGCCGGCCGCGCGGGCGGCCTTGCGAGGCTTACGTGGTGTCTTGCGTCATGGGATGACGCTGCGCGCTTGCGGGGGGCGGGACGGATGAACTGCGTTTGAAACTGCGCAAAAAAAACCGCCCGTTTCCGGGCGGTGCAAAGGAACGTTCTTGGCGCGCTGTATTGGGTTACAGGATGCGTTTGCGGGCTTGGGTGATGATCACTTCGGCCAGCACCACCACCACGAAGATGGCGGCTAGCACCAGGGCCACGCGGTCCCACTGGAAGAGGTTC
>PJUB01000240.1_pt1 | contig 32002 bp, 30 predicted proteins | sample 1512141 | NCBI WGS metagenome assembly PJUB01 (sample SAMN08177677, study PRJNA422409) | Soil metagenome, whole genome shotgun sequencing project. | isolation source: Soil enriched on filter paper: alkali lignin treatment | place: USA: Madison | collected 2015-01-15 | reverse complement strand
CTGGAAGGTCGGTCTTTACCTGGCGGCATTCCACCTTGCCACAGCCGATGCCACGGAGAAAGTTTCTTCGTCACGGGTGTCGTGCATGACGACTATTGGGCTTCAGATTCCCTCGGGCGCATCGAGGTTGCCCACTCCGCATGCCACCCCCGCCAGGGGCTACGTGCGTCTGAGTTTGTCGCGCTGCTAGACCTGTGGTCAGGGATGACGTTGCTGCTGCCCGCCGATGACGGCCGCGCGGGCGGCCGCCAGCGGCTTACGCGGTGTCTTGGTTTGCTTGATGACGCTTGCGCGCTTTTTGTCAGTTGCTTGCTTGGGGGCCTCCCCATTTGGGGGTGGGCGGTGATGGGCGGCGCGATGGCGGGTGGTTTGCGTTTGAAGGGCTGTGGCGCGCCGCCCATCGTTGTGGGGGCTGGGGTTCTTGCCGAATAGGGTTCTTTCGGCGGAGCCGGATGTTTGTCACATCGGTTCATTTGGCAGCCACGATTCCTGCCACTAGCGCTTTTCCATGGGGCCGGCGTTCGTACCTACTAATGCTCGTTTGAGGGGCCGTCGGTCCATCGCGCACACCCTCCACCGACCGCGCTTGTTTTTCTCTTCCCCGTTGCCCCGCGCACGGGAGACCGCCAACGCCGCGGGCGGCCTTCGAAGAGCTGGCCGCCCACTAAAACGCACAGCCTCCCGTTAAACTCCCCCAAAAAACCACAACAACATTGGAGAACAAACATGCGCATTTTGCTCGTCGAGGACAACCTTGACCTGGGCGATGCCGTGGAGAGCAAACTGCGCTCGGCCGGCCATAGCGTGCAGTGGGTGCGCAATGGGGTGGAGGCGTTGCGGTGGGGGTTGGACGAGACGTGGGATGCCTTGGTGCTCGATATCAACCTGCCCGGCAAGGATGGGTTTACCGTCATTCGGGAACTGCGGGCCGCGGGGCTGGAAGCGCCGGTGCTCGTCGTCACGGCGCGGTCCGAGATCGAAGACAAGATCGATATGCTGGACCTGGGAGCCGACGATTATCTCGTCAAGCCGTTTGATCTGCGCGAACTTGAGGCGCGGCTGCGGGCGTTGCTGCGGCGGCCGGCGGGGCAGACCACCAGCGTCACCACCTATGGCAACCTGAGCCTGGACATGGCCAATCGGCATGTCGTGTTGGCTGGCATGCCACTGGAACTGGGGCGGCGCGAATTTCGGTTGTTGGAGATTCTGCTGGGCAAACTGGGGCAGACCGTGGCCAAGGAGCGGTTGATGAACCAGCTGTTCGACCTGGATGATGGGTCGCTCAATGCGCTGGAATTGCTGATTTCGCGGCTGCGCAAGAAGCTCGCGGGTGCGTCCATCGATATCGTCACCGTGCGGGGCGTGGGGTATCAGGCCCGCAGCCATGAGCCTTCCTGACAGCTTTTCGATCCGCCGGCGCGTCTTCACGTTGGGCGCCGTGCTGCTGGCCTGCGCGTTGCTGGGGCTGGTCTTCTTTTTGCGCGGCTATGCCCAGCGGGCCGCCGAGCAGGCGTTTGACCGGCTGTTGGCGGCGTCGGCGCTGACGATTGCGGGGTCGGTGCAGATCGAGGACAACGGCGTCACCGTGGAACCGCCGGTGTCGTCGCTGGCCATGCTGTCGGGCAGCGAAAGGGTGTTCTACGAAGCGCGCACCTCCAACGGCCGGCTCATTACCGGCTATGCCGATCTGGCGCCGGGCCTGCCGTTGGCGCAGTCGGCCACGCCTGTGTTCACGTATCTCAGCTATCACGATGAACCCGTGCGCGTGGCGACAGTGGGGCGGCTGGTGTCGGCCAGCCAGCATGCGGGCTGGGTGACCGTGCGGGTGGCGGAAACGCTGGGGTCGCGCGAAGAATTGGCCGATGAAATATTGGGGCGCAGCGTGTTGCCGTTGATCGTGGTGTCGCTGGTGGCGTTGGGGCTGCTGTGGTTCGGGGTGCAGCGGGCCTTTGCGCCGCTGGCCGTGGTGGAACGCGAACTGCGGCGGCGGGCGCCGGATGATCTGGCGCCGCTGGTCACCCCCGTGCCCAGCGAAGTGCGGCGGCTGGTCGAGGCGCTCAATGCCTTCATGCAACGGCTGTCCGGGCTGATGGATACGCTGAACACGCTGGTCGCCGATGCCGCGCACCAGGTGCGCACGCCGCTGGCCTCGTTGCGGGCGCAGGCCGAGGTGGCGCTGGACGAAACCGACCCCAAGCGCCTGCACGAGCGCCTGGGGCGCATCCACCAGAACGCCACGCATGCCAGCCAGCTCATCAACCAGCTGTTGATGGACGCCACCATCACGCACCGGCTGGGCAAGGGGTCGCGCGCGCCGGTGGGCGTGGCCGAGACCATCAATGAAACGCGACGCCGCATCGGGCCGCTGGAGGCGCAGCGGCTGCGCATCGAAATCGCGCCGCAGGTGCGGCGTGCGCGCATCGCAGGCGATCGCGTGGCCTTGCGCGAAATGCTGCGCAACCTGGTGGACAACGCGCTGCGCTACGCGCCGGACGGCACCGTGGACATCCAGGCCACGCCCGTGGCCGGGTTCCGGGTGGCGCTGACCGTGTCCGATCGCGGCCCCGGCATCGCGGATGACGAAAAGGATGCCGTGCAGCAGCGCTTCATACGCGGACGGACGGGAGAATCGCAGCCGGGTTCCGGCCTGGGCCTGGCCATCGTGCGGTCGGTGGCGGTGGCGCACGGCGGGTCCCTGTGGCTGCAGGACCGCCCCGGCGGCGGCCTGTCGGCGCGGGTGATCCTGCCGCTGGCGCGCCAGCGCAGCGGGGCCGGCGGGCGCACGCTGGCGGGTTGGCTGGGAGCCGTGTTTGCGGCCGCGCTGCTGCTGGCGGCCGCCCCGGCCGACGTGCGCGCCGCCGACATTCCGGAAATCGTGACCCGCTATCCGGCGCCGCAGCCGTCGTCGCGCGTGCTGACCATCGCGGGGCCGACCGACACGCCGGTGGTGGCGCCGCTGATCCTGGGCTTTCAGGCGCAGCGGCCCGACGTCACCGTCGTGTATCGCGATATGGGCAGCCGCGAACTGTACGAGGCGGCCATCGAGAACCAGCTGAAGGACGTGGACGTGCTGATGAGCTCGGCCTCGGACTTGCAGATCCGGCTGGCCAACGACGGCTACGCACAGCGCTATGCCTCGCCCTATGCGGCCAAGCTGCCGTCGTGGGCGGTGTGGCGCAACGAGGTCTACGGTTTTACCTTCGAGCCGGCGGTGATCGTCTACAACCCCAAGCGCTACACCGAGGCCACCGTGCCGCGCTCGCGCCAGGACCTGCTGCGCACGCTCGAACACGACCGCGCGCGGCTGCATGGGCGCGTGGGCACCTATGACATTTCGCGCAGCAGCGTCGGCTACCTGATGGCCGAACAGGACGAACTGGTGTCATCCAATTTCTGGGGCCTGGCCAACGCCCTGGGCCAGGTCGGCGTGCGCTTGTCGGCCACCAGCGCGGACCTGCTGGACGCGATCGAGAACGACGAGATGGACCTGGGCTACAACATCCTGGGGTCCTATGCGCTGTCGCGCCAGGCGGCGGGCAGCAAGATCGGCATCGTGTTTCCGCAGGACTACGTGCTGGTGCTGGCGCGTTCGGTGCTGATTGCCCGCAAAGCGCCCAATCCGGACCTGGGCCGCGCGCTGGTCGACTGGCTGCTGTCGCCGGCCGGCCAGCAGGTGGCGTCCAGCCACGCGGCGCTGGGGTCGATCATGGAAGACACACCGGGGCGCTGGACCTCGGAGGCCGTGCTGGCACGCTCGCAAGGCATCGTGCAGCCCGTGGTGCTGTCACCCGCGCTGCTGGTGGGGTTGGACCAGCGGCGGCACTCGCGCTTCGTGCAGAACTGGATCCGGCTGGTCACCGATACGCCGGAACGGCCCTAGGCCACACTGCCCCGGCACGACGCCGCGTCGTGCCGGCGGGCCTGCTCCCGACCACGGGATTACCCCTATCCCACCCTGCCCCCCATGACAGGACGACGACAGACGCCGGCCCCTAAGATGCGGTCGAACAGGCTTCGCGCCTGTCGATACTAATTCCAACGGAGACAAGACCCATGCTTGCCAAGTCCAGACTGGCGGCCGCCTGCGCCGCTGCATTCGCCATCGCCGCCGGCAGCGCCTACGCCCAATCCGTGCCCGCGGGCTACCCCGCCGACTACCAGAAGATTCTCGACGGCGCCAAGAAGGAAGGCAAGGTCGTGATCTATTCGACCACCGACACCAAGGCCGCCGGCCCCATCATCAAGGGCTTCGAAGCGCTGTACCCGGGCGTCAAGGTCGAATACAACGACATGAACAGCACCGAGCTGTACAACCGCTACATCAGCGAACAGGCGGCGGGCGGCAGCAGCGGCGACATCGTCTGGAGCTCGTCGATGGATTCGGCCCTGAAGCTGGCCACCGACTACGCGCTGCAGTACAAGTCGCCCGAGATCGGCAAGCTGCCGGCCTGGGCCGTCTGGAAGGACTCGGCCTACGGCACGACCTACGAGCCGGCCGTGTTCATCTACAACAAGCGCCTGATTCCGGCCAACGAAGTGCCGACCACGCACGGCGCCCTGGCCAAGCTGATCGCCAGCCAGCCGGACAAGTTCAAGAACAAGGTCACCACCTACGACATCGAGAAGTCGGCCGTGGGCTTCATGCTGGCCGTGCAGGACAAGGCCAATGACCCCAAGTACTTCGACACGCTCAAGGACATCGCCAAGGGCGGCCTGATCGTGCAGTCGTCCACCGGCACCATGATGGAACGCGTGTCGTCGGGCGAAAACCTGATCGGCTACAACATCCTGGGCTCGTACGCCGAAACCCGCGCCAAGACCGACCCGTCGCTGGGCGTGGCCTACCCGACCGACTACGCGCTGGTGCTGTCGCGCGTGGCGTTCATCAGCAAGAAGGCCAAGAACCGCAACGCGGCCAAGCTGTGGATGGACTACCTGCTGTCGCAGAAGGGCCAGGAAATCATGGCCAACCAGGCTGACCTGGCCTCGGTGCGCGACGACATCGAAGGCGACAACGATGTGGACGGCATGACCAAGAAGCTGGGCGCCTCGCTCAAGCCGATCCCGGTCAACGAAACGCTGCTGGACTACCTGGAGCAGAACAAGCGCCTGCAGTTCATCAAGGACTGGCGCGCCGCAGCAGGCAAGTAAGGCTGCCGGCGCCACGGGGGCAACGCATCCGCCCCCGGCCGCCAGCACGCGGGAGGGCGGCATGCCCCCCACCCGCCGGCCGGACATTCACCTGCGGGTGAATGCCGGCGGGTGATCGCCAGCGGGCGCCCCCCGCGTCTATCGAATCAACAGGATTTCCCCATGCAGTCATTGCGCAGAAAATGGCAGTCCCTGCCGCGCGGCGTGGTGGTGCTGATCACAGCCCTGGCCATCTACGTGCCGCTGTCGTTCATCATCATCCAGAGCTTCCTGTCCGCGCCCTTCTTTTCCCCGTCCAAGGTATTCAGCCTGGACGCGTTCCGCTTCATCTTCGCGGACCCGGATTTCTACAAGGCGCTGAAAAGCGGCTTCATCCTGGCCTTCGGGCTGGCCATCATCGCCATCCCCCTGGGCGGCATGCTGGCCTTCCTGATGATCCGCACCGACCTGCCCGGCCGGCGCTGGATCGAGCCCCTGATCCTGGTGCCGGTGTTCGTGTCGCCGATGGTGCTGGGCTTTGGCTACGTGGTGGCGGCCGGCCCGGTCGGCTTTTTCTCGACCTGGGCGCAGAACATCCTGGGCTTCGTGCCCTGGAACGTGTATTCGCTGACCAGCATCGTCATCATCGCCGGCCTCACGCACGTGCCGCACGCCTACCTGTACATCTCGTCGGCCCTGCGCAGCATGGGGTCGGACGTGGAAGAAGCGGCCCGCGTCACCGGCGCCTCGCCGCTGCGCGTGATGGTGTCGGTCAGCCTGCCGATGGTGCGCCCGGCCATGCTGTACGCCACCGTGCTGCTGTTCTTCCTGGGCCTGGAAGTGTTCGGCCTGGTGCTGGTGCTGGGCGACCCGGAAGGCAACCTGGTGCTGGCCACCTACCTGTACAAGCTGACCAACAAGCTCGGCATTCCGTCGTACCACCTGATGGCCGCCGTGGCCGTGGTGCTGATCTGCATGACGATTCCGCTGGTGATGCTGCAGCGCCGCCTGATGCGCACGGCCAACCGTTTCGTCACCGTCAAGGGCAAGGCCTCGCGCGCCCGTCCGCTGCCGCTGGGCAAGTGGCGCTGGGTGGCCGGCGGCGTGGTGGCGTTCTGGCTGCTGGTCACCATCGTGGTGCCGCTGATGGGCGTGCTGCTGCGCGCGTTCGTGTCCAACTGGGGCATGGGCGTGTCGCTGTTCGACGTGCTGTCGCTGGATGCCTTCCGCACCGTGTTCGCGCAACCGAACCTGATGCGCGCCATCGTCAACTCGGTGGCCATCGGCGTGTTCGGCGGCGCGCTGGCCGTGATGTGCTACATGTTCGTGGGCCTGGCGATGCACCGCAAGCCGGACAACGTCACCCGCTTCATGGACTACAGCGTGCTGGTGCCGCGCGCGGTGCCCGGCCTGCTGGCGGGCCTGGCGTTCCTGTGGGTGTTCCTGTTCGTGCCGATGTGGCTGGACAACGCGCTGGATCCGGACCTGGGCGGCTGGCTGTCGGGCCTGCCGTTCGCCGAGTGGCTGCGCGAGAACTTCATCGAATGGCTGCGTGCCATGCGCAGCACCATCTTCAGCGTGTGGCTGGCCTACACGGTGGTCTGGATGGCCTACGGCCTGCGCCTGATCTCGTCGACGCTGCTGCAGGTGGGGCCTGAACTGGAAGAGGCCGCCCGCAGCGCCGGCGCGCGGCGCGGCCAGGTCACCCGCCACGTCACCGTGCCGCTGGCCAAGTACGGCCTGATCGGTTCGTGGCTGCTGATGTTCCTGATCTTCGAGCGCGAATACTCCACCGGCGTCTACCTGCTGTCGCCCGGCACCGAGACCATCGGGTCCATGCTGGTGTCGCTGTGGGCGTCCGGCGCCATCGACATCGTGGCCGCGCTTTCCTTCATCAATATCGTTCTGGTCGTGATCGGCCTGGGCATCGCCCTGCGATTCGGAGTCAAACTTCATGATTGAGCTTTCTGTAGAAGACCTGCACCTGGATTACGGCGACAACCCGGTGCTCAAGGGCGTGTCCATGCAACTGCGCCAGGGCGAAGTGGTGTCCTTGCTGGGCCCGTCGGGCAGCGGCAAGACCACGCTGCTGCGCGCCGTGGCAGGCCTGGAAGGCCCCAAGCGCGGCCGCATCACCATCGGCGACCGCGTGGTCTACGACGGCGGGGCCCGCAAGGAAATCCCGGCCGAAGAGCGCAACCTGGGCCTGGTGTTCCAGTCCTATGCGCTGTGGCCGCACAAGACCGTCTTCGACAACGTGGCCTACCCGCTGAAGCTGCGCAAGGTGCCGTCCGCCGAAGTGCGCGAACGCGTGCAGGCGGTGCTGGACCAGCTGGGCCTGGGCAAGCTGGGCCACCGCCATCCGCACGCGCTGTCCGGCGGCCAGCAACAGCGCGTGGCCATCGGCCGGGCGCTGGTGTACAGCCCGCCCGTCATCCTGCTGGACGAGCCGCTGTCCAACCTGGACGCCAAGCTGCGCGAAGAGGCCCGTGCCTTCCTGCGCGAACTGATCATCCGCCTGGGGCTGTCGGCCCTGATGGTGACGCATGACCAGAGCGAAGCCATGGCCATTTCCGACCGCATCCTGCTGCTGAACAACGGCAAGATCGAACAGCAAGGCACGCCGCAGGAAATGTACGGCTCGCCGTCGACCCTGTTTACCGCCGAGTTCATGGGCAGCAACAACCGGCTGGACGGCAAGGTCACCGAAGTGCGCGACGGCCGCGCCCGCATCGAGGGCCACGGCTGGGCGCTGTGGGGCAAGGCCGGCGAAGGCGTGACCCAGGGCCAGGACGCCACCGCGGTGATCCGGGTCGAACAGGTCCGCCTGGCGGACGATCCCGACGGCAACCACCTGGACATGCCGCTTCTGACCAGCATGTACCTGGGCGACCGCTGGGAATACCTGTTCCGCACCCCCGATGCAGACCCGGCCAACACCCTGGCGCTGCGCGCCTACGGCCCCGAAGGCCGCGAACCCGGCCCCTGCCGCCTGGCCCTGCCGGCCAGCAAGGTCTGGGTCTTCCCGCGGCCCTCGAAGTAAGCGCTACGGGCAGCCACAGGTGACGGCGGCGGGCGGACTGGCTCTACAATGCGTGCGTGCAACGCCTTGCTGATTCCCCCTCTCCGCTGAGCCGTCTGCTGTGGTGGCTGGGCGCGCCCGCCCAGCACTACCTGCGCATCGGCATTGCGATTTCGCTGTTGGTGCACGCCGGCGCCCTGGCGTGGCGCTTCGGCGCGCCCGCGCTGTCCCGCCCCCCGGCGGCCAGCCTCGAAGTGGTGCTGCTGAACGCCCGCAGCGAAACGCCCCCCGATACCCCCCGGGCCCAGGCGCAAAACCAGATGAGCGGCGGCGGCAATGCCGAACGCGGGCTGTCCACCACCCCCCTGCCCCAGACCGGCGCGTCGGCCGAGACCATCGTGCTGGAAGCCATGCGGCGGCGCCAGGTGCAGTTGGAAGCCGAACAGGCCCGCCTGATGACCCAGCTGCGCGCCGCCGACAAGGCTGGCGCCGAGCGCCAGGCGGTCAACCCCTGGCCCGACGGCAACGAGCGCGGCCAGGACGCCCAGGACCAGGCCAGCGTCATCCAGAACGCCCAGATCGCCGCCCTGGCCGCCAAGGTCCAGCAATACAGCGCCGAGCCGCGCAAGCAGTTCGTGGCGCCCTCGGCCGAGGCCTCGCGCTACGCCGCCTACCTGGATGCCTGGCGCACCCGCATCGAATCCGTCGGCACCCAGCATTACCCGGACGAAGCCCGCGGCCGCATCTATGGCTCGCTGCGCATCACCGTGTCGGTGCGCGCCGACGGCAGCATCGCGGCGGTCGACATCGACCAGCCCTCGCCCCATGCCGTGCTGAACCAGGCCGCCCGCCGCATCGTGCAGCTGGCCGCGCCGTTCCCGCCCTTCCCGCCCGACATCGCCCGCGACACCGACGTGCTGGTCATCACCCGCACCTGGCATTTCGTCAACGACACCCTGGAAACCGAAGCCCCATGACCGAGGCGCCCCCTCTTGCCCGCTACGCCGTCATCGGCAACCCCATCGCGCACAGCCGCTCGCCCCAGATCCACGCCCTGTTCTCGCAACAGACCGGCAAGCCGCTGACCTACGAGCGCCTGCTGGCGCCGGTGGACGGCTTTGGCGCCGCGGTCGCCGCCTTTGCCGCCGAAGGCGGGCTGGGCCTGAATGTCACGGTGCCGTTCAAGCGGGACGCCTACGCGCTGGCCTCGGGCCACCTGTCCAGCCGCGCCCGGCTGGCGGGGGCCGTCAACACCCTGTCCTGGCGCGACGGCGCCTGGCACGGCTGCAACACCGACGGCGTCGGCCTGGTGTCCGACCTGCTGCGCCTGGGCGTGCGCCTGACCGGCGCGTCCGTCCTGCTGGCAGGCGCGGGCGGCGCCGCCCGGGGGGTGCTGCAACCGCTGGCCCAGGCCGGCTGCGCCCGCATCCATATCGTCAACCGCACCGCCGCCCGGGCGCTGGAACTGGCCGAGGCCTGGCGCGCAACCGGCGCCGAGCCCCAGACCCGCGTCACTGCCGGCGGCCTGGCGGATGCCGCCCTGCCCGGCGGCTGGAACCTGGTGGTCAATGCCACCGCCAGCGGCCTGCAGGATGCCGCCCCCGACCTGCCCGCCGGCCTGTATGCCGAGGGCGCGGCCGGCTACGACATGATGTACGGCGCCCAGCCCACCGCCTTCATGCGGCAGGCCCGCGAGGACGGCGCAGCCCTGACCGCCGACGGCCTGGGCATGCTGGTGGGCCAGGCCGCCGAAAGTTTCTTCATCTGGCACGGCGTGCGGCCCGACCCGGCCCCTGTGCTGGCGGCGCTGCGCGAGGCGCTGATGGCCGGAAGCTGACCCGATGGCCGCCCGCGGCAAGAGCGGCAAGCGCCGTTCCTGGTTCCGGATCATCACCGGCGTACTGATGGCGCTGGTGTGTGCGGTGCTGCTCTACCAGTTCTGGCTGTTCGGGCTGGTGGTCTGGTACAAGTACCAGAACCCGGGCAGCAGCGCCGTGATGCGTGAAGAACTCGCCCGCCTGCAGGACGGCAACCCCGATTTCCGCCTGAAATACGAATGGGTGCCCTACGACAAGATCAACCGCAGCCTGAAGCTGGCGGTGGTGGCATCCGAAGATTCCAATTTCACCGAGCACGACGGCGTCGAATGGGACGCCATCCGCAAGGCGTGGGAATACAACCAGAAACAGGAAGAAGCCGGCCGCAGCAAGATGCGCGGCGGCTCGACCATCACCCAGCAGCTGGCCAAGAACCTGTTCCTGTCCAGTTCCCGCAGCTACGTCCGCAAGGGCCAGGAACTGGTGCTGACCTACATGATCGAACACGTCATGACCAAGGAACGCATCCTCGAGCTGTACCTGAATGTGGCGGAATGGGGCGTGGGTGTCTTCGGCGCCCAGGCGGCGGCCAAGCACTATTACAACGTGCCGGCGGCCAACCTGGGGGCCAGCCAGTCGGCCCGGCTGGCGGCCATGCTGCCCAATCCCCGCTTCTATGACAGCCATCGCAATTCCAACTACCTGAACTCCCGCGTCTACACCCTGACCCGGCGGATGCAGATGGTGGACATCCCCTGACACGAGAAACCGACTGATTCCCCAGGCCCCCGCCCACCTTGGACGGCGGGATTTGTTAAGCTTTCACGTTTACGCGCTCCTTCGTCCCTTTTCATGCGTACCGCACGTCGCTACCTGGCCCGCGAGATCTATCGCTCTTGTGCAGTGGTCCTTATGGCCCTGCTGGGCCTTTTCACGTTTTTCGCGCTGGTGGACGACCTGGACAACGTGGGCGACAAGTTCTCCATGCTGGCCTTGCTGTACATGCAGGCGCTGGCCATCCCCACCCGCCTGTACGACCTGCTGCCCATCGGCCTTCTGATCGGCGCGATCCTGGCGCTGGCCGGCCTGGCCCAGCGCAACGAACTGGTCATCTTGCGGGTTTCGGGCGTCAGCGGCATGCGCCTGTTGCGCATGCTCTGGATCGTGACCATCCCGCTGATGATCGGCGCAGCCCTGCTGTCCGAATACGTCACGCCCTGGGCCGAAATCAAGTCTGGCGAAGCCAACCTGCAGTTTCGCGGCAAGGCCGGCGGCGACCGCCTGAACAGCGGCTACTGGTTCAAGGAACCCACGGCCAACGGCGGCACCCGCATCATCAACATCGCCGAACTGAAGGGCGACGGCCAGGTCACGGGCGTCACGCTGTACGAGTTCAAGAAAGACCTGACGCTGTCGGTACTGTCGACGGCGCCCACGGGCCTGTTCGCCCATGGCGACCTGGTGCTCAAAGACGTGGCCGAAACCCGCCTGGACGACGAGGCCTCGGAAGCCCTGGCCAACGCCCGCCCCCCGAAGAACCCGCCGGCCACGGTGGTGAAAGTGCCCGAACGCACGGTCGACACGACGCTCAGCGCCGAACGCCTGCTGGCCCGGGTGCTGACGCCCGAGCGCATGTCGATCGTGACGCTGCTCGATTATGTGGATTATTTGCGCAACAACCAGCTGCAATATGGTCGACAGGTTGTCGCGTTGTGGCGCAAACTGGCGTATCCGTTCACGCTGCTGGTGATGATCACGATCGCGGCCCCCATCGGGCTGATGCAGACTCGCCGCGGCGGCGTGGGCGCCAAGGTCTTCATCGGCATCCTGCTGGGCGTGGGCTTTTTCATGCTGAACCAGCTGGCGCTGAACGTAGGCATGCTGGGCAAGTGGCCGCCCTGGCTGACGGCCCTGGGCCCGAATATCGGGGCCATGGCCTTGGCGCTGGGCGCCATGAGCTACATGGAATACCGCCACACCATTACCCGTATCGTCCAACAACGTTGGCCCTGGAGTAAGAGTCCCGCATGAACAGCAGTATCTGGATGATCGGCGACGTGCAAGGTTGCTGCTCGCCGCTGGATCGCTTGCTGTCCCATCCCGAACTGGTCGGCGACCCGAAGTCGCGCTTCTGGTTCGCCGGGGATCTGGTCAATCGCGGCCCGCAGTCACTGGCAACGCTGCGTCGCATCATCGACCTGGGCGACCGCGCCACGGTGGTGCTGGGCAACCATGACCTGCACCTGCTGGCCGCGGCCGCGGGCGTGCGCAAGCCGTCAAAATCAGACACGCTCGACGAGATTCTTCGCGCGCCGGATTCGGCCGCGCTGATCGACTGGCTGCGCTCGCGCCCGCTGGCCCATTTCGAGCACGGCCACCTGATGGTGCACGCGGGCACGCTGGCAAAATGGGACGTGGCCAAGACGCTGTCGCTGGCCGCCGAAGTGCAGGACGCGCTGCGCGGCCCGAACTGGCAGAAAGCACTGCAAAAGATGTACGGCAACGAGCCGGCCACCTGGAAGGAAGACCACAAGGGCGGCAAGCGGATGCGGGTGATCATCAACGCACTGACGCGCATCCGCCTGTGCACGCCCAACGGCCACATGGAATTCGCAACCAAGGTAACACCGGGTGCATGGCCGCCGGGACTGGTACCTTGGTTCGACGTGCCGAATCGAGCTACCCGAAATATCACGACGGTGTTTGGACACTGGTCTACGCTGGGGCTGATGCAGCGTCCGGATGTGATCTGCCTGGATACGGGTTGCGTGTGGGGTGGGGCGTTGACGGCGTTGCGGTTGCAGGATCGGAAGCTGGTGCAGATCAAGTGTTCGCAGTTTCAGGATCCGATGGCGGAGTGAATCTTCGGTTGATTTTTGAGGCCGGCTGACGGGGTGTTGCTTGTCGCTTGCTTGCTTGCTTGCGGCGTTTGGGCTTCGTAGGTCGCTCGGCGGGGGTGGCATGCGGAGTAGGCGCCCACTCCGCATGCCACCCCCGCCAGGGGCGACCTACGAAGAACAGCTCACCCGATCAACCGATCAAAGAATCAAAGCACAGCCCGAATAGCATCCCGAGCCTGATGCGACAACTCCAACCGAGTCGGCAACGTCCCATCAGCATGCTTAGCCGCCAAAGCCGGCAAGAACACCACTTCCACTGACAGCCCCGTAGCCCCCATCACCTTCCAAAGATTCGCCACCAGCGTCTCCTCGCCCACAAATGCGGCGAAGCCGCTGCGTTTGCCGTCTTTCAGAAAGCGCAGGGCTACCGGTTGGATTTCGATGGCGGCCGATCTTGCCGGTTCGAACAGGCTGGCGTGGAAGGGGCGCAGGTCGAAGCCTTCGCTGGTGGTGCCTTCGGGGAACAGGCCCACCGCGTCGCCCAGCTTGAAGCGGGCTTGCATCGATTCGCCCATTGCATGGACCGCGTGGCGTTGGCCGCGTTCGATGAAGAGCGTGCCCGCGCCGGCCACCAGCCAGCCGATCACCGGCCAGCTGCGGATTTCGCTCTTGGCCACGAACGACGTCGCGCGGGCCGAATTGAGCACGAAAATGTCGATCCAGGAGACGTGGTTTGCGACCAGCAGCACCGGGCCCGTCATGCGCGGTTCGCCCTTGAAGACGACCCGCAGCCCACAGGCCGCCATCAGGCAGCGCGACCACGTGCGGTTCAGCCAGGCGCGCGACTTGGGACGCAGCAGCGGATACACCAGGCCCACGCACAACAGGCCGAAGACGATCAAAGGCACGACGAGAAAAAGCCGGAGGACAAAGCGCAGCAGCTTCAAGCAGGGGTCTCCCAGGCCGGGCTGCCACCCACCAGGGTGGCGCGGACTCGACCGGGCAGCATCATACCCGCGAACGGCGTATGACGGCTGTGGCTTTGCAGTGCCGGCGGGGCGACCAGCCACTCCGCTTCCAGGTCCACCAGGCACACGTCTGCCGGCGCGCCGACCGCCAGGTCGCCGCGGCCGGACTGCGATGGCAACAGGCCCCGCAACACCGCTGCCGGGCCGGTCGTGACGCGGGCCAGCGCCTGCGGCAGCGGGATCCGGTTGTCGCGGGCCCATTTCAGCGTCAATGACAGCAACAACTCCAGCCCCGTGGCGCCGGGCGGTGACAACGGGAACGGCGCGGCCTTGCCGTCGGCGTCCACCAACGTGTGGTCCGAGCAAAGCGCGTCCACCAGGCCGTCGCGCAGCGCCGCCTGGATCGCCTCGCGGTCGCGTTGGCCACGCAGCGGCGGCGTCACGTGGAAATTCGTATCGAAATAGCCGATGTCCACGTCGGTCAGCAACAGGCTGTTGGCCGACACGTCGGCCGTGACCGGCAGACCTTGGCGGCGCGCGGCGCGCAGCAGCTCCAGGCCTGCGGCGGTGGACAGGCGCGACAGGTGCACGCGGGCGCCTGTCTCGCGTTGCAACTCGAAGATCGTCTGCAACGCCAGCGTCTCGGCTTGCGGCGGCAGGCCGTGCAGGCCCAGGCGGTCGGCGTAGGCGCCGGCGGCCACCACCGCGTTCTGGGCCAGCCAGGGGTCTTGCGGATGCAGCCATAGCGTCAGGCCCTGGCCGCTGGCGTAGCGCATGGCGCCCCACAGCACGCGGGTGTCGGCGATGCCGGCGTTGCCTTGCGAAAACGCGATGGCGCCGGCTTGGGACAACAGCGTCATCTCGGCCAGCGTTTCGCCGCGCAGGCCGACCGTCAGGGCGCCCAGCGGCAGGATGCGGGGCCGGTCGGCCGGCGCCTGGCACAGCAGCGCCTCGAGCTTGGCGGGTTCGTCCAGCGGCGCGTCGGGCTGCGGCGGCAGGACCAGCGTGGTCACGCCGCCAGCCAGCGCGGCGCGCAGTTCTGCCGGGGCGAACTGCGGGTCGGCTGGGGCCATGCGCGAACCTGGCGGAAGATTGTCGGGATGCCCCGCCGCGGCAGTCGCAGCGGCCATCGCCACAGCGCCATGGCTGGCCGCCGGATCGCGCAATACCCGGGCCGACAGATCCACCAGGCCCGGCAGCACGACCAGGCCGGTAGCGTCCAGGCGGCGATCGGCTTGGAAGCCGTCCGGGGCCTGGCCGGTGGCAACGATGTGGCCGTCGGCAATGAAGAGGTCTTGCAGACCGTCGTAGCCGCTGGCCGGGTCGATCACGCGGCCGTGGGCGATGTGCAGTCTCATGGCGCGGCCCCCAGGACGCTCAGCGCCGCCAGGCGCAGGTGCCGTTCGGTGTCCGCCAGTTGCGCGTCGATGGCGGTCAGGCTGGCGGCGAGCTCGCCGTCGACCTCGATGCCAGGGGTCAGGCGCCCCCCGGGCAGCAGCAGCGCGTCGGGCTTGGCGGCGGCCAGGCGGGCTGCCGTCAGGCCGCAGGCGGCGGCGTATTCGCGGGCGGAGGGCAGCAGTGCGCCGCTCAGGGATTCGATATGCAGCGGCAGCACGATGACCACGTCGGCATCGGCCAGGCATTCCTGCAGCGTGGCGCAGGCGCGCACGCCGAGCTGCGGCAGGCCATCGGGCAGCAAGGTCCGCGGCGCGGTGGCGCGCACTTCGGGCACGCCCAGCGTGGTGAATGCGTGGATCAGGCTGCGGGCGACCGCGCTATGGCGGATGTCGCCGACCAGGGCGACGGCCAGGTGGGTCAGGTCTTGCCTGGCGCGCAGCATCGCCGCCACCCGCGCCAGGGCGGGCAAGGGATCGGCATGAATGCCGTCGCCGGCATTGAGGATGCGCAGGCCGGGCGGTGCGGCGGCCGCCGCGCTGACGGCAGCGCCGCTGGCGGCGTGGCGCAGCACCAGGATGCCGGGAGGCAAGTCGGCGGCGGGCGCGGGGATATTCCCCGCAGGCAGGTCGTCATCCAGCACAATCGGCCGCAAGCCCAGCCGCCGCGCAGCGGACTCGTAGTCCCGGCGCAAAGCAGCATCATCGGCAGGCAGGCCGAGATACAACGGCAGGTCCAGGGGCGCGCCGGACGGTGCCGCGGGGGTTCCTGGCGTCTTGGCGTGTGTTGCGGCGCTGGCGCTGGCGGCCGCCGCATCCTCCTGCGCAAACCCCGCGGCCGCGTCCAGCAGCCGTTCGACGTGGCGGCGCGGCAGCCCTTCCGTGGTGAGCAGGTGGATGAGTTCGCCGCGGCGGTCGAGTTGGGGATTGAGCATGAGCGGACCGGAGGGCGGGCGTCAGGGCGCCGGCAGTTTATCCAGGTAGCGTTGCAGGATGACGGCGGCGGCCATGGCGTCGTCGGCGTCGTGGGTGCCCAGCAGGCGCTGGGCTTCCATGCTGGAGCCGCGCTCGTCGACCAGTTCGACGGTGACGCCGAAGCGGCCGTGCAGTTGGTTGGCGAAGCGACGGCAGCGCGCGGTGGCGGGCTGTTCGCCGCCGTCGGCGTCCAGCGCCAGGCCGACCACCACCCGCTGCGGCTGCCATTCCTTGAGCAGCGCGGCGATGCGCGAAAAGCGCACGTCGCGGACCTCGCTGAAAATGATTTCCAGGGGCCGCGCGTGGCGCGTCAGCGTATTGCCGATCGCGATGCCGAGTTTTTTCTCGCCGAAATCGAAGGCAAGCAGGGTTTCTTCAGGCATGGCCCGCATCGCCGGCAAGCATCACGGGATCGATGCCCAGCAGCTTGAGGGCGGCGGGGTAGCGATCTTCGGGCGGCACGTCGAAGATGATGTGGTCGTCGGCGCCGACCGACAGCCAGGCGTTCTGGCCCATTTCGCTTTCGAGCTGGCCCGCGCCCCAGCCGGCGTAGCCCAGCGTGACCAGCATGCGGGCCGGACCATTGCCGTCTGCCACGGCCTGCAGCACGTCGCGCGACGTGGTCAAGGCCATGCCGCCCAGCTTGATGCTCGAGCTGTAGTCGCCGGCAGGCGCGTGCAGCACGAAGCCGCGGTCGGTCTGGACCGGCCCGCCGAAGAACACCAGCGTGTCCTTGACCGGGCCGATCTCGAGCGCCAGGTCGATGCGTTCGAACAGCGTGCCCAGCGTCAGGTCGGTGGGCCGGTTGATGACCAGGCCCAGCGCGCCGCGCTCGGTGTGTTCGCAGACGTAGATGACCGACCCCGCCAGACTGCCTTCGACCATGCCGGGCATGGCGATCAGGAACTGGTTGGCGAAGTTGGCCGACTGGGTCTTGGGGTTCTCGTGGTGTTTTTCCGTCATGGCAACCCCTTTATTCGCGGAAAGGATCGGTATGGCCGATCAGATTTCCATCAGTTCGAAGTCCTCTTTGCGGGCGCCGCATTCAGGACAGACCCAGTTCGGGGGCACATCTTCCCAGCGGGTGCCGGGTGCGATGCCTTCGTCGGGCAGGCCGGCTTCTTCATCGTAAACCCAGCCACAAATCAGACACATCCAAGTACGCATAGTTCTCTCTTACATCAATTCCCCGCCGTCTTCCCCGTGATGGGGCAAAGGCGGAAGGCATCCATTAGAATGGGGACAATCTTACCGAAACCCAATAGGGGATCCCCTGATTCATCGCAAATGAGTCCGGGCACCCTTACTCAAGCGCTGTCCACGTGGCCCCCGTTACTCCCCCTCTCGTTTTGGTCTTCGGCCCGCTCGACCCCTCGGGCGCCGACGGTTTGCCCGCGGACGCCGTTACCTGCGCCCGGCTGGGCTGTCATGGCCTGGCGGCCGTCACGGCGTTGACGGTGCAGGACACCGCCGGCATCGAAGAAATCCATCCCGTATCGCCCGACCTGCTGGACGACCAGGCGCGCTGCCTGCTCGAAGACATGTCCGTGCAGGCAATCAAGGTGGGCGGACTATACACCGCCGAAACGGCAAGCGTAGCCGCCCAGGTGGCCGCCGATTACAGCCAGGTGCCGCTGGTGCTGCACCTGGGCCAGCGCGCCCAGGTGCCGGCCGACGCCGCCGACGAGGACGACGCCGACGACCTGCTGGCCGCCACGCTGGAACTGGTGCTGCCGCAGACCGACCTGCTGGTCATCGAGCACCTGCGCCTGGCGCAGTGGCATGCGGACGGCGACATCGATATCGGGGACGCACCATCGCCGATGCACGCCCTGGTGTCGGCCGGCGCCGAATGGGTGCTGGTGCTGGGCAGTCCGCAACGCCCCGGCCACTACGCCAACGTGCTGCTGGGCCCCAACGGCCAGACCACCACCCTGCCCTGGCAGGCGCCGCCCGACCGCAACGGCGATGCCGGCGGCCTGGCGGCCACGGCCATCACCGCCATGCTGGCCCGCGGCCTGGAAATGCCCGAGGCCGTGCGCCAGGGCCTGGCCCATGCCGACGCGGCGGTGGCCGCCAGCTTCCTGCCGGGCATGGGCCGGCGCATTCCCAACCGGATCCAACCTCAATGAAAGCCCTGCGTTTTCCCGCCGGCCTGTACGGCGTCACCCCCGAATGGGACGACACCGAGCGCCTGCTGCGCGCGGTACGCCAGGCTGCCGACGGCGGCATGCGGGCGCTGCAGCTGCGCCGCAAGAACGTGCCCGACGCCGTGCGCGCCGAACAAGCCCGCGCCCTGGCGCCGCTGTGCCGCGAGCTGGGCGTGGTGTTTCTCATCAATGACGACTGGCGCCTGGCGCTCGAGGTCGGCGCCGATGGCGCCCACGTCGGCCGCGACGACGACAGCCTGGCCCGCATCCGCGCCGAAGTGGGCCCCGACCTGATCCTGGGCGGCTCCAGCTACGACGATCTGGCCCGCGCCCGCGAACTGCTGGATGCCGGGGCCGACTACATCGCCTTCGGCGCGATGTTCGCCTCGCAGGTCAAGCCCGACACGGTGCGCGCGCCGCTGTCGGTGCTGACCGAAGCCCGCGCCCTGGTCGAAGCGCGCGACGCGCCCCGCCCGGCCGTGGTCGCCATCGGCGGCATCACGCCCGACAACGCGGCGCTGGTCGCCGCGGCCGGCGCCGACTCCATCGCCGTCATCACCGGCCTGTTCGAGGCGCCCGCCATCCGCGCCGCCGCGGCCGCCTGCTCGGCGCCCTACTCCGTTAACCGCAACCAGAAGCCTTGACCGCCATGTCCCGTAACGCTCAGCTTTTCGAACGCGCCTGCCGCAGCATTCCCGGCGGCGTCAATTCGCCCGTCCGCGCCTTCCGCTCCGTGGGCGGCACGCCGCGCTTCATCAAGCGCGCGCAAGGCCCGTACGTCTGGGACGCCGAAGACAAGCAGTACATCGACTACGTGGGCTCGTGGGGTCCGGCCATCCTGGGCCACTCGCACCCTGAGGTGGTGCGCGCGGTGCAGGAAGCCGCCGTCAACGGCCTGTCGTTCGGCGCCCCCACCGAGGCCGAAATCGAACTGGCCGAAACGCTGATCGCCCGCCTGCCGTCGCTGGAGCAGGTGCGCCTGGTCAGCTCGGGCACCGAGGCCACCATGACGGCCATCCGGCTGGCGCGCGGCGCCACCGGCCGCGCCAAGATCGTGAAATTCGAAGGCTGCTATCACGGCCACTCCGACAGCCTGCTGGTCAAGGCCGGCTCGGGCCTGCTGACGTTCGGCAACCCCAGCTCGGCCGGCGTGCCGCCCGAGTTCGTCTCGCACACGCTGACCCTGGAATACAACAACCTGGACGCGGTGCGCGAAGCCTTCGCCCAGCACGGCGCCGACATCGCCTGCATCATCGTCGAGCCGATCGCCGGCAACATGAACCTGATCAAGCCCGCGCCCGGCTTCCTGGAAGGCCTGCGCGAAGTCTGCACGCAGCACGGCGCGCTGCTGATCTTCGACGAAGTCATGACCGGTTTCCGCGTCGGTCCGCAGGGCGTGCAGGGCCTGTCGGGCGTCAAGCCTGACCTGACCACGTTGGCCAAAGTGATCGGCGGCGGCATGCCGGTGGGCGCCTTCGGCGGCAGCGCCGAGATCATGAAGCACATCGCCCCGCTGGGCGGCGTGTACCAGGCGGGCACGCTGTCGGGCAACCCCGTGGCCGTAGCCGCAGGCCTGGCCACGCTGCGCCTGATCGCCGCGCCGGGCTTCTACGACAAGCTGGCGGCCCAGACCGCCAAGCTGGCCCAGGGCCTGCAGGAACGCGCCCGCGCCGCCGGCCTGGCCTTCTCGGCCGACTCGGTGGGCGGCATGTTCGGCATTTACTTCAGCGACACGGTGCCGACCTCGTTCGCCGAGGTGTCGACGTGCGACACCGCGCGCTTCAACCGCTTCTTCCATGCCATGCTCGACCACGGCGTGCATTTCGCGCCGTCGGCCTTCGAAGCCGGCTTCGTGTCGGCCACCCACGACGACGCCGTCATCCAGTCGACGCTGGACATCGCCGAAAAGGTCTTCGCTTCGATCTGAGGCCCGCGCCGGACCGCCCCACGGGGCGCTCCGGCCTCTCGCCCCCTCAGGGCGTCTTGTAGTGCTTGTACAGCGCCGTCACGTCCCGCACGTACTGCTGCGTTTCGGCATAGGGCGGCACGGCGTCGTATTTGCGCACGGCCCCTTCGCCTGCGTTGTAGGCCGCCAGCGCCAGGTCCAGCCGGCCGGGATACTGGTCGATCAGCCGGCGCAGCAAGCTGGACCCCGCCTTCACATTGGTGGCCGGGTCCACCAGCGCGCGTTCGATATCGTCGGACGCCAGCAGCGTGGCGGCGGTGGCCGGCATCAGCTGCATCAGGCCCAGCGCCCCCTTGGGCGAGCGCGCATCACTGCGAAAGCCCGATTCCACCGCGATGACCGCGGTGATCAGCGCCTGATCCACCCCTGAATCCTTGGCCGCCTGCGCGATCAGCCCATCGTGCGCCGTGGACGGCGGCACCGGCCCCCAGCGCAACACCCGGTTGCCCAGCGCCAGCACGCTGGCGCCATCGCCCGCCTGCGGCTCGCAATCCAGGCAGACCTTGATGCGATTGCCGCGCAACGCGGTGCGGACCTGCGCCCGCTTGTAATACTTGGCGTAGCCGTTGGGCACCTTCATGGCGCGCCAGACGCCGAACGGGTCTTTGTAACGGTAGATCTCGTCTGCGTGCGCGGCGCCGGCGGGCATCAGCGCGGCAGCCAGGCCGGCCAGGGCAATGGCCAGCGCGAGGCCGGCTGCGCGCGTCCAGGCCGCGCCAGGCGCGGGGGGCAGGAAGCAGGAAAGGCGGGACATGGCGTGGGCGCTCCGGCGGCGTCCAGGGACGCGGATTCGAACGCCTATGCTGAGCCTGCCCGGGCGCTTTGTCGCTCGTGCCTATGCCCTAGGATCCGTCGCCACAATTTGCGCAAGCGCCCTCGCACCGACCGCTGCCGACGGCCCATTCCCGCGTGGCCCGCCGATGCAGACTTTGTAACGGAACACGGCCACAGAAATCAGGGCCGGCATTACATCTTTTGGTGGAGTTTCCCTTGCATTACTGCGCAGTAGGGCGAGGTTCATGGGTTAACATATGTCGCAATATTTCGTTTAATTACTAAATGAATGAACCTGGCTGCGAATGCCGGGCGGGAGAGGCGACAGATGGGCGCAGACCACACGCTCCAGCTACTGCTGGATGCCAATACCAACGTCCTGACGGCGGTGTATGTACCCCCGCCCGCCCCGGAGACCGACACCGCGCGCGAGGCGGGCGACCCGCCTGCCGCCGAAGGCGAAGCGCAGGCCGCCGACCAGGCCGTCGGCATCGCCCTTGCGCCCTCGCCCGCCAACCTGCCCAGCTGGGACTCCCTGGCCGCGCTGGCCGCCGCCCAAGGCTGGTCCACCGAAGCCCTGGACAACCACGCCGTCATCACCTTCATCGACCTGTGCCGCGAAGCCACGGAGCCGGTCCAGGCCCCTGTCGGCAAGGTCGTGGACGGCTCGTTCGACCTGGAGGTGGACGCCAGCTGCATGTCGGCGCTGGTGACCCTGCACCCGCCCAAGGGCGGCAAGCCGGTGGCCCTGGCCGTGCTGCGCCAGGCCATCGCCGACCAGGGCATCGTGCATGGCGTGCTGGAACAGGAACTGGCCGACGCCGTGGAACGCGGCGGCAGCCAGACGGTGCTGATCGCCCAGGGCACGCCGCCCACGCGGGGCACCCCCACTCGCTTCGAAAGCCTGCTGGACCGCCTGAAGCCCCGCGCCCAGGAAATCGACGAACTCGCCCAGGTGGACTACCGCGACCTGGGCAGCCTGCTGCTGGTGACCGCCGGCACGCCCCTGATGCGCCGGATTCCGCCGCTGCCCGGCATCGACGGCTGTGACGTGCTGGGCCAGCCGGTGCTGCCGGAAGAACTGCCCGATACGCCGTTTTCCAAAGACATGTCCGGCGTCGAGGTCGACCCCGAAGACCCCAATCTGCTGCGCGCCAGCATCGCCGGTTCGCCCAAGCTGATCCACCAGGGCGCCCAGGTCAACCCGGTGGTCGAGGTGGATGCGGTGGACCTGTCCACCGGCAACATCAATTTCGAAGGCTCGCTGCAGGTGCGCGGCGACATCAGCGCCACGATGGAAGTGCGGGTGACGGGCGACGTGGTCGTCAACGGCACCATGGAAGCCGCGCTGGTCGAGGCGGGCGGCAACGTCACGGTCAAGGGCGGCATCATCGGCATGGCCGAGGCCATGCAGGACAGCGCCAACGCCAGCACCAGCCCCGCCCGCACCGCGCACATCGTCTGCGGCGGCGACCTGAAGGCCCGCTTCATCACCAACGCCATCATCAGCGCCGGCCAGAACGTGGAAGTGGAACGCGAAATCCGCCAGAGCAGCATCGCCGCGGGCGGCAGCGTCAATGTCGGCGCGCCCAACAGCCAGCAGACCGCGATTACCGGCGGCCATACCCGCGCCCTGAAGTCGGTGCGGGCCGGCACCATCGGGTCGCCCGCGGGCGTGCCCACGGTGGTGCAGGCGGGCCTGGACCCGCACGCCGACATCAAGCGGTCGGCGCTGACGCGCAAGCGGCTGAAGATGAACGAGGAAAAGGCCAAGCTGGAACAACTGCTGCTGTTCCTGCATGCGCACCCCGAGCGCGCCACCGGCGACGTGGTCGAGCGCGCCCGCAACACCCACACCAAGCTGGGCCGCGACCTGATCCAGCTGGACGAGGAAGAAGCCCAGCTGATCCGCGACCTGCAGCCCCTGCACGACGCCACCATCATCGCCGCGCGGCGCTTTTGCGGCGGCACGAAGATTCAGGTGGGCAACAAGCAGCAGGAATTCCTGGAAGACCAGGTGGGTGGCAAGGCCGGCGTGGAAGAAGGCCAGATCGTCATCCGCTGACGACGGGCGGCGGCGTCTCGCCGGGCGCCGTGTGCGCCTGCGCTGGCCCATGACAATGAACGCGGCGCAGGGTCCGTACGACCGCCGCGCCCGGATCAGGACACGCGCGTCAAGGTGCCAACTGCTTGAACCAGGCGCGAGGCGAAATGCCGCGGTCCGGGCCCAGGATCGAAAAGCCGCCGTCCACCGGGATATCCACGCCGGTCATCCAGGACGCCGCATCGGAACACGCGAAGCACACCGCCGCGGCGATCTCTTCGCCCGAGCCCACGCGGCCCAGCGGATGAAAATGCGCGCCGACGGCGTCGGCCGCTTCGCGCGAGCCGCCCGCCAGCTGTTCGACGGAGGGCGACCAGGTCCAGGCGGGCGACACCGCCAGCACGCGGATGCCGGCGGGGGCCAGTTCCACCGCGAAATTCTTGGTGATCTGCAACAGCGCCGCCTTGGACGCCGGGTACAGCGCGCGCCCGGCCGCGCCGAACTTGCCACCGGTGCTGCCCAGGTTGATCACGGCGCTGCCGCGCGGCAGCAGGGGTGCGGCCATCTGCGTGAAGATCGCCGCCGACACGAGGTTGGTGTCCAGCGTGGCGTGCCACTCTTCGCGGGTGGACGCCAGGCCGCGGTCGGCGTACTGGCAGGCGTTGTTCACCAGGATGTCGACCCGGCCGAACCGGGCCTGCGCCGCATCCAGGCAACGCTGGATCTGGCTGTCCTGGCCGATGTCGGTTTCGCAGAACAGCGCCGCTTCGCCCAGGCTGGCGGCCAGCGCCTGCCCGGCCTGCGCGTTGCGCCCCACCAGCACTACGTTGGCGCCCGCCGCGGCCAGGCCGCGCGCAATGTCGGCGCCCAGGCCCTGGGTGCTGCCGGTCACGATGGCGGTCTTGCCGGCCAAGCCGGGAAAGCCTGAAAAGTCCATGAATCATCCTTGATCAGTGGGGCGCCGCGGCCCAGCGCACAGCTTGCGCCACCGAGCCCGTCTGCGCAATCAGGCGCATGCTGGCCAGCGAGGCGTCGTGCACGGCCGGGTCGGCCGAGGCGCAGGCGTCTTCGGCCACCATCACATGAAAGCCGATATCGGCCGCGTGCCGCACGGTGCCTTCGACCACCGAATGCGTGGCCACACCCGCCACCACCAGCCGCCGGGCCCCCAGCACCCGCAGCGTTTCTTCCAGCGGCGTGCCGTAGAAGGCGCTGATGCGGGTGTGCTTGACCACGAACTCGCGTGGGCTGCCGGCCAGCGGTTGCAGCCCGTCGTAGAAGTCGCTGCCCCACTGCCCTTCCGCCACGGCGCCGATGCTGGCCACGTTGCGAAAGATATCGCAGTTGGGCAGCAGGTCGGCGTAGTCGGGCCGAAAGGCGATGCGCACGTGCACGATGGGCAGCCCCTGGGCCCGGGCGCTGTCCAGCAGCGACGCGGCAGCGCGCAGCAGCCGTTGGCGCACGTCGCCGTCGGCATCCAGCCCGACGCGGATCTTGCCTTCCGGATGCAGCACGTCGTTCTGGTAGTGCAGCGCCAGCACCGCGGCGTCGGTGGCGCTCACACGAACACCTCGAACACGTCGTGGGCGTCATCGCAGTTCACCAGGTCCACGCGCTTCATGCGGATGCGCCAGCTGTCGCCGTCGGCCGCCAGCTTGTGGGTGTAGCGCCCAGCCAGCTGGCGCGGCTGGCGCTTGCGCCATTCGGTCATCTGGAATGCAGAATGCACCACCAGGTTGCCGCCCGCGTCCACGCCTTCGACCTGCACGCCGCCCACCAGCCGCACGCTGCGCGTAGGGGGCTGCTGCGACCAGTTGCGCGGGTGCTCCAGGCGGCGGATGCGCACGTCGCGCAGCATGCGGTCTTCCCAGAACAGCGAGATGTGGTCGTAGGGGCTGGCCTGGCCGGGTTCGCGCGGCATCCAGTACATGCCGTCATCCGTCCACAGCGCCTGCCAGTCGTCGTAGCGGCGCTCGTCCAGCAGGCGGGCCTCGCGGTACAGGAACTGGGCGATGCGGTGATAGGCCTCGGCCGGTACGTCGGCCGGGGCCAGCTTGTCGATCGAGACGTCGAAATCCAGGTCTAGCAGCATGCGCCTTCTCCTTGGGCCGGGGCCTGCGCCACCGCGCCCGCTTCCATGTATTGCTTCCAGGCGCGGAACTGGTTGCGCATCGGCAGTTCGCTGGTGCCGTTGACCGACACCATGCCGTCGGCATCGCTGCGGTCGGTGCCGTGGTAGCGGTGCATGCTGACCCATTCGCCGCCGCGCGTGGCGTTGCCTTCCTGGCAGCGGTTGTACAGCTCGATGTCGTCCGGCATGACGTTGGACGACGGCGAGTTGATCACGTTGGCATACAGCATGGCGCGCTTGAACACGCCGTCAGGCGCGCCCTTGCAGCGGAAGGTCTGGATCTCGATCAGCGTGCGATCCACGGCGATCGGGCGAATGACGCGGAACTGCTGGAACACGGTGTGGGGCGAGCCGCTGCCGTAGATGACCGTGTTGTGCCGGTTCATGCCCAGGATCTCGCGGGCGCGTGCCGGCCCGTAGGCGGCGGACAGCGTTTCGAAGTGGGCGCGCGAAATCGGGTCGCGTTCGGCCGCGCCGGGGTTGAAGATGCCTTCCATGTAGCCATGGCCGTTGTCGTAGGCGCGCAGTTCCAGCTTTTCCCAGAACTCGTAGGGCTCGCCGTTGCCGTCCATGATGTGCAGCTCGAACGGCATTTCGCCGATTTCCCTGGCTTCGTCGCGGGCCGCGGCAAACGACGATTCATGCGTCACGCGGGCATGCATGGTGTCGTGCAGGTTCTCGTAGAACACCTTCCAGTTGGACCGCTGCATCACACGGAAGATGCCGCCGGCCACTTCCACCTCGCCCACCGGCGAGCGGTCGCAGAGGTTGTCGATGGACGAGCGCGCGCCGCCCAGGAAGTCTTCCAGGCCCTGGCCGTCACGGGCCTGGCTGGCAAAGACGAAGCCGCGGTAGCTTTCCACGCGCGGCAGCCGCCGCATCGAAAAACTGGGGTCGGTGGGGTCGTAGGACGTGCCTTCGAGCCCCTGCTTGAGCGGCACGCCCAGATGGCTGCCATCCAGCTTGAAGGTCCAGGCGTGGTACGGGCAACGGAAGAACTTGCCCACGCAGCCATCCCCGTCGGCCACCACCTTGGCGCCCTTGTGCGGGCAGCGGTTGTACAGCACGTGCACACGACCATCGGTGGCGCGCACCATCAGCACGTCCTGGTCGCCCAGGCGGGTGGTGTGATAGTCGCCCGTCTTGGGCACCTGGCTTTCATGGCCCACGTAGACCCAGGCGCGGCCGTAGATGCGCTGCATCTCCAGCTCGAAAATGGCCGGGTCGGTGTACAGGCTGCGGTGCACGCTGTCGCCGCGCACCATCTCGCCCAATTGTTGATCGCTGTACGACATGGCGGTCTCCTACTTGTTCTCGCTGTCTTGCCAGCGCGCCATCAGCGTGTTGGACGGCAGCGTCTCGTCCAGCAGCTTGCGTGCGGTGTCACGGCCGGCCACCGGCAGGCCCTTGGGGTCGAGCAGGCCGATCTGCACCAGCACGCTGGCCTGGTCCCAATAGATGTGTTCGTGGCAGAGCTTGTCGCCGCGGAACTTCACGATGGCCACCAGCGGAATCTCGACATACTTGCCCGTGGGCGGCACGCCCGGCAGCATCCAGTCGATCTCGGTGGTGTGGGTGAAGCAGAACAGCAGTTCGTCCACGATCTGCGTGGCGCCCACGGTGCGCGACAGCGGCACCAGACGAGTGTCCGGCGGATTGCTGTTGACGAAGTGGTGCTGGTAGAAGCGCGAAAGCTCGCGGTAGCCGACCCCACCCGTCATGGTGGGGATGTGATTGACGTAGGGCTCGGCCACCATCGTGGCCATGGTGGCGGCCACGTCGCGGGTGCCGAATTCGTATTCGCAGTGCTTGTCCCACAGGAATGAATAGTCGAACTGCGGCCCGATCACGCGTTGCAGCGCGGCCATGCTGCGCTGGTGCGCCATCAGCGCCGACGGCTTGTCGTAATGCGCGCCGCCCGTGCGGGCAAAAGCGTGGTCCATGCCCGGATAGACGTACAGCTCGACGCCCGGCTTGCCGCCCAGCGCCTCGAGAATGCGCTGGCGTGCGGGCGGCGGACAGAAGCCGTCCTGCTCGGCGATGTGCAGCACCAGCCGGCCGCGCAGGTTCGCGGCTTCGTCCAGGCTGTCTTCGATGCCCACGCCGTAATAGCCGACGGCCACGTCCGCATCCGTGCGGCAGGCGGCCAGGTAGGCCAGCTTGCCGCCCAGGCAATAGCCCAGCACGCCGGCGCCGCCCTGCTGCTCGGGCAGCGCGCGCAACGCCGCCAGGGTCGAGGCGATGTCCTTGATGCCCAGGTCCACGTCAAAGCGCTGGTACAGCTCGAAGGCGCGCGGCATGTCGGCCGGGCCATCGGTCAGCTGGATGCCGGGCTGCTGGCGCCAGAACAGGTCGGGCGCCAGCACCACATAGCCTTCCTCGGCCAGGGCCTGCGCCGTGCGGCGCATGAAATCGTTGATGCCGAAGATTTCCTGGCACAGCACCAGGCCGGGCCCGTGCCCCGAGGCCGGCACGGCCAGGTAGGCGCCAAAAGACTGGCCATCGTGCGAGGCAATGGTGACCTCGCGGGTCGAGATAGTCGCTGTCATGCGTCGTGCTCCTTTGCGATCGTTGCCGCGCCTACTTCATCTGGCAGGCGGCGGCGAACGGGTCCTGGTACTGCGTCAGCACCGTGCCCGACAATTTGTTGGCCAGCTTGCCGTCCGCGCCCTTCTCGATGGTGCGCAGGTAGTAGTTCTGGATGGGATACTGGTTGCGATTGAATTTGAAGTCGCCGCGCACCGACTTGAAGTCGGCGCGACGCAGCGCCGGCCGCAGCGCGTCGGCGCCGAGCTTGCCGCCCGTCTGGCGCACCGCGCTGTCCAGCAGCATGGCGGCGTCGTAGCCCTGCGACGCATACAGCGTGGGGCTGCGGTGGTAGGCCTTCTTGAAGTCGGCCACGAATTGGCGGTTGGCCGGGTTGTCCAGGTCCACCGCCCACTGCGAGGTATTGCGCAGCCCCTCGATCGGCGCGCCCACGGCGCCGATGGTGTCTTCATCGCCCGAGAAGCCCGGCGCCAGCAGCACGATGTCCTTGCCCAGGCCCGCGCCATTGAACTGTTTGATGAAATTCACGCCCATGCCGCCCGGCAAAAAGAAGAACACCGCGTCCGGCTTGCTGGCGCGCAGCCGCGTGATTTCCACGCCATAGTCCAGCTGGCCCAGTTGGGTATAGATCTCTTCGGACAGGCCGCCCTTGTACAGGCGCTTGAAGCCGTTGAGCGACTCGCGTCCGCCCGGATAATCCGGCGCGATCAGCGCGACCCGCTTGAAACCCTGGTCCGCCGCGTACTTGCCCATGGCGGCGGGAATGTCCTCGTTCTGCCAGGCCACCGCGAAGAAATTCGGATTGCATCCCGCACCCGCATAGTTCTCAGGCCCGGTGTTGGTGCTGAGATAGATCGTGCCGGACTGCAAGATGGCCGGCATCACGGGCAGCAACACGTTGGAAAACACGATGCCGGTCATGACGTCGACCTTGTCGCGCTTGAGCAGGCGCTCGACCGCCTGGCGGCCCGTATCGGCCTTCTGCTGGTCATCGGCCACCACCACTTCGGCGGGCAGCCCGCCCAGCTTGCCGCCGGTATGTTGCAACGCAAGATTGAATCCGTCGCGAATTTCATTGCCCAGCGCGGCCCCCGGCCCGGACAGCGTGGTCAGCAGCCCGACCTTGATTTTGTCCTGGGCCGACACGCCGGCCGCCGCCGTCATGCAAACCAGCGCCGCCAGCGCACGCCGACCCCATCGTTTTCCATTCATGAGCCACCCCTTGTGTCCGCCAGCGCCGCCGGCACAATGCTGACAGAATCCGTCTGCCGTCGGTTACCGCAAGCCGCCCTGAAAATCGCCAGCTTACGCGCCGCGGCGCCGCCTTCCAACAACCCCCAGAGTAGGCCCGCCCGCCGCGCCGCTCTATCCGATTCCGCCCACGCTTATCCGGGATTCACTTAATTCCCACGGCTGGCCGATTGCATTACGCTGGTCGGCCATACGGGAGCGTTCCCGTCCCGGAGACTCCCATGCACGGCTGGTCCCGCATCGAGCTGGCGCCATTGCTCAAAAGGCGCGTGTTCAGTTCCACCCAGGCGGCGGAAACGCGCGAACGCGTGTCCGAAGCACTGAAGGAACACCGCCTGACCTGGAAAGGCGGTCGCGTCGACGCCGAACTGAACCGCGGCCGCTTCGGCGCCCTGAGCGTCTGTACGCTGCGCTACGGCGCCGAAGTCCACATCGAACCCGACCGCCTGCAGGACTTCATGCTGGTCCAGGTGCCCCTGCACGGCCGTGCCCGCATCGAATGTGGCGCCGACAGCGTAGACACCCACCCCGACTGCGCCGCCGTCATCGCCCCCAACCGCGCCCTGAAGCTGCACTGGGAAGCCGGCTGCGAACAACTGCTGTTGAAGATCCCCCGCGGCAAACTGGAAACCATCGGCCGCCGCATCTTCGGCGACGCCGCCACCCGCCCCCTGGACTTCACCCCCGCGCTACGCCTGGACACCCCCATCGGCGCCGCCTGGCGCAGCATGGTCACAGGCCTGATCCACCTGCTCCCCACCCTGGACGACGGCGCCCCCCGCCCGCCTGCGGCATGGCTGGAACACCTGGAAGACACGCTGGTACTGCACCTGCTGTACAACCAGCCGAACACCTGGCGACGCGAATCCGCCCAACCCTCGGCGCAACCCCGCCGACTGGCCCAAGCCGAGTCATACATGAGAAAGAACCTGTCAGCCCCGCTAACGCTGACAGAAATCGCCCGCGGCGCAGGCGCCAGCGCAAGCGCGCTGACAAGGCTGTTCCAGGAACACCAAGGCACCACGCCGATGCAAGCATTGAGAACACTGCGTTTAGACGCAGCAAGAGAACGCCTGCAGGAAGGCTCCTGTACCAGCGTGACGGAAGTCGCGGTCTCTGTCGGAATCAGCCATCTAGGCAGATTCTCGGAGTACTACCGAGAACGCTTTGGCGAGCTGCCACGGGAAACGCTACAGCATCGAAGCTGAATTCCCATCACCTACACGCGAGAGCGTCATCGACGCACGCAAGACGCCGCGTAAGCCTCGTAAGGCCGCCCGCGCGGCCGGCACGAGGCGGGCAACGCCCTACCCCGCCCACCCCCACCGACCGTGAGAAAAACGCCAAGCACACAGCCCGCCCCAGCGCCCGAGATTGATCTTAATCATGAGCGCTTGGCGGTGTCGGTGGGCATAGGGCGGGGCGTTAGATGCGCCCGAGGGAATCGGAAGGGAGCCGAAGGCGGACGACGATGACGACGGGGCAGTCCGGAGCGAAGGCTCCGGACCGCAATCGTAGCCCCGCCCTATGCCCGCCGACACCGCCAAGCGCGGCTAAAGAACCCAACCCGCAGTAATCAAAACCTACCCCGGCACAACAGCCGTAACTTCAATCTCAACCTTAGCCCGATCCTCAACCAGATCAGCCACCTCCACCGCCGTCATAGCCGGAAAATGCCGCCCGATCAGCTCCCGATAATGCTTCCCGATCTCCGGATAAGCCGCCACATAAGCGTCCTTGTCCGTCACATACCAGGTCATCCGCACAATATGCTCAGGCTTCGCCCCACCCTCGGCCAAAATCGCAACGATATTGGCCAACGTCTGCCGAACCTGATCAGCCAGATCATCCGATTCAAACTGCTGCTGCCCGTTCCAGCCGACCTGCCCCCCCACGAACACCAGCTTGCTCCCCACCGTCATCTCGGTCAGGATTCCATTCGAATAGCCTCGCGGCGCCATCCAATCCGGCGGTTGCAGAATCTTCATAACGTCTCATCCTATTATCAAAAAAACAAATGACGCGGAATCACTCCGCGGCGACCAGATAAGCCTGCATCCGTTCACGTAGATCGTCCGGCAGCGGCATCGACTTCATCGTCCGCAGGTCCACCGTCACGATCGTCAGCGTCGCCGACAGCCGCAACTGGCCGTCCGGCCCCTCGAAACGCACCAGCGCCTTGAACGACGCCCCGCCGATACGCTGCACCTGCAGCGTCTGGCGCAGTTGCTCGTGCCAGCGGCTCGGTGCGCTGAAATCGCACGTCACCGACGCCATCGGCGTGCCGATATGGCGATCCACGTGCAGCGCATGGAAAGGCAACCCCATGCCCTTGTCGAACCATTCCTCGACAAAGTCATTGATCATCTCGAAATAGCGAGGATAGAAAACGATGCCCGCCGGATCGCAATGACGAAAGCGGACTTCGACCTGGCTGATGAAAGGGGCTGCCATGGGATTTCCTTGTGATTCCTTAGTGCCGGTTCACGCCATCTTGCGCAGCGCAAAGCGCTGCAGCTTGCCCGTTTCCGTGCGCGGCAAGGCCGACACGAACTCGATGGCGCGGGGATACTTGTACGGTGCGATGCTGGCTTTGACGAACTGCTGCAGTGCCGCCACCATTGCGTCACCGGGCTGGAAGCCGGGCTTGAGCACCACGAACGCCTTCACGAGCTGGCCGCGTTCCTCATCGGCCGCCCCCACCACCCCGCACTCGGCCACGGCCTCGTGGCGCAGCAGGGCGTCCTCCACCTCGGGACCCGCGATGTTGTAGCCGGCCGACACGATCATGTCGTCGTTGCGGGCCTGGTAGAACAGGTAGCCGTCGTCGTCCTGCAGGAACGTATCGCCCGGCAGGTTCCAGCCCTTTTGCACGAAACGGCGCTGGCGCTCGTCGGCCAGGTAGCGGCAACCGGTGGGGCCCTTGATGGCCAGCCGGCCCACGGTGCCGTTAGGCACCGGGTTCATGTCGTCGTCCACGATCTGCGCGATAT
>PJUB01000238.1_pt1 | contig 32200 bp, 33 predicted proteins | sample 1512141 | NCBI WGS metagenome assembly PJUB01 (sample SAMN08177677, study PRJNA422409) | Soil metagenome, whole genome shotgun sequencing project. | isolation source: Soil enriched on filter paper: alkali lignin treatment | place: USA: Madison | collected 2015-01-15 | reverse complement strand
CATACGGACGTGCCTTCATGCAGCAACCGCCATTTGCGCAGCGGGTCGCCCTGCCCCGGCGGCTCGATCTTGATGACCTGCGCGCCAAAGTCCGCCAGCGTCTTGGCGGCGAACGGCCCTGCTATCAGTTGGCCCAGCTCCAGCACGCGTATGCCGGCAAGAATCTGCCCTGCCATTTCGCCTCCCTGGCGACACTCGATATCAATGGACGGCAGTGTGCGCGCAAAGCGGCGCCGGGCGGAATGGACAATCCGGGAAAGGGGCATTCCCGGAACGAGAAACCCCGGGCAAACCCGCAACCGCAGGAATCAGCTGTCGCTGCGCAGATGCGCCAGCAGCAGGCGGGCCGCCACGGTCAGCGTGTCGGCATCGCGCACGCCCAGCAGCAGCCAGCGGCGCGCCCACTCGTCGGTCAGGGGAATCAGCTTGATCGGCATCGAGCGCGCATGCGGCTCGGCGGCGATGCGCGGCAGGATGCCCACGCCGCGGGTGGCCGACACCATGCGGCAGATGGCATCGAAGCTGCGCACCTGGATGCGCAGGCGGATCGCCCGGCCCAGGCGCCCGCTTTCGTCGGCCAGGCGGGTGGCCAGGGACGTGGCGGGCGGCAGGCCGACGTAGTCGTAGGCCAGCGTGTCGGCAAAGGCTACCTGGGGTTCACCGGCCAGCGGGTGACGCTGCGGCACGATCAGCACCAGTTCATCCAGGCGGTAGGGAAAGGTGGCCAGGCCGTCGGCCGGAGTGCGGTCGGCAAACACGCCGATATCGGCGCGGTTTTCCAGCACGGCGGTGACGATGTCGCTGCTGTTCTGCTCTTCCAGGTCGATGCGCACGGCCGGATGGCCGTCCATGAAGGCGGCAAGGTCTTCGGGCAGGAATTGCGTCAGTGACGAGGTATTGGCGGCAATGCGCACCTGGCCGCGCACGCCCTGGGCAAAGTCGGACAGCGCGCCGGCCATCTGTTCCACTTCCTGCAGCACGCGCAGCGCATGGACCAGGCAGGCCTGGCCGGCGTCGGTCAGTTCCACCCCCGCGGCATTGCGGTACAGCAGCGCGGTGCCCAGCGCGGCCTCCAGGTCGGAAATCCGCTTGCTGGCCGCGCCCACGGCAAGATGCGATTGGCGCGCCCCGGCCGAAATGCTGCCCTGGCGTGCCACGGACACAAACAAGGAAAGCGTGACGAGGTCGAAGCGGGCAACATTCATGGGAAGCAAGCGGGGCGGCATCCGCCCTGTAGAAAGCCAGGCAGGGAACTATAGCCTCATCGCCGGGGCGATCCGCGACAAATATGTCCCTATTTTAATCCCCCCTGGCAGGGACGGCCGGCCTGGGCTGCCACTACAATTCGCCCCATGACTACGAACAAGCCCGCGGACACCCCCGCGAACAACTCCGCGACCACGCCTGTGAACACCCCCGCAACACCCGCCGGCGACGCCGCCGCCGCGCCCATTTCCCCGGAAACGCAGGCCGCGCTGGCCAGCACGCCGCACGCGCCGAACAGCCCCGGCGCCACCCACATCCGCAGCTTCGTGCACCGCCGCGGCCACATCACCCAGGGCCAGCTGGCCGCGCTGGAGCGCTTGATGGGCCAATGGTCCATTCCGTACGCGCCGCGCCGCCTGGACCCCGCCGCCGCCTTTGGCCGCGCGGCCCCGACGGTGCTGGAAATCGGCTTTGGCATGGGCGAGACCACCGAGAAGATCGCGCTGGCCCGCCCTGGCGACAATTTCCTGGGCGTGGAAGTGTTCAATGCCGGTGTGGGCTCGCTGCTGCGCCGCATCGAAGACTCCAGCATCCCGAACCTGCGCATCATCCAGCACGATGCCGTCGAGGTCGTGCGCGACATGATTGCGCCCGATTCCCTGGCCGGCGTGCACATCTATTTCCCCGACCCCTGGCCCAAGAAGCGCCACCACAAGCGCCGCCTGGTGCAGCCGCCGTTCATCGCGCTGCTGGCCAGCCGCATCGCCCCCGGCGGCTACATCCATTGCGCCACCGACTGGGAAGAATACGCGGTGCAGATGCTGGACGTGCTGGGCAACGAGCCCCTGCTGCAAAACACCGCGGACGGCTACGCGCCGCGCCCGGACTACCGCCCCCTGACCAAATTCGAGACACGCGGCCTGCGCCTGGGCCACGGCGTCTGGGACCTGATCTTCAAGCGAGTCGCCTGATGCTCTATCCGTCGATTGAACCCTACCGCCACGGCTTCCTGGATACCGGCGACGGCCACCAGGTCTATTGGGAACTCTGCGGCAATCCGCAGGGCAAGCCGGCGGTGTTCCTGCATGGCGGACCGGGCAGCGGCTGCTCGCCGGTGCATCGCCAGCTGTTCGACCCGCAGCGCTACAACGTGCTGCTGTTCGACCAGCGCGGTTGCGGGCGGTCGACGCCGCATGCCAGCCTGGACAACAACACCACCTGGCACCTGGTCGCCGACATCGAACGCCTGCGCACCGAAGTGATGGGCGCCGACAAATGGCTGGTGTTCGGCGGATCGTGGGGCTCGACCCTGTCGCTGGCGTATGCCGAGACGCATCCGGACCATGTCAGTGAACTGGTGCTGCGCGGCATTTTCGCGTTGCGCCGCGCCGAGATCGACTGGTTCTACCAGGAAGGCGCGTCGTGGCTGTTTCCCGACCGCTGGGAAGAGTACCTGGCGCCCATCCCCGAAGCCGAGCGCGGTGACCTGGTCGCGGCGTATCACAAGCGCCTGACGGGTTCGGACCCCGCCGAGCAGTTGCGCGCGGCCAAGGCCTGGAGCAAGTGGGAAGACAGCACCATCACGCTGCTGCCCAGCCCGCGGCACCAGCAAAGCCACGCCGCCGACCGCGCGGCGCTGGCTTTCGCGCGCATCGAGAACCACTATTTCGTCAACGCCGGCTTCATGGAAGAAGGCCAGCTGATCCGCGATGCGCACAAGCTGCGCGGCATTCCCGGCACCATCGTGCAGGGCCGCTACGACACCTGCACCCCCATGCGCACGGCGTGGGACCTGCACCGCGCGTGGCCGGAAGCCGACTTCCACATCGTGCCCGATGCGGGCCATGCCTTTGACGAACCCGGCACGCTGGCGCGCCTGATCGCGACCACCGACGCCTACGCAAAACGCTAAGGAGACCTGCATGCACATCACCCTGAACGGAGACGCTCGCGAGTTCCCGCTGGACACCACGGTGAACGAACTGCTCGAAACCCTGGGCTACGCCGGCAAGCGCGTGGCGGTGGAACGCAACGGCGAGATCGTCCCCAAGAGCCAGCACGGCCAGACCGCGCTTGCCGACGGCGACCAGATCGAGATCGTCGTGGCAGTAGGCGGGGGCTGAACGCCCCGGGCCAAGATCCCCTGGATGTCGACAGAGGGCTGCAGCGATGCAGCCCTTTTTGTTGCGGGCAGGCCGACGCAGTGGCTCGCATTCTTGCGTAACCTGACAAGGGGCTAGCAACCTGTTACACGTTAACCCCTCGTCTCGCGGCGACAGAGGGGGTCATAATCGTCGTTGCTGGCGTTGTCGTCGTACGGTTGTCGTGTTGTTGTTCTAGCGTTGCACATTGCCCCATGGGCAGAGGAGGCATCATGAACACCGCGGTCATCATTAACCTCATCATCCAGCTTGTCGCCGGCGCAGCCGGGGGCAATGGCCTGGGCAAGATGCTCCAGCAATTCACGCTGGGGCCCCTGGGCAACACGATCGCAGGCGCGATCGGCGGCCTGGCAGGCGGGTCCTGGCTGGCCCCGATGATCACCGCCGGCGCCGGCGCCATGGCGGCGGGCAACAGCGGCATGGATCTTTCCGCCATTGCCAGCAGCGTGGTCGGCGGCGGCGTGGGCGGGGCGGTCCTGACGCTTATTGCCGGCGCCGTGCGCAAGATGCTTGCCGGCCGCGCGTCCTGACAGCACGTTCTCTCTTTCTCACCGCAACATAGATAAAGGAAACACTATGGGTCTGCTCAATTTCATCAAGGATGTTGGGGAAAAGCTCTTCGGCGCCAGCGAAGCCAAGGCGGCAACGGCGGACGAACTGAAGAAAGAACTGGATAAGCACGGCCTGAACGCCGACGGCCTGCAGATCACCGTGGACGGCGACAAGGTCACGGTGGCGGGCGAAGCCGCCAGCACCGAAGCCGCCGAGAAGATCTCGCTGGCGCTGGGCAATACCGTCGGCGTGGCCGCGGTGGACAACCAGCTGAAGGTGAAGCAAGCCACCCCCGAAGCCAAGATGTACACGGTGCAAAAGGGCGACAACCTGTGGAAGATCGCCGAAGCGCAGTACGGCAAGGGCCAGGGCGCAAAGAACACCCTGATCTTCGAGGCCAACAAGCCGATGCTGACCAGCCCCGACAAGATCTACCCGGGCCAGGTGCTGCGCATTCCGCCCCTGTCGTAAATCAGAACAGCGAACAAGCCGGCTGCGCCTTTGCAGTGGTCGGCTTGTACATCGCGGCGCAGAACCCCCTGACTGCCGCGATCATTTGGCCAGACGCAACGTCTGGCCATTTTTTTGAGCCATCAGCCCTTCATGAAGCGGCCCATGCCCTTCATGCCGCCCATGGCGCGCATCATCTTGGCCATGCCGCCCTTTTTCATCTGCTTCATCATGCCCTGCATCTGTTCGAACTGGGCCAGAAGGCGGTTGACCTCTTGCACGGGCACGCCCGACCCCGCGGCGATGCGGCGCTTGCGCGAAGCCTTGATGAGTTCGGGCTTGGCGCGTTCGGCGGCGGTCATGGAATTGAGGATGCCTTCGGTGCGGCGCAGCTGCTTTTCAGCCTGGCCACCCTGCAACTGGCCGGCTGCCTGCTGGAACTGCGCCGGCAGCTTTTCCAGCAGCGAACCCATGTCGCCCAGCTTTTTCACCTGGCCGAGCTGGTCGCGGAAGTCGTTCAGGTCGAACTTGTTGCCCGACTTGATCTTGGCCGCGAGCTTCTGGGCTTCGGCGATGTCGATGTTCTTTTGCGCCTGCTCGACCAGGGAGACGATGTCGCCCATGCCCAGCACGCGCTGCGCCATGCGCTCGGGGTAGAAGGGTTCGAGCCCGTCCAGCTTTTCCGAGACGCCGACGAACTTGAGCGGCTTGCCGGTCACGTGGCGCACCGACAGGGCCGCGCCGCCGCGGGCGTCGCCGTCCAGCTTGGTGAGCACCACGCCGGTCAGCGGCAGGGCCTCGGCAAAGGCGCGGGCGGTGTTGACCGCGTCCTGGCCTTGCATGGCGTCGACCACGAACAGCGTTTCGATCGGCTTGACCAGGTCATGCAGAGCGCGGATTTCGCGCATCATGGCTTCGTCGATGCCCAGGCGGCCGGCCGTGTCCAGGATCAGGACGTCGTAGTGGTGGCGGCGGGCATGGTCGACCGCGTTGCGGGCGATGTCTTCGGGCTTCTGGCTGGGGTCGGACGGCAGGAAATCGACGCCGACCTGGGCCGCGACGCTTTTCAACTGGTCGATAGCGGCCGGACGATAGACGTCGGCGGACACCACCAGGACCTTTTTCTTGCCGGTCTTGCGGCCATGCTGGGTGTGCTGGCCTTCGGACAGCCAGCGAGCCAGCTTGCCGGTGGTGGTGGTTTTACCGGCGCCCTGCAGGCCGGCCATCAGGATGACGGCGGGCGGCTGCACGGCCAGCGACAGTTCGCCGGAATCGGCGCCCAGGTCGCCGCCCATGAGGGCGGTCAGTTCCTTGTGGACCACGCCCACCAGGGCCTGGCCGGGGCTGAGGCTGCCGGCGACTTCTTCGCCCAGCGCCTTTTCCTTGACCCGGGCGACGAATTCGCGCACCACGGGCAGCGCCACGTCGGCCTCAAGCAGTGCCATGCGCACTTCGCGCAGCATCTCTTGCGTGTTGGCCTCGGTCAGGCGGGCTTCGCCGCGCAGCGTCTTGACGACGCGCGAAAGGCGTTGAGTTAGGTTATCGAGCATGAGAGGCGTTTCCGCTTAAACTAGCTGATTGAACGGTGGCCGCAGGCGCGGATTCTGCGCTTTCCGGTGGTATGCACCCCAAGGCCCCATCCAGACAACGGTTTCTATGTCACTAGGCATTGTATTTCACACAGCGGCTGCCTTGGCGTACGCAGTGCTGGGAGGCTCTCTTTGGGTCCGCCTGGCCGGCGCCGGGGAAGTCGAGCACACGGGCAAAATCGCCCGGGCGTGCCTGCTGGGGGCCCTGGTTTTGCATGGAATCGGGCTGCAACAATCCATGCTGGGGGCCCCCCACCTGTTCATAGGGTGGGCACTGGCGCTGTCCGCCGCCGTATGGCTGGGCCTGGTGGTGTTCTGGCTGGAAAGCCTGCTGGTGCGCATCGACGGCCTGCAATTGCTGCTGTTGCCCGCCGCCACCCTGGCCAGCGGCCTGGCGGCCCTGTTTCCCCAGGGGCAGTTCGTGCCCCATGCCGACAACCCCTGGCTGCGCGTCCACCTGCTGATCGCCCTGGCGGCCTACGGCCTGATCACCATCGCCGCACTGCACGCCATGATGATGGCGCTGCTCGACCGCCATCTGCACCGCCCCCTGGACGCCCCCGCCGAACGCAGCATCATCGGCCGGGTGCTCGATTCCCAGCCGCCGCTGCTGGTGCAGGAACAACTGCTGTTCCGCATCATCTGGATCGGTTTCGTGGTGCTGACGCTGGCCGTGGGGTCGGGGTCGGTGGCGTCCATGAAGCTGACCGGCATGATCCTGCCGTTCGACCATAAAACGGTGTTCACCCTGCTGTCCTGGCTGACCTTCGGGGTGCTGCTGGCCGGACGCCACATCTGGGGCTGGCGCGGCCGCGTGGCCCTGCGCTGGACCCTGACGGGTTTCGGGTTCCTTATCCTGGCCTATACCGGCAGCCGGTTTGTGCTGGAAGTCATTCTGCATCGAGGCTGACGTGGGCAAGTTGCTGTTCTGGATCGTCGTCATCATCCTGGTGCTGTTCGTGGCCCGCATCGCCGGCCGCATGGCCGCCGCCCGCCAGGCCCCGCCCCCAGGCGCCAAGCCGCGCCCCGCCGCCGGCCAGCCCGCCCCCGGCGCCCCCGAATCCATGGTCCGCTGCGCCCACTGCGGCATCCACCTGCCGCGCTCGGAAGCGCTGCTGCAGGGCGGCCACACCTGGTGCAGCGCGGAACACGCGCGGCTGGGGCCGGCAGCGAAATAGGACGGAAGGGGCTGGTTGGGGTCTGTGTGTCCTGTTTAAATGGCTTAAACTGGCCATCTACGCGGAGCAATACATGGGCACAAGCGTGCTAATCCCCACCCCCTCGACTTGCAGCACCGAGGAAAGTGCGGTCGACTACGACCGCTGGTTTCGCGCGCAGGTAGAAGCTAGCTTGGCTGATACACGGCCCAGCATCCCTCACGATCAAGTCATGGCCGAAATGGACGACATCATCGCCCGGGCCGAACGCCGCGCCAGCATTTCCAACGCTCCAGCGTCCAAGGTGTAGCGGGCAATCGCGCCGCCGCACTCTGCTTGCCTCTCCCCCTGATTCATGCTGCCGATCGTGTGGCGCGCTCGCGCGCGCGATGATCTTGCCAAGATCATCATGTATATCGCCGAAAAGAATCCTCCAGCCGCTCGCCGCCTGCACGCAACCATCCAGGCTTCTGTGCTGCCTGTCGCCAGACATCCCTATGTTTTCAAGGGCGGACGAGTGACGAACACTCGTGAGATCGTGGTGCGCCCGAATTATGTCGTGGTCTACCGTGTCACAGCGTCTGCGGTAGAAGTCCTCAACGTCCTACATGCCCGTCAGAAATATCGATAACTAAGCACAAACGCCCATCGATTCTGCCGTTCGCGCCGCGCAGGCATAATGCATGTTGGATACAACATGCATGCTTCCTTCCCATGGCCCTGCTTCTGGATCGACATGGCTGGCTGGCGCCGGCCCCTGGTGTTTCCCGCCTGCCCTCTCCCCACAGCGACGCGCGCCCGCCGGGCACGCAGGTGTCGCTGCTGGTCCTGCACAACATCAGCCTGCCGCCCGGGCAGTTCGGCGGCCCCGAAGTCGCCGGGCTGTTCCTGAACACGCTGGACTACGGCTCGCATCCCTGGCTGGAACGGCTGCGCGGGCTGCGGGTGTCGGCGCACTTCTTCATCCGGCGCGACGGCCGCATCGTGCAGTTCGTGTCCACCGACGCCCGCGCCTGGCATGCCGGCGTGTCCAAGTTCGCGGGGCGCGAGCGCTGCAATGATTTTTCGATCGGCATCGAGCTGGAGGGCACGGACACCCTGCCCTACACTGACGAGCAATACGTGGCACTGCGCAAGCTGACACCGGTGCTGCGCACGCGCTATCCCCTGGCGGCCGCCTGGGGCCACGAGCACATCGCCCCGGGCCGCAAGACCGACCCGGGGCCCGCATTCAACTGGACGCGCTTTTCGCGCGACAGCGGCTTTGCGCGGCGGCAATTGCCGCCCGCCTGACCCTTACAAGGATTCGTTATGTTGAAGATCTGGGGACGCCTGACTTCCGTCAACGTGCAGAAAGTCATGCTGGCGGTGCGCGAACTGGCGCTGCCGCACACATTCATCCAGGCGGGCGGCCCGTTCGGCGTGGTCGACACGCCGGACTACGCCAAGATCAATCCCAACCGCACCGTGCCCGCCATCGACGACGGCGGCTTCGTGCTGTGGGAATCGAACGCCATCGTGCGCTACCTGGCCTCGCGTTACGGCGCCGGCACGCTGTGGCCTGAAGACGCCTGCATGCGGGCCGATTCCGACCGCTGGATGGATTGGCAGACGACCGAATGGCAAGGCGCCATGGGCCCGGCCTTCCTGGGCCTGATCCGTACGCCCGAAGACAAGCGCGACCGCGCCGCCATCGACCTGTCGGTCAAGCGCAGCAACGCCCGCGCCCAGATCCTGGACCAGGCGCTGCAAGGCCGCGAATTCATCGCCGGCCGCCAGCTGACCATCGGTGACATCGCCCTGGTCTGTTCGGCGCATCGCTGGCTGGCCTTGCCCATCGAACGCCCGGAAACGCCCGCCCTGTCGGCCTGGTACCGCCGCGTGATGATGCGCCCCGCGCCGCAGGGCGTGCTGACGCTGCCGCTGGAATAAGCCCGCTTATTCGACCCAGGGCGTCTTGGCCCAGATGGCCCGCAGGCGGGTGTCGTCGCCTTTCAGGCGCTCTTGCCATTGCGGGCCGTCCAGGTAGTCCATCTCGGTGAACTGCTGCTTCATCTGGGCCTGGAATTCCGGGTTGGCAGCAACGTTGCCCAAGGCCTTGCGCAGCTTGTCGGCCACGTCCGCCGGCAGGCCCTTGGGCGCCACGATGCCGCGCTCGGATGCAAACACCAGGTTCACGCCCAATTCCTTGAACGTCGGCACGTCCGGCCCCAGCGGCGACCGTTCGGCGCTGGCCTGCGCCAATACCCGCATGTTCTTGCCGTGATAGGGCATGACTTCGCCCAGGTTCAACCCGCCGATCACCGAATGCCCGCCCAGCACCGAGCTGCGCAGCGGCCCCGCGCCGTTGTAGGGCACGTGATTCAACTGCGTGCCCGTCAGGTTCTGGAACAGCACCAGGGCCAGGTGATCGTCGGTGCCCACGCCAGTGGACCCGTAGCTGATGGCACCGGGCTTGGCTTTTGCCGCGGCGATCAACGCGTCCAGTGTCTGGTAGGGGCTGTCGGCCGCCACGCTGAAGGAGCTCGGGTCGCGCACCAGGTTCGCCAGGTAGGTGAAGTCGCCAGTGGTGAAGCCCGCCTTGCGCTCGATGGGCAGGGACACCAGCCCGGGCATGTTGGTCATCGCCAGCGTATAGCCGTCGGGCTTGGCACGGGCCACGTACGACAGGGCGATGGCGCTGGACGCGCCCGGCTTGTTCTGCACCACCACCGTGGCGCCCAGTTCCTTTTCCAGGAACACCGCCAGCGAGCGCGCGGTCAGGTCAGTGCCGCCGCCGGGCGCAAAGCCCACGATCAGTTCGATCGGATGATCCGGCCAGGCCCATGCGGGCAACGCGGCGCACAGCCCCGCGACGGAAAGCGCGGCGCGCGCGACGGTCTTGCTCGAAAAAAACATGCTTGTCTCCTGGGTGCTTTCTTGTTCGTGTTTATGTATTGGGGGGATCGGCCGCCAGGACCTTGCCCGGATTCATCAGCCCCTGCGGGTCCAGCGCCTGCTTGATGCGTTGCATCAGCGCCAGTTCCACCGCGCCCTTGTAGCGTTGCAGGTCTTGGACGCGGCGCTGGCCGATGCCTTGTTCGGCACTGATCGAGCCGCCCGCCTGGTGCACGCGGTCGTGCACCAGGCGCTGGATGTCGGCTTCCCGCGCGCCCGGCGGGGGCAGCAGGTTGTAGTGCAGGTTACCGTCGCCCAGGTGGCCGAACACGCGCATCGCAGCGCCCGGAAACGCTTCCTCAAGCGCCTGGTCCGTGGCCCGCACGAAATCGGGAATGCGCGAGGCGGCAAGCGAGATATCGTGTTTGACGCACGCATCGGCCTGCGCCAACGCCAGCGTGATGCTTTCGCGCAGGTGCCAGAAGGCGTCGCTCTGCGCCTGGGATACCGCCACGACGGCATCGAGTGCCTCGCCAGCTTCCAACGCCGCTGTCAGCACCGTTTCCAGCTGCGCTTGCGCATGCTGTTCGTCTTCGCTGTCGGAGATTTCCAGCAGCGCGCACCAGGCTTGATGGTGCAACGCCGGGAAAGGCAGGCGCTGCGCTGAAAACGCCCGCACCACATCGTGCAGGCAGGGCGCCGCCATGACTTCGAACGCGGTCAATGCGGCGCCAAAACCCGCGCGGGCGCGTTGCAACAGGCGTAGCGCCGCGTGCAGGTCCGGCACGACGATCAGAGCGGTGCGCTGCGCCCGCGGCAACGGAAACAGCTTGAGCACCGCGGCAGTGATGATGCCCAGCGTGCCCTCGCTGCCGATGTACAGGTCGCGCAGGTCGTAGCCGGTGTTGTCCTTGCGCAGGCCGCGCAGCCCATGCCAGATTTCGCCTTGCGGCGTGACGACTTCCAGCCCCAACGCCAGTTCGCGCGCATTGCCGTAGCGCAGCACCTGCGTGCCGCCGGCGTTGGTAGCCAGGTTGCCGCCGATGGTGCAGCTACCCTCCGCCCCCAGCGACAGCGGAAACAGGCGCCCGGCCTGCCGGGCGGCGTCCTGCACCGCCTGCAACACGCAGCCGGCTTCGACCGTGATGGTGTCGCTGTCCAGGTCGACGGCGCGGATGCGATTCATGCGCACGAGCGACAGCACCACCGCGCCACCGTCCACGCTTGGCGTGGCGGCGGCGACTTGACCGGTATTGCCGCCTTGGGGCACCACGGGCACGCCCGCGGCAGCGCACAGGCGCACGACCTGCGCCACCTCGTCGCAGGAACCCGGCCGCAGCACGGCCAGCGCGCGGCCCGTGACGGCCCGGCGCCAATCGGTCAGGTAAGGGTCGGCATCCGCGCCCGTCAAGACCTGAGCAGCGCCCAGGCAGGCGACCAGATCGGCCAGCAACGTCGCATGGCTTGGCACGCCGGGCGCGGTCATGGCTGCCATTCCCGCGCGGCCACCGGCGTCAGCAGCTTGCCGCTGTCCATGAAAGCCGCCACGTTGTCCAGCACCAGTTGTGCCATGGCGGCGCGTGTTTCGTGGGTGGCGCTGCCCACGTGGGGCATCAGGGATACCTGATCGAGATCGGCGAATTCCGTGGCGGATGTGGGTTCGCGTTCCAGCACATCCAGGCCGGCGCCACCCAGTTCGCCCGCGCGCAATGCCGCCAGCGCGGCGGCCTGGTCCACCACGCTGCCGCGCGCGATGTTGACCAGGATGCCCTGCGGGCCGAGCGCGCGGATGACGGCGGCGTCGACCAGATGGCGCGTGGCGGGGCCGCCCACGCAGGCCACCACCAGGAAATCCGCCCACGCGGCCAGGTCCACCAGACGGGCCTCGTAGCGGTAGGGCGCCTGGGGCCGCGGCGTGCGGTTGTGATAGCGCACGTCCATGTCGAACCCCGCCCCCCGCCGCGCGATGGCGTCGCCGATGCGGCCCAGCCCCAGAATGCCAAGCCGCTTGCCGGATACCCGCGTGGTCACCGGAAACTGCCCCAGGGCGCGCCAGTGCCCCCCCTTCACGTAGCGGTCGCCCACCGCCGTGCGGCGCGCGGCGGACAAGAGCAGCGCCCAGGCCAGGTCTGCCACGCAGTCGTCCAGGACATCAGGGGTGACGCTGACGCCGATGCCGCGCCGCGCGGCTGCCTGCAAATCCAGCGTGTCGTGGCCGACGCCCCAGCTGCACACGGCCTGCAAGGCCGGCAGCGCGTCGAACATGGCCTGCGTGAAGCCATGGCGCACCGAGGTGACGGCCAGGCGCAAGCCGCGCAGTTCGTCGCCGAAGGCGGCCAGCCCCTGGGGTTCGCGCCAGGCGGGCAGGACCCGGTAGCGCGACGCCAGCTGCTGATCGAATGCCGGCCCCAGCGATGCCACCTGGACGATGTCGTATGCAGCAGTCACGCAGGCGCTCCGGCACGGGCGGGGATGTAGTTCGCGGCAGCGGCGGCTTCGGCGAACGACAGGCCGTCGCGAATGCCTTGTTCCACCCGCGCGTCGGTGTCCTGTGCCTGCTGCGCCGCGGCCAGCACCGCTTCCAGCTGCGCCCGCGGCACCACCACCAGGCCGGTGTCGTCGCCCACCACCAGGTCGCCCTCGGCCACCGTCACGCCGCCGATGGTGACGGGCTGGCCCATGGCTTGCAGGCGCAGGCGCGTCTTGCCCGTCAAGGGCGTGACATGGCGGGCCGCCAGCCACAGGCCGGTGGCTTCGATCTCGTCGACGTCGCGGCAGGCGCCGTCGATCACCACGCCGGTGGCCTCGCGCCTGGATGCGGCCAGCGAGGCAATGCCGCCAAAGGTGGATATGCAGGCGCCGCCCGCGTCCACCATCAGCACGCGGCCGGGGCCGGTGACGGCCACCAGGCGTCCCACCGCGAAATCGGCGCGATCGAAGTCGCCCAGTGCGCCGCTGACGTGGCGGGCCGTGACGGCGAAGCCGGCGATGCGGCCTTGCCCGCCGCGTCGCGGGATGCCCTGCACCACCCCGGCGATGCCCAGGGTATCCAGGGCGTCGGCCCAGGTGCTGGTGCCATAGGCGGCGCATCGCGCCAGCAAAGCGTGTTCGGTATTGCTCATCTTGCGGGGTCTCCTGTCGGGACGGCGCGGCGGCCATCTCGGGGTACGGGCTCAATCGATCTGCGCGCCGGAGAGCTTGACGCCCTCGGCCCAGCGCTGCGCTTCGGCATTGATGAATGACTGGAACTGCTGCGGCGAGCTGTTGTTCACCTCGCCACCCATGTCCTGCAGTTTCTTGGTCATCTCGGGCGTGGCGACGATCTTGGCGACATCGCGGTAGATCTTCTCGCGCAGGTCCGCCGGCATGCTGGCGGGCGCGAACAGCCCGAACCAGGTCGCCGCCTCGAAGCCTTTCATGCCGGCTTCGTCCAGCGTGGGCACCTGGCCGATGGCCTCGACCCGCCGGGGATGCGCCAGCGCAATCGCGCGCAACTTGCCCGACTGGATGTACGGCAGCGCGGCCGACAGGGTCACGAACGCCATCTGCACCTGGCCGCCGATCAGGTCGGTCAGCATCGGCGCGTCGCCGCGGTACGGCACGTGCACCAGCTTCATGCCCGTCTTGGCCTTGAAGAGTTCGCCCGTCAGGTGCTGGGGCGTACCGTTGCCGGTGGACGCCATGCTCAGGCCCTGCGGCGCGGCCTTGCCGTAGGCGATGAGTTCGGCCAGGTTCTTCACCGGCAGCGACGGCGCGGTCACCAGCACCAGCGGAATCGTCGAGGTCAGCGTCAGCGGCGCGAAGTCCTTGAGCGGGTCGTAGTTCAGCTTCTTGTACAGGCTGGCGCTGATGGTGTGCGCCGCCGTCGTCATGAACAGGGTGTAGCCATCGCCCGGTGCGCGCGCCACGGCTTCGGCCGCCACGGTGGTGCCTGCGCCGGGACGGTTGTTGACGATGACCTGCTGCCCCCAGACGGCAGGCAGTTTCTCGGCGATCAGCCGCGCGATCACGTCGGTGGCGCCACCCGGCGGGTACGGCACCACCAGTGTCACCGGCTTGTCGGGAAAGGCCGCGGCCGATGCCACGGCGCTGCCCAACGCGAATCCCAGGGCCAGCAGCGCCCTGCCCATGCTTTTCAGCTTCCTCATTGCCTTGTCTCCTCGTGGTGTGCCGAATCGGCACTTTTGCAGGTGCCCGCGCTCTATGGCGCGGTGCACGGAACTTCACGGGTGCTGCGTGGGCGACACGTCAGCCATCGCCTTGTTGCTCGCGCCAGGCCAGAAGGCGCGCCACGCCCTCGGCCATGCCGACCTTGGGCTGCCAGCCGATGTGCTGGCCCGCCAGGTCGTGCGGAATATGGAACGCGCCGCCCGAGGTCAGGCGCACGGTGCCCGGGGGGTCGGGCTTGATCTCGGGCTGCAGGTCGCTCTTGCAGTAGTCGAGCACCAAGCGCACCAGTTCACCCGTGGTGATGGGCGCGGGGCCGGACACGTTCACGGCCACGTCGGTGGCCGCGCTCTGGAAGGCCGCGACGTTGGCGCGCGCCACATCCGAGACGTGCACGAAGTGCTTGGTGTCGGTGCCATCGCCCGGCAGCACGGGACGTTCGCCCTTGCGCACGCGGTCGTAGGTTTCCATGATGTACAGCGAATTGGCGGCGCGGTAGTGCTGCCGTTCGCCGTACACGGTGGAATAGCGCAGCACCACGTAGTCCAGTCCCGCTTTCTGGTAGTACTGGCGGCACAGCTGTTCGCCCATGATCTTGGACGCGCCGTACAGGATGGCGGCGGGTGGCGCGCCCACGGAATGGAAGGGGCCGTTTTCCACCAGCGCGCCCGCGATGCCCGTGCCATAGCCGTACACCGCGTTGGACGAGGCGAAGACGATCTTCCTGACCTTGTTGACGCGGCAGGCTTCCAGCATGTTCTGCGCGCCGCGCACGTTCACGTCGACCGCCTGCCACGGCGTCTGCGCAAAGCCCAGCGTCATGTAGGCGGCCAGGTGCAGCACGCCGTCCACGCCTTCGGTGGCGGCCAGCAGGTCGGGCAGGCGCATCAGGTCGCCGCGCACCACTTTCACGCGCGGGTTGTCCTGCAGGTGGGCGATGGCTTCGGGCGTGCCGAAGGCGAAGTTGTCCAGCAGGATCACCTCGCGCACGCCGGCGGCCAGCAGCGCGTCGGCGGTGTGCGAGCCCACCAGGCTGGCGGCGCCGGCGATCAGGATGCGGGAGTCGGCCAGCGTGAGGGCCGCGCTTTTCTTGTCAGTCGTCATGGTGTTCAGAGTCCCATCGGTTTGTCGTGCATGCCCCAGTACAGGCTCTTGACCTGGCTGTACAGGCGCAGGCCATGCAGGCCTTTCTCGCGGCCGATGCCGCTGGCCTTGAAGCCGCCGAACGGCGTGGCAATGTGCGATTGCTTGTAGGTATTGATCCAGACCGAGCCCGCTTCGATGTCGCGGGCCACGCGCCAGGCGCGGGCGTAGTCGCCCGTCCACATGCCGGCGCCCAGGCCGAAGGGGGTGTCGTTGGCCTGGCGGATCACGTCGTCTTGGTCGTCGAACGGCAGGGCGACCAGCACCGGGCCGAAGATCTCTTCCTGGCACACGCGCGCCTGGTTGCCCAGGCCGTCGATGATCGTGGGCAGGTAGAACCAGCCGTTGGCCAGCGCGGCCTGCGACGGCGCGGCGCCGCCCACCAGCACGCGGCCGCCTTCCCCGCGACCGATGTCCACGTAGCCCGCGACCTTATCGCGATGGGCGCGCGACACCAGCGGGCCCATCTGCGTGGCCGGGTCGTCCGGCAACCCGACGCGCACCTGCTGCGTGCGGGTCACGAGTTCGTCCATGAAGCGCTTGTAGATGGACTTCTGCACGAACAGGCGCGAGCCGGCCACGCAGCTCTGGCCGGCCGAGCCGAAGATGCCCGAGATCACGCCCGCCACGGCGCGATCCAGGTCGGCGTCGTCGAACACGATGTGCGGCGACTTGCCGCCCAGTTCCAACCCCACCGGAATCAGGCGCTGGCCCGCGATGCCGCCGATGATGCGGCCGGTCTCGGTGCCGCCGGTGAACGACACCATGCGCACGCCCGGATGCTTCACCAGCGCCGCGCCCACGTCTTCGCCGTGGCCCGGCAGCACCGTCAGCAGGCCTTCGGGCAAGCCGGCTTCACTGCACAGCCGCGCCAGTTCCAGCGCCAGCTGCGGGGTTTCTTCGGACGGCTTGAGCAGCACGGCGTTGCCGGCGGCCAGCGCCGGGGCGGCCTTCTGGGCCTCGTTCATGATGGGCGAGTTCCACGGCGTGATCGCCGCGATGACGCCGAACGGTTCGGCCAGGGCCATCGAGAAATACTCGCCGCGCGGCGAGGTCATCTCGTTCTGCCAGGTCTCGCACACCGCGGCGTAATAGCGGAAATGTCCGGCCGCGCTGTCGACCATGTGCAGGCATTCCTTCCAGGGCTTGCCGCTGTCCTGCATCTGCAGGCGCGCCAGCGGCTCGCGCTCGGCCGACAGGCGCCGTCCGATCTCGTACAGGGTGGCGGCGCGCTGGTCGGGGCGCAGCTTGCGCCAGGGCTTGTTCTGGAACGCGTCCCAGGCAATGGCGACGGCCGTGTCCACGTCCTGCGCCGTGGCACGCGTGACGATGCCGGCAATGCTGCCGTCAGCCGGATTGATGGAGGTGATGACGGCGTCGCCGTCTTGGCTGTGGCGCCAGTTGGCGCCCAGGCGGAAGGGCTTGTGGCTCGATGCGTCCATAACGTCTTGGGTCCGGGAGTTCTTCGGTAGGCGTCATCATCGGCCGGTCGATTATTAGACACAAATAGATATTTTTCTACTATTCTTAGCCCATGGCTATGAATATCAAATACCGGCCGCTCAAGGCCTTTCTGCTGGCGGTGGACACCGGGTCGTTCACCCACGCGGCCAATCAGCTGGGCGTCACGCAGCCGTCATTCACCGCCCTGATCCAGGACCTGGAAGAAGTGCTGGGCCTGCGCCTGTTCGAGCGCACCACGCGCAGCATCAGCCTGACCTCGGCGGGCCAGGACTTCTATGCGCGGGTGCAACGGCCCATCGCCGACCTGGAAGAGGCCTACCGCAGCCTGGCGGACCTGGCGGCCGTACGGCGCGGCAGCGTCGCGCTGGGCGCCCTGCCGTCAACGGCCCTGGCCTTGCTGCCTGCGGCCGTGGGCATGCTGAGCCGGGCGCATCCGGCCTTGAAAGTGCGGGTCGTGGAAGCGCACAACGATGAGTTGATGGCCATGCTGCGCACCAACCAGATCGAGTTCGCGGTGGGCGCCTTGCCCGAGCCGGTGTCCGACCTGTCTTTCACGCCGATGGCCGAAGACTGCTTCTGCGCCATCTTTCCCGCCGGCCATCCGCTGGGCGACGCGCCGGGGCGGCTGCATTGGCGCGACGTGCTGCGCTACGACCTGGTGCTGCTGTCGCAGGGCTCGAATGCGCGGCAGCAATTCGACCGCGCGGTGCGCGACGAAGTCGGCGCGCCGGTCACTGCGTTGCGTTACGACGTGACCAACATGGGCACCGCGGCCAGCATGGTGCGCCAGGGCCTGGGCGTCAGCGTGCTGCCGCGCCTGGCCCTGCCGGAACTGAATCTGGCGGGGCTGCGCGCCGCCCCGCTCTGCGATGCGTCGGCGCGCCGCTACATCGGGCTGCTGCACCGGCGCGATCGATCGCTGTCGCCCGCGGCGCAGGCGCTGGTCGCGGAACTGGAAATCGCCATGGAGAACATTGCGCGGCAGCTATTGCCGTTGCCGCCGGTGGCTGCCTGATCGCGTCGCGGCGATCAGCCGCGCGCCACCTTCCAGCCCAGTTCCGCCGAGATATCCGCCGCCGCGCCCTGCACGACGGCGACCATTTCCTGCATGCGTTCCAGCGACATGTACGGCACCGTGCTGGACACGCTGATCGCGGCGACGATGCCGCTGGAGGCATCGCGCACGGGCGCGGCCACGCAGCGGATCGACGGCTCGTTGTCTTCCAGGTCAAACGCGTAGCCCTTGGCAGCGTAATCGCGCATGCGGTCGCGAAACGCTTCCCACGTCTGGCGGCCGCCGGGCGCGCGCGACGACACCGGCGCGCCCACGCGGTGCAGCGCCTTCCATTGCGGTTCGTCGGCGTCCAGCAGCAGCGCCTTGCCCACGCCGGTGGCGGCCAGCGGCATGCGATGCCCCACGCGCGAACGCATCTCCAGCCCTTTCTTGCCGGGAATCTTTTCCAGGTACAGCACTTCGTCGTTGTCGCGCACCGCCAGGTGGATGGTGTCGCCCGTCTGCTCGGCCAGGCTGTCCAGGTACGGGCGCGCCAGCGTCGCCATGGGAAAGGCTTCACGCGCCTGGAAGCCCAATTCGATCAGCTTGGGGCCCAGCACGTAGCCCACGCCCGCCAACGACCGCAGATAGCGTTCCTGCACCAGGCAACTGGCCAGCCGGTGCGTGGTGCTGCGCGCCACGCCGATGCGGGCGCAGATTTCCTTCAGGTCGCGCGCGCCGCCCGCCACGGCCTGGATCACGGCCAGGCCGCGCATGAGCGTCTGCGTGCCGGCGGGGGCCGCGGCATCGGGATCGATGGGGGAAGACGAGGCAGGGGACGGCGTGGCGTTCATGGAGACGGCAGATTCGCAGGGCGGGCGGGAGGGCTGCCTGGTATCTTGCCACAGCCAATTTCCCTATATGTGGGATTAAATTCTATATTTTGAGATTTTTCAAGCGCTGATCTAGAATTTTTCGCAATGCCCGCGCGGGGCCTCTCCGGCTTCGCGACGCGCTTGACGACAAACAAGGTCGGCGATCCCCTGCCTCATCACGCCCGCTCGCGGCGCCCGGCAGGCGGGCCGGCGGCCCGAGACGAGACAGACTCTGATGACAACCGGATTGCCTGCCCGCGCGGCTCTCATAGCGCTGGACTGGGGCACCTCTTCGCTGCGCGCCTATCGCCTGGACGGCGCCGGCCGCACGCTGGATACCCGTCACCTGCCCTGGGGCATCATGCGGCTGCCCCAGCCGCTGCAGGACGGCGCCGCCACCGCCAGCACCCAATCGGGATTCGAACTGGCATTCGAGCAGGCCTGCGGCGACTGGCTGCGCGCCGAGCCGACGCTGCCCGTCATTGCCTGCGGCATGGTCGGCAGCGCGCAAGGCTGGCAGGAAGCCGCCTACCTGGACGTACCGGTCGACCTGCCGCGCATCGGCACCTTGCTGACCCGCATCGACCGCGCGGGCGCGACGCCGGTGCATATCGTGCCGGGCCTGATCCAGCGCCACGGGCTGCCCAATGTGATGCGCGGCGAAGAGACCCAGGTGTTCGGCGTGCTGTTCGACCAGGCCGGCGGCGGCGCGGACGACGTGCTGATCGGCCTGCCCGGCACGCACTCGAAATGGGTCAACGCGCGCCGCGGCCGCGTCACCCACTTCGATACCTTCATGACCGGCGAGGTCTACGCCGCGCTGCGCGGCCACACCATCCTGGGCCGCACGATGACCGAGGCGCCCGCGCCCGACATGGCCGCGTTCGAGCGCGGCGTGAAAGTGGCCGGCGCCCCTGCCGGCCGCGCCGGCGTGCTGTCGACGATTTTCAGCACGCGTGCGCTGGGGCTGACCGGCGAACTGGCCGGCGCCTCGCAGGCCGACTACCTGTCGGGCCTGTTGATCGGCCACGAGGTCGCGGCCCTGGCCGACATGCTGCGCCAGCAGGGCGAACTGCCGCGCATCGTGCTGTGCGGCGACGACGCGCTGTGCCAGCGCTACCTGCTGGCGCTGCATCACTACGGCCTGGGCACGCCCGAACAGGCCCGCAACGCCACCGAGCGCGGCCTGTGGCACCTGGCGGTGTGCGCCGGGCTGGTGCCTGCGCCGACCGCCCAGGCAGCCCATTCGACATCGCCCGCATCGACCAAGGAAACCCCATGACCCATCCCGGACTGCAAACCGCCATGGCCCACTGCGGCCTGATCGCCATCCTGCGCGGCATCACGCCGGCCGAGGCGGAGCCCGTCGCCCGCGAACTCTATGCCGCGGGCTTTCGCCTGATCGAAGTGCCGCTGAATTCGCCTGAGCCGCTGGCCAGCATCCGCGCCATGCGCGACGCGCTGCCGGCCGATTGCCTGGTCGGCGCCGGTACCGTGCTGAACCCCGACGACGTCGCCCGCATCAAGGATGCCGGCGGCGAGATCATCGTGATGCCGCACAGCGACCCGGCCGTGATCCGCGCGGCCAAGGCCGCTGGCCTCGCGTCCTGCCCCGGCGTGGCCACGCCCACCGAAGCCTTTGCCGCGCTGGCCGCCGGCGCCGACGTGTTGAAGATGTTCCCGGCCGAACAGCTCGGACCCGTCGTGCTCAAGGCCTGGCGCGCCGTGATGCGCCCGCCGATCGCGCTGGTGCCGGTCGGCGGCATCACCCCCGACAACCTTTCCACTTACGCCCAGGCGGGCGCCAGCGGCTTCGGCCTGGGCTCCGCCTTGTACAAACCCGGCCTGTCGGCCACCGAAGTCGGCCAGAACGCGCGCGCATTCATCGCGGCCTGGCAACGCGCCTATCCCGCCCAGGAGACCCAAGCATGAAGATCACCAAGCTCACCACCTACATCGTGCCGCCGCGGTGGTGCTTCCTGAAGATTGAAACGGACGCCGGCATCGTCGGCTGGGGAGAACCCGTCGTCGAAGGCCGCGCGCATTCCGTGGCCGCCGCCGTCGAAGAACTATCCGACTATCTGATCGGCAAGGACCCGCGCAACATCGAAGACCACTGGACGGTGCTGTACCGCGGCGGCTTCTACCGCGGCGGCGCCATCCACATGAGCGCGCTGGCCGGCATCGACCAGGCGCTGTGGGACATCAAGGGCAAGCACCTGGGCGTGCCGGTGTCGCAACTGTTGGGCGGCAACGTGCGCGACCGCATCCGCGTGTATTCGTGGATCGGCGGCGACCGGCCGGCCGATACCGCCGCGGCCGCCAAGAGCGCCGTCGAACGCGGCTTCACCGCCGTGAAGATGAACGGCACCGAAGAGCTGCAGTACATCGATTCGTTCGACAAGGTCGAGAAGTGCCTGGAAAACGTGGCCGCCGTGCGCGAAGCGGTAGGCCCCAACGTGGGCATCGGCGTGGACTTCCACGGCCGCGTGCACAAGCCCATGGCCAAGGTGCTGATGAAAGAGCTGGACCCGTTCAAGCTGATGTTCATCGAAGAGCCGGTGCTGAGCGAGCACTACGAGGCCCTGAAGGAACTGGCGCCGCTGACGTCCACCCCCATTGCGCTGGGCGAACGGCTGTTCTCGCGCTGGGACTTCAAGCGCGTGCTGTCCGAAGGCTACGTCGACATCATCCAGCCCGATCCGTCGCATGCCGGCGGCATCACCGAAACCCGCAAGATCGCGGCGATGGCCGAGGCCTATGACGTGGCGCTGGCGCTGCACTGCCCGCTCGGCCCGATCGCGCTGGCCACCTGCCTGCAGATCGACGCCGGCTGCTACAACGCGTTCATCCAGGAGCAAAGCCTGGGCATTCACTACAACGCCGCCAACGACCTGCTGGACTACGTCAGCAACCGCGAAGTCTTCGCCTATGAAGACGGCATGGTCGCGATTCCGCAAGGCCCGGGCCTGGGCATCGAGGTCAACGAGGAATACGTCAAGGAACGCGCCGCCGTCGGCCACCGCTGGCGCAACCCCGTCTGGCGCCATGCCGACGGCAGCTTCGCCGAATGGTAAGGCCCGCACGCCGATAAAAGAGAGAGGAGACCCCCTTGACCACCGCCACCCACCCGGGCCTGCAAAGCGCCCAGCGGCCCACGCGCAGCCGCTATCTCATCATGGTGATGCTGTTCATCACCGTCGTCATCAACTACCTGGACCGCAGCAACCTGTCCATCGCCGCCCCCGCGCTGAAGGACGAGTTCGGCCTGGACACGGTGCATGAAGGCCTGATCCTGTCGGCCTTCGGCTGGACCTACGCCGCCATGCAGATTCCCGGCGGCTGGCTGGTGGACCGCGTGTCGCCGCGCGTGCTGTACGCGGCCGCGCTGATCCTGTGGTCCGCGGCTACGTTCTTCATGGGTTTTGCGGGCAGCTTCGTGATCCTGTTCGTGCTGCGCCTGGCCGTGGGCGCGCTGGAAGCGCCGGCCTATCCGATCAACAACCGCGTCGTCACGACCTGGTTCCCGGAAAAGGAACGCGCCACCGCCATCGGCTTCTACACGTCCGGCCAGTTCGTCGGCCTGGCGTTCCTGACGCCGGTGCTGGCCTGGCTGCAGCACCACTACGGCTGGCACATGGTGTTTGTCAGCACCGGTCTCCTGGGCATCATCTGGGGCGTGCTGTGGTACCTGATCTATCGCGAACCGCGCCAGTTCAAGGGCGCCAATGCGGCTGAGATCGACCTGATCCAACAAGGCGGCGGCGTGGTCGACCTGGACAAGCGCGCGCGGGAGAAAAGGGCCCCGTTCAACTGGAACGACCTGGGCCTGGTGATGACCAAGCGCAAGCTGTGGGGCGTGTACCTGGGCCAGTTCTGCCTGACGTCGACCCTGTGGTTCTTCCTGACCTGGTTCCCCACCTACCTGGTGAAGTACCGCGGCATGGACTTCATCAAGTCTGGCTTCCTGGCGTCGGTGCCGTTCCTGGCGGCCTTCGTGGGCGTGCTGTGCTCAGGTGTGCTGTCCGACTTCCTGATCCGACGCGGCGCCACTGTGGGCCTGGCACGCAAGCTGCCCATCATTCTGGGCCTGTTGATTTCGACGTCGATGATCGGCGCCAACTTCACCGATTCCACGCCCTGGGTCATCTTCTTCCTGGCCGTGGCGTTCTTCGGCAACGGCCTGGCCTCGATCACGTGGTCGCTGGTGTCGACGCTGGCGCCGGTGCGCCTCCTGGGCCTGACGGGCGGGGTGTTCAACTTCGTGGGCAACCTGTCGTCGATCTGCACGCCGATCGTGATCGGCTTCCTGGTGTCCAAAGACAGCTTCGCGCCGGCCATCGTGTACGTGTCGTCGCTGGCCTTGCTGGGCGCGCTGTCGTACATCCTGCTGGTGGGCAAGGTCGAGCGGATCGACGCCTGATTCCCGCGCATTGCCGCAACCGAGGGCGCCTGCACAGGCGCCCTTTTTCATGCGCGGCGCCTGCGCCCGCCACCGCGCCACGGCAGGCCCGTTGACGCATCCGCTGGCGCGCTGCGGCTCATTATTGTTATGATATAACATATCTATTTAAGAACCTGAACCACGCGGACCCGCTGGCCCCCGTTCCGCGCCGCCTCGCGCCCTTCCCCTTTCCGACATCTTCAACCGAAGAAGGACACCCCGTGCTTGAAGCCATCGGCCTGACCAAACGCTACGGCGACCAGATCGCGTTGCATCCGCTGGACCTGCGCATCGAGCCGGGCGAAATCTATTGCCTGCTGGGCGCCAACGGCGCTGGCAAGACCACCACCATCAATCTGTTCCTGAACTTCATCGCGCCCGACGGCGGCCAGGCCCTGATCAATGGCCTGGATGCGGCGCGCGAGCCGCTGGCCACCAAGCAGCACGTGGCCTACATCCCCGAGCAGGTGAACCTGTACGGCACGCTGACGGGCCTGGAAAACCTGCGCTACTTCGCCGCGCTGGCGCTGGGCGAAGCGCCGCCGCGCGCCCGCTTGCTGGAACTGATGGCCGACGTGGGGCTGGAACCCGCCGCGGCGGACAAGCGCGTGGCCGCGTATTCCAAGGGCATGCGGCAAAAGGTCTGGATCGCGGTGGCCATGGCCAAGAACGCGCGGGCCCTGTTGCTGGACGAACCCACGTCCGGCCTGGACCCGTCGGCCGCGGCCGAATTCACGCGCCTGCTGCAACGCGCCAGCGAACGCGGCGTCGCCATCCTGAACACCACGCACGACCTGTTCCACGCCCGCCAGACCGCCACCCGCGTCGGCATCATGAAACGCGGCCGGCTGGTCGACAGCCTGGACAGCCGCCAGATCAGCGACACCGACCTGCAAGCCCTGTATCTGGCGCACATGAAGGCCGACGCATGATCCTGCTCATCGCCTTCAAGGACCTGCGCGAACGGCTGCGCGACGGCCGCCTTTACTGGGCCGGCGGCATCGTCGCCGTGCTGCTCCTGACCGCGCTGGCGGTCGGCTACCTGCACCAGCAGGAAGCACGCGCCGAGCAGGCCGCCGCCCAGAATGCCGATTACGGCGACTGGCTCAAGCAGGGCGCGCGCCATCCGCACGATGCCGCCCACCAGGGCATGCACGTCTTCAAGCCCGACACGGCCCTGGCGCTGCTGGATGCCGGCATCAATCCGTATATCGGCAGCACCGTGTGGCTGCAGGCGCACCGCCAGAGCGAAGTGAAGTTCCGCCCGGCGCAGGACGCGACTGGCTTGCAACGCTTCGGCGACCTGTCGGCCGCGTGGATCCTGCAAGCGCTGGGGCCCTTGCTGGTGATCGTGCTGGGCTTCAACGCGTTTTCGGGCGAACGCGAGCAGGGCATCCTGCGCCAGACGCTGAGCCTGGGCGTGGCGCCGTGGCGCCTGCTGTGGGGCAAGGCCTGCGCGCTGGGCATGAGCCTGGCGCTGCTGCTCGTGCCCGCAGCCATCGCCGCAGGCCTGGCCGTGTGGTTGGCCGGCGGACGCGCCGACGCGCTGTGGCGCCTTGTCGCGCTGGGCGCCGGCTATGCGTTGTACCTGGCCACCTTCGTCTTCATCACGCTGGGCGTGTCGGCGGCCGCGCGGTCATCGCGCGTGGCCATCACGGTGCTGCTGGCGCTTTGGATCGCCAACACCGTGGTCGCGCCGCGCGTCATGGCCGAGCTGTCGCGCGGCGTGCATCCCAGCCCCACCCGGCTGGAATTCAACCAGGCCTTGCAGGACGACCTGAAAGCCACGTCCGACCGCGTGTGGATGCAGGCCTTCGGCACCACCGAACGCTGGAGCCGCGACGTGCCGCTGAACCAATGGGGCCTGGCGCTCAAGCTGGATGACCAGTCCAGCTACGCCGTCTACGACCGCCACTTCGGCGGCCTGTGGGACACCTGGGAAAGGCAGCAGGCCGTGCAGGAATCCGCCGGCTGGCTGATGCCGCTATTGGCCATCCGTGCCTTCTCGGCCGCGATGGCCGGCACCGACTTCGCCCACCATCGCGACTTCACCGTGGCCGCCGAACGCCAGCGCCGCGTGATCCAGGACATCGTCAGCGCAGACCTCGTCGCGCACGCCGACACGCTGGACCACCAGCACTTTTCGTATCAGGCCAGCCCATCGCTGTGGGCCCGCGTGCCGCCCTTCCAGTACCAGCCGCCCGCGGCCGGCTGGGCGCTGCACGAGGCCCGCCTGAGCCTCTTGATGCTGGCCGCCGCATTGCTGCTGAGCCTGGCCTTTGCCTGGCGCGCCGTGGCCCGCCAGACCGCCCTGTAGGAGACCCCCTGGTGCACGCCCGACAATCCCGCCGCTACGCCCTGGTGCTGCGGCACGAACTGCGCCTGTTGACCCGCGAGCGCGCCCTGTGGCTGTGCGGCCTGCTGTTCCTGCTGCTGGTGGCCTATGCCGTCTTCAATGGCCTGTGGCAGACGGCGCTGCGCGACGAGGCCCAGGCCGCGCTGGTGCGCGCCGATGCGCAGGCCCGCGCCGGCCAGCTGGCGCAATTGCACCGCATCATGGATGGCCGCGAAACGCCCACGCCATTCGGCAACCCCGCCAGCCCGGCCAACATGGGCGGCGGCCTGGGCGCGCACTACGCCATCATGCCCAGCGTGGCCCTGGCGCCCGTGGCGCTGGGCCAGACCGACCTGTTCCCTTCGCAATTCAAGGTGACCTACCAAAGCAAGGTCAACTTCATCCACAACAACGACATCGAGAACCCCTGGCACCTGCTCAGCGGGCATTTCGACCTGGCGTTCGTGGTGGTCTACCTGCTGCCGCTGCTGATCTTTGCGCTGAGCTACAACCTGCTGTCGGGCGAGAAAGAAGACGGCACTTTGCGGCTGCTGTTATCGCAGCCCCTGGCGCTGCTGACGCTGATCGCCGGCAAGATCTCGCTGCGCGCCGCCGTGCTGCTGGGGGCCGCGGTGCTGTTGCCGATGGCGGCCCTGCTGCTGGTGCGCCCCCAGGCCCTGCACGCGGCCGGCACCACGCTATGGTGGGCGCTACTGGTCGGCGCCTATGCGCTGTTCTGGTTCTCGGCGGTGGTGGCCGTCAATGCCTTCGGCAAATCGTCGGCGGCCAATGCCATGATCCTGATGGTGGGCTGGGTGCTGCTGGTGCTGGTGGCGCCGGTGCTGCTGAACCTGGCCGCCGCCTTCGCCAGCCCCGCGCCGTCGCGCGCCGAGCTGGCCACCCGCACCCGCGTCGCCACGGCGCTGGCCATGCGCGACAACGCCGCGTTGCTGTCTACCGATTACCAGCACATGGACAAGCCCGACGTGCTGGTCCCCCGCGACGGGCGCCTGGAGATCACCGGCCGGCCCATGGGCCAGGCCCGTGTCGAGCGCCAGGTGGACGAGGCCATGCAGCCCGAACTGGACCGCTTCGACGCCCAGCTGGCCCGCCAGCAGGCGCTGGTGGCGCGCTACAGCGTGCTGTCGCCCGCGGCCGTGGCCTACGAGGGCATCACCGCCCTGGCCGGCACCGGCCAGCGCCGCCATGCCCATTTCATGAAACAGATCGACGCCTACCACCAGGCCTGGAAGGACTTTTTCCTGCCCCGCATCGAAGCCGGCCGCGCCATCGCGCCCGCAGACTTCGCGGCCATGCCGGTGTTTCGCTGGCAGGAAGAAGACCCCGGCGTCGTGCGCGCGCAGGCCCTGCGGGCGTTGCTGCAGCTGCTGGCGCCCACGCTGCTGCTGCTCGCCCTGGCCGGCTGGCGCCTGCGCCGCTACCGGGTCGTCTAGCACCGGCCACCGCCCAAGACACGCTGTACCCCCCTTCAAGCCCAACGGGAAAGAGTCATGAGGAAAGTCGTATCCACCGCCGCCTTCGCGGCGTGCGCCGCCGTGCCCGGCGTCCAGGCACAGGAACCCGAGCTGCCCGCCATCCGCGTGGAAGCCGCCAGCGAGGCCGACGGCCTGCGGCTGGATTCGCGCAGCAGCACCGCGTCGCGCCTGGGCCTGACCCTGCGCGAAACGCCGGCGTCCGTCGAAATCCTGTCGCAGCAGACCCTGCGCGAACGCGGCGCCAGCACCCTCAGCGATGCGCTGCGCGGCGCCACCGGCCTGGCCGGCGGCGGCCCGCCGTCCTCGCCCACCACGCTCTCGTCGCGCGGCTTCACCGACATCCTGTACCTGTACGATGGCCTGCGCATGTCCGGCGCCGGTTCGACCAACCGGGTCGAAGACACCTGGAACTACGAACGCATCGAAGTCCTGAAAGGCCCCGCGTCGGTGTTGCAGGGCGACAGCGCCATCGGCGGCATCGTCAACTTCCAGACCAAGCGCCCCGACCGCGACAACCCCGGCCGCGAAGCCATGTTCTCTTATGGCAGCTACGGCAGCACGCGCACCGGCATCGGCCTGGGCGACAACTTCGGCGAGACCGGCGCCTATCGCATCGACTACAGCCACAACGACTCGCGCGTCGGCACCATAGCCCGCAACAGCAACAAGCTGGACCACCTGACCACGGGCATCGCCTTCGACGTGGCGCCCGCCACCCGCCTGGACCTGTCGTTCGACTACTCGCGCGACACCGGCCACGCCTACTGGGGCACGCCGCTGGTGCCGCGCAGCGTCGCCCGCGACCCGACCGGCGTGGTCAGCACGCCCGACGGCCGCGTGCTGGACCGCAGCCTGGCCGGCAACAACTACAACGTGCTGAACGACCGCAACGAAGCCGAAGCCTACTGGCTGCGGGCCCGCGTCACGCATAAGCTCACGCCCGCCTGGACCTTGCGCAACGAATTCGCGATGAACAAGGTCGACCGCCTGTGGAAGAACTCGGAATCCGCCACCTACAGCGCCCCCGGCTTCATCAACCGCGACCAGACCATCATCACGCACCACCAGCGCTACCTGATCGACCGCTTCGACGCCACCCACAGCGGCACGATTGCGGGGCTGTCGAATAAATTCGTGGTGGGCGGCGAGCTCAGCAAGACCAGCCTGGACAGCGAACGGCGTTTCTCCAACCGCAGCGCGTCGACGGCCGACGCACTGCGCGTGTCGCTGCGCAATCCCGCGGTCGGCTACTTCAATGATGACCCGGCGCTGATGAGCGGCCCCGGCAATCGCACCGATTTCACCACCGACGTACGCGGCGCGGCGTTCTTCCTGGAAGACTCGCTCAAACTTGCCGAGCCCTGGACGGTCGTGGCCGGCTACCGCTACGACCGCATCCGCGTCGATCGCAGCGTGACGGACCTGAACGTCGGCAGCCGCAGCGAATTCGGCACCCGCTATTCCGCCAACTCGGCGCGCCTGGGCACGGTCTTTGACCTGACCCCGTCGTCGTCGGTCTATGCCCAATACACCAACGCCACCATTCCGGTGGGTTCGCTGTTCCTGCTGTCGCAAGCCAACGCCTCGTATCCGCTGGCCAAGGGCGAACAATGGGAAGCCGGCTTCAAACAGATGCTGGACAACGTCGAGTGGACCGCAGCGGTCTATCACATCAAGCTGGAAAACGTGCTGTCGCGCGACCAGAACGACGCGCGCCTGACGGTCAACAACGGCCGCCAATCGTCGCGTGGCGTGGAACTGTCGGCCGACTGGCGCGTCACGCCCCAGTTCACGCTGTCGGGCAACGTCGCGGTGCTGAACGCGCGCTTCGATTCCCTGACCGAGGCCGATGGCGCATCACGCGTGGGCAACACCCCGCCCAACGTGCCCGAGCGGGTCGCCAACCTGTACGCCAACTATCGGTTGGCCGACCTGCCGATGAACCTCTTCGTGGGCCTGAACCACACCGGCAAGATCTACACCGACAACGCCAACCAGATCCGCATCAACAGCCACACCACGGTCGATGCGGCGATCAGCTACCGCATCCGGCCCGCTCTCTTGACCTTCCGCGTGCGCAACCTGACGGACCGGCTGTATGCCTACTATGGCGGGCGTGCGACCAGCCAGGTGTTGCTGGCGCCCGGCCGCACGTATGAGCTGGGGGCTACGTTCGAGTTCTGACCGATCAGCAGCCTTGCACCGCCAGCCTGCGGCGCTGGTTGGCGGCGCGCTGCACCAGCACCAGGGCCAGGCCGGCCGTGGCGATGACCGCCCCGGCGATCGGCACGGCGGCATAGCCCAGGCCCGCCGAAATCACCGCGCCGCCCGCGGCCGCCCCCACCGCATTACCCAGGTTGAAGGCGCCCACGTTCACCGACGACGCCAGGCCCGGCGCATCGGTCGCGGCGCGCATCACGCCCATCTGCAACGGCGGCACCACCGCAAACGTCGCCACGCCGAAGATCAGCAGCGAAATCGCCGCGCCGACCGACGTCTGGCCGATCCACGGAAACGCCAGCAGGTCGATGATGACGATCACCAGGAACGTGATCAGCGTGCCGTCCAGCGAACGGTCGGCCATGCGGCCGCCCACGCCGTTGCCCAGCGTAAAGCCCAGGCCGATCAGCACCAGCATCCCGGTAATGAAGGCGGGCGATGCGCCGGTGATGTCCGCCAGCGTCGGCGCAATGTAGGTGTACAGCGTGAACATGGCGCCCGCGCCCAGCACCGTGGTCAGCAACGCCAGCAGCACGACGGGGCTCTTCAGTACGGCCAGTTCGTGGCGCACGTTGGGACGGCGGCCGGCTTCACCCGAAGGCAGCGCGAACCACAGCGACAACATCGCGACCAGGCCCAGTCCGGCCGTGGCCGCAAACGACATGCGCCAGCCAATCACCTGGCCCAGCCACGTCGCGGCGGGCACGCCGCCCACGTTGGCGATGGTCAGCCCCATGAACATGGTCGCCACCGCGCTGGCCTGCTTGTGCCGCGGCACCACGCTGGCCGCCACCAGCGACCCCAGGCCGAAGAACGCGCCGTGGTTCAGGCTGGTGACCAGACGCGCGAGCAGCAGCGTCGTGTAATTGGGAGACAGGGCGGACAGGATATTGCCAATGGTGAAGATCGCCATCAGCAGGATCAGCGCCTTGCGCCGCGACCAGCGCGAAAACGCCAGCGTCATCAGCGGCGCGCCCACCATCACGCCGATGGCGTAGGCGCTGATCAGCATGCCGGCGCTGGGAATCGACACCCCTACGCCGTCTGCAATCACGGGCAGCAGGCCCATGGGGGAAAATTCGGTCACGCCGATGCCGAAGGCGCCAACGGCCAGCGCCAGCAACGGCAAGCCGGCTTTCACCGGCGGGGATTCATGGGTAGACATGCGGGTTCCTTGGAGGGATTGCGCCGACCGGACGGTTCAGGGGCGATCCAGCTACACCAGCCGGCACCTAGGGAAAACCCGATCGGAAGACAGGCGCCCAGTATGCCGGGGATACCCTTGCGGAAAAAGCGACTAAACGGGGAAACACTTTTGACCTGGAGTCATGAATGACGGGGTCGCGCGCGCCGCCCGCTTATCGCCGCCCGACGCGCTTGGGCCGAATCACCACCTCCAGGGCCATCAGATCCAGCACGTCCAGCACCTTCTGCAATTGCAAGGTGGGCTTGCCCCGCTCCAGATCCACGACGAAGCGATTGCCGGTACCCGCCAAGCCCGCCAGGTCCGTCTGCAGCAAGCCCTGCTCGCGCCGCATGCTTCTCACCAGCTCGCCCAAATCGGCAGCAGTCCGGATAGTGGCAAGAACATCGCTGGATGGGGACTGCGTCGACATGGGCTGCTCCAAAATTACCGTTCGGTAATTTTATTGCCATTTGGGGGCAGAAACCCATGAAAAATTCCCGATCGGGAATATTCGCGACAGACCCTCCTCCGAAGGCGCGAACCACGATTCACCCGTGCTGATACCGCCACTCCTGCGTCACGCCCCCATACCCGTAGGCCGTGGGCCGGCAGTTCGCGACGTGGATGCTTGAATGCGGGTGCACGTTGCCCGACAAGCCAGCCAGCAGTTCATAGGCCGCCTTGTGATAGTCCGCCTTTTCACCGCGGGAACTGGTTTCGCCCGTGATCGTGACCTCAAGCTGCTCGCCGCGCATCTGCGCCGAACAAGCGCATGCCGTCCACAGCAATAAAAATGGCGCCCGGACTCGGGCGCCATTTCCGGGCAGACTGCCGCTTACTTCAGCAGCAACGCATTCAACCGCTTCACGAACGCCGCCGGGTCGGCGATCTGGGCGCCTTCGGCCAAGAGCGCCTGGTCGAGCAGCAGGCGGGCCCACTGGTCGAACTCGCCGTCGTCGGCCGCGCGAATGCGCGCCAGCAGCGGGTGTTCAGGGTTGATTTCCAGCACCGGCTTGACGTTGGGCGCTTCCTGGCCAGCCGCCTTCAGCATGCGCAGCAGATGCGGGCTGAGTTCGTTCTGGCCCACCACCACGCACGCCGGCGAATCCACCAGGCGCAGCGTCACGCGCACTTCCTTGACCTGGTCTTCCAGGGTCTTTTGCAGGCGCTCGACCAGCGGCTTGAAGTCTTCGGCCACTTCGGCCTGGTGCTTCTTTTCTTCCTCGTCGGCCAGCTCGGCCAGGTCCAGGCCGCCCTTGGCCACCGACACCAGCGACTTGCCGTCGAATTCGCGCAGGTACGACAGCATCCACTCGTCGACGCGGTCGGACAGCAGCAGCACTTCAATGCCCTTCTTGCGGAAGATTTCCAGGTGCGGGCTGTTGCTGGCTGCGGCGAAGGTGTCGGCCGTGACGTAGTAGATCTTGTCCTGGCCTTCCTTCATGCGCGCCACGTAGTCGGCAAACGACACGGTCTGCGCCTGGTCGCCGCTGTGGGTCGACGCGAAGCGCATCAGCTTGGCGATGCGTTCCAGGTTGGCGTCGTCTTCGCCTGCGCCTTCTTTCAGCACCTGGCCGAATTCCGACCAGAACGTGGCGTAGTCTTCCGGCTTGTTCTCGGCCAGGTCTTCCAGCAGCGACAGGATGCGCTTGGCCGACCCTTCGCGAATGGCGCGCACGTCGCGGCTTTCCTGCAGGATTTCGCGCGACACGTTCAGCGGCAGGTCCGCCGAATCGATCACGCCGCGCACAAAGCGCAGGTACGACGGCAGCAGCTGGTCGGCGTCGTCCATGATGAACACGCGCTTGACGTACAGCTTCACGCCGCGGCGGCCGTCGCGGTCCCACAGGTCCATCGGCGCGTGCCTGGGCACGTACAGCAGT
>PJUB01000237.1_pt1 | contig 32219 bp, 27 predicted proteins | sample 1512141 | NCBI WGS metagenome assembly PJUB01 (sample SAMN08177677, study PRJNA422409) | Soil metagenome, whole genome shotgun sequencing project. | isolation source: Soil enriched on filter paper: alkali lignin treatment | place: USA: Madison | collected 2015-01-15 | reverse complement strand
TAAACCGCTGCGGCAGGCCCCCGGCACGCGCCCGGGGGCCACGTTTTTCCTGCATAATCGGCTGGTTGCCTTGCATTGGAGCCGGCCGCATGACCTCCAGCACCAAAACCCCCTTCACGACTTTGCCCGCCGATCGCGACGCGGTATTGCGCGTCATGCCGATGCCGGCGGACGCCAATATCCACGGGGATGTTTTCGGCGGCTGGATCATGTCCCAGGTCGACATCGCGGGGTCCATCCCCGCGGCCCGCCGCGCGGCCGGCCGTGTAGCCACCGTCGCCGTCAACGCCTTCCAGTTCAAGCAGCCCGTCTTCGTGGGCGACCTGCTCAGTTTCTACGCCGCGGTCATCAAGACCGGCAAGACGTCCGTCACGGTATCGGTCGAGGTCTACGCCGAACGCCAACGGCTGGATGCCGAAGTCGTCAAGGTCACCGAAGCCACACTGACCTACGTGGCCACCGACGAAGCGCGGCGCAGCCGCCCCCTCCCCATTCTTTGAGCCGTAACGCATGACGCAGTCCGCCGCCGCGCAGAAACCGCCTGCGACGCCCCGTCGCCTCGACCCGGAAGACGCGCAACACGCCCTGGCGGAAGTCCAGGAACGTCTGCGCCGCCAGCAATTGGTTGCCGACCTGGTCCATCGCCAGGAAGAAGGCGATGCCAAGGCCACCCTGGTCGAAGACCTGGTGCATCGCCAGCACGAAGCCGAACTCAAGACCCTGCTCGACGGCCTGCATCCGGCGGATATCGCCTTCATCCTGGAATCGCTGCCCAAGGATGAACGCCAGGCCATCTGGAAGCTGGTCAGCCCCGAGCACGATGCAGACGTGCTGCTCGAAGTCGAAGACTGGGTGCGCGAATCGCTGATCGAAGCGATGGACCGCCAGGACCTGGTGGCCGCCACCGGCAACATGGACGCCGACGAGCTGGCCGACCTGGCGCCCGACCTGCCGCCCGACGTCGTCGCCGAAGTCCAGAAAGGCCTGACCGAAGAAGAGCGTGCGCAACTGCTGGAAGCCATGGGCTATCCGGAAGACAGCGTCGGCGCCATCATGGACTTCGAAATGGTCCGCGTGCGCGAAGACGTCACGCTTGAAGTCGTGCTGCGCTACCTTCGCCGCCTGCACGAACTGCCCGACCACACCGACCAGATCTTCGTGGTCGACCGGCAAGACAAGCTGCAAGGCATCCTGCCCCTGTCGCGCCTCTTGGTCAGCGAGCCCGAAACCGAAGTGCGCGCGGTCATGAATTCGGACTTCCTGGCGCTCAACCCGCTGGATTCCGACGCCGATGCCGCCGGCGCCTTCGAACGTTACGACCTGGTGTCCGCCCCCGTCATGGACGACCAGGGTCGCCTGATCGGCCGCGTCACCATCGCCGACGTCGTCGACGTGATGCGCGAAGACTCGCAAGAACAGGCCCTGTCACGTGCCGGTCTGCAAGAAGAAGACATCTTCGCGCCGGTCAGCACCGCGCTGCGCAACCGCGCGCCCTGGCTGCTGTTCAACCTCTGTACCGCGGCCACGGCGTCGTTCGTGGCATCGCAATTCGAAGGCACGGTCAGCCAGATCGTCATCCTGGCGTTCCTGATGTCCATCGTTGCCGGCATCGGCGGCAACTCGGGCAACCAGACCATGACGCTGATCATCCGCGCGCTGGCCATGGGCCGCATCACCGGGCGCAACCTGTGGCAACTGGTCAAGCGCGAGCTCTTCGTGACCCTGATGGTGGGGCTGTGCGGCAGCCTGGTGGCCGCCTTGTTCGCCTGGGCCATCTCGCATTCGCTGTCGATTGCCCTGGTCATGATGGCCGCCATGATCTGCAACATGCTGGTCGGCGCGTCCGTCGGCGTGCTGGTGCCCATGCTGCGGGCCCGCTTCGGCAAGGACCCCGCCATGGGCTCGTCGGTGCTGCTCACCTTCGCGACGGACTCGCTCGGCTTTTTCATCTTCCTGGGGCTGGCGACCATTTTCCTGCTGTAGCGCGTCCGCAACGGACGCGTGCATCAGTGTTTCATCGGATGTCATCAGCGGCCAGGTGACAGCTAAGTGACAGTCAATGTGAAAGGCGCTCCGTTACAGTAACGGAATTGTCATTCCATTCACTGCTCCACCCATGACCGCCAGACTCCGGGCAGCGCTGTTTTGCCTGCTGCTCTCGACTTTCAGCGCCGCCGCGCACGCCTGTGACAACCTGCCTTCCTGGGCGCAGTCCGCCTGCAACCGGATCGACCAGATCTGGACGGAAGGCGGCAACGACCTCTATTTCAGTGGCTATGCGTGGCACAACCGCGCGATGTACAGCCGCGACAAGATCAACAGCTTCAACGAATTGGCCTGGGGCGGCGGCTACGGCCGCAGCATCTACGACGAAGACGGCGACTGGCAGGGCCTGTACGCCATGGCGTTCCTGGATTCGCACAGCAAGGTGGAACCCATCGCCGGCTACGGGTTCCTGAAGATCGGCCGCGTGAGCGAGAACTTCCGCCTGGGCGCCGGCTACACGGTGTTCCTGACGGCACGCCACGACATCATGAGCTACGTGCCATTTCCCGGCGTGCTGCCGCTGGTCTCGGCCGGCTACAAGGACACCATGCTGTACGCCACGTACATTCCCGGTTCGCGCGGCGCGGGTAACGTGCTGTTCATGTTCGGCCGCTGGGCGTTCTGACGCGGCCACGCCACAGGATAGCGTCTGATATTTACGGGGCCGAAAGGCCCCGTTCGTCTGTCGGCGCCGCCTCAGCAGGGCTGAAGGCCCAGCCTGCGCACCAGCTCACCCAGGCGCCAGTCATCGATCCCGTGGGCCCGCAAGGCCCTCTCGGTTTCCACCACGTAGTCCAGGCAAGGCCCGGAATGCCCCACCGCATTGCGCACCGAGGCCAGCAGGCGATCATCGGACAGGTCGGCGGCGTATTCCTGGCAGGCGCGGTTCAGCAGGAACACCAGGCCCCGCACCGGCGCTTGCTCGGTATGGCAGGCCAGCCAACGCGGGGTATAGGCGCCGGTGACCATCTCGCGGCGCCACAGCGCCTGGAACACGGCCGGCACATCGCTCGCGGCAATCAGGAAGGCCACGCCGCGGCAACAGCCGCCGCGGTCCAGGCCGAACACCAATCCGGGATTGTCAGGGGAACCACGATGGTCATGCGACCACAGGCACAGAGACCGGTGGTAGCCACGCACCGTCGCCAGACGACGCTCGCGCCAGGCAAAACCGGGATGCCATATCAGGGAACCGTAGGCGAACACCCACAGGTCGTCGGTGCCGTTCCATCCAGCCAAAAGCTCGTCTACCGACGCGGGTTGCGTCTTCGCCAATCCGGCGCAGCCGGTGGGTACTGCCAACGACATAGGGTCCTCTGATATCCCGGTTCATTCCATAGCAGGAATGACGGATATGCTACGCCGCCTGCCGCGCAAAAGAATTGCGAGATTGCCGTCTCGCAACACCCCGAAAGAAATTTGTATTCCCGGGAAGGGGCGGCAAGAGAAAAAAATTGCGCGCCCAAGATCCCGACCGGGCGCCAGGGGGGCCCGCCCCGGGCGCTAGACGGCGTCCAGCGGCAGTTCGGTGGTGCTTTTGATGACTTCCATCGAAAAGCTGGCGCTGACGTCCAGCAGATCTACCGCCGCGATCAGGCGACGGTAGAACCGGTCATAGGCCGCCATGTCTTCGACCACCACCTTGAGCAGGTAATCGATGTCGCCCGCCATGCGGTGAAATTCCACCACATTGGGCAGCGCCATGACCGCGTTGATCAGGCTCTGCGTCCATTTCTCGTTGTGCTGGCTGGTCTTGATGGACACGAAAACCGTCAGGTTCAAGCCCAGCGCGCGCGGGTCCAGCAGGATGGCGTTGCGCGCGATGACACCGTCGTCCTTGAGCTTCTGGATGCGGCGCCAGCATGGCGTGACGGACAGATTGACCTGCTCGGCGATTTCGGCAACCGAGCAGGTGGCGTCCTTCTGCAGCAACGCCAAGATCTTGATGTCCGTCTGGTCCATGGGGTTTCCTCAAGCAATGTCGGCCCAATCTTGCCCTGTCGACCTGCGCCCGTCCAGCCGTGGAACACCCTTGCCCGCAAGCGGTCAGTAGGTCCCGGGGTAGCCGCCGCCGTCCAGCAGGATGTTCTGCGCCGTCATGTAGCTGGCCTGCGCCGAGCAGACGTAGGCGCACAACGCCCCCAGTTCTTCGGGCTGGCCATAGCGGCCGGCGGGGCTGGCGCGGCCGCGCTCGTCCCACAGTTGCTCGAACGTCTTGCCCGTCTGTTCCAGCATGCCTCGAATGTGGCGGGCCTGCGCATCGGTGGCAAAGGCGCCGGGCAGCAGGTTGTTGATGGTCACGTTGTGGCGCACGGTCTGGCGCGCCAGGCCGCTGACAAAGCCGATCAGGCCGGCCCGGGCGCCGTTGGACAGTCCCAGCTCGGCGTGCGGTGCCTTGACGCTGCGAGACACGATATTGACGATCCGCCCGAAACGCCGCTCGATCATGCCATCCACCACCCGGCGGATCATGTCGATGGGGCCCAGCATCATCGAATCCAGCGCCGCGATCCAGTCCTCGTGGCTCCAGTCACGGAAGTCGCCGGGCATCGGGCCATCGGCATTATTGATGAGAATGTCCGGATGCGGACACGCGGCCAGCGCGGCCTCGCGCCCCGCCTCCTGCGTCAGGTCGGCGGACACCCAGCCCACCCCGACGCCCGTCTCGCGGGAAATTTCGGCTGCGGCTGCCTCCAGCGTCTTGGGATTGCGGGCCGCGATCGTGACCGCCACGCCCTCACGCGCCAATTGCAGGGCGCACGCGCGGCCCATGCCGCGGCTGCCGCCGAACACCAATGCGGTCTTGCCGCTGATACCCAGATCCATGCCTGACTCCCCAGAGTTGTGCCAAGAAGCGGATCAGTATAGGAGCGCCGGCCGGCCGCCGGGATGGAATTTTTTTCTAATCTTGCATGGCCGGCAGCCGAATTTGGCAAAGGCATTCCCGCCCGAATCCCTATGATGAAGGCTTGTCATTCAGGCGCATCCCCATGCCATCCGTCCACCTTGCCACCGCTGACCTGCGTGCGCTGTGCGAATCGGTGCAGGCCGCCCAGATGAACGCGGCCCGCTCCCTGCTGCGCGACCTGGCCGCCAGCGTCGCCAATGCCGGCGACATGCTGCAGGCCCTGCCCACCGACCTGCGCGCCGGCCGCCCCGACACCTACACTCGCCACATCGCCTACGCCGACCCGCTGGGCGCCTTCACGGTGGCCTACCTGATCTGGCGCCCGGGCCAATTCAGCCCGGTGCATGGCCACAAGACCTGGTGCACCTACCAGGTGCTGCAGGGCGAATTGACTGAAACCCACTACCGCTGGGATGCCCAGGCCGATGCCGCCATCGCCTGCGGTGAAGTCCGCCGCCGACCCGGCGACATCGTCACCGCCAGCCAGGGGCTGCAGCAGATTCACCGGCTGGGCAATGCCGGCCCGGACGTCGCGGTGTCGCTGCACATCTATGGCGTGGCCCAGGCCGACCTGTGCACCGGCGTCAACCACCTGGTCGCCACGCCCGCCCCGCACTGAGCAAGTGCGGCAAGGACAGGCCGCCAATCCCGGGGCAGAATACGCTGGCCGGGGGCCAAAAAAACGGGGCCCGCGGGCCCCGTTGCTGCAGCGAGGGCCTCAACCCATCCACTGGCTGACTGGCGCCGCCGCATCCTGCAGCGGCTGCGCCACCACGTCGATCAGCGCCGGGCCATCGTGTTCCATCGCCGCCTTGATCGCTGCGTCCAGCTTGGCCGGATCTTCCACCCGCCAGGCCTTCACGCCGTAGGCCTCGGCGATGCGGGCGTGGTCGGTGCGATCGAAGTCCACGCTGTAATAGCGCTGGTCGTAACCGGCCTTCTGGCTGGCCTTGATCCAGCCATAGACCGAATTCGAAAACACGATCATCAGCAGCGGCGCCTTGTGGCGCACGATGGTTTCCAACTCGCCGACCGTGAAGCCGAAGCTGCCGTCGCCCATCACGGACACGCACTTGGACTGCGGCCGGCCCACCCAGGCGCCCAAGGCCGCCGACATCGAGAAGCCCAGCGCGCCATGCGCACGGTTGGTGATGAAATGGCGGCCGGGGCGCGAGACGTCGTAATAGGCCGAAAAATACGGGCAGGGGGTGCCCGGGTCTGCGCATACCACCGCGTCATCGGGCAACAGACGATTCAGCGACTGCACTACGCGCTCCGGACGAATCGGCGTATCCAGGCTGGCAGCCAGCGGCTCCAGTTGTGCCCGGCGCGCGGCCTTGGCGCGACCGGCCAGCACGGCGCCATCCACGGCATCGGACGGTCGATGCGCGCGGCGGGCCTGCACCTCGGCGCCCAGCGCCTCCAGCGCCAGCTTGGCATCGCCCACCAGGCCGACCTCGGTCAGGTAGTTGGCGCCGATCACCATCGGATCGATATCGATGTGCAGGATCGGCACGTCGCGGTTCGGGAAGCGCCAGTGTTCGGTCGACGTCGAGCCCGCGCGGCAGCCGACGAACAGCACCACGTCGGCCGCAGCCACCACGTCGCGCGTCGCCATCACGCCGCCGTTGGAACCCACCACGCCCGCGTTCAGCGGATGCGTGTCGGCCAGGCTGCCCTGACCGCTGACGGTCACGCAGACCGCGGCTTTCAGGGTTTCGGCCAGTTCCTGCAAGGCACCGCTGGCGCCGGCGATCACCACGCCGCCACCGCAGATGATCACGGGCGAGCGCGCCCCCACCAGCCGCTGCGCGGCGCGCGCCACATCGGCGGGGTCCGGCGCAAAGCGCAGCGACGGAAAGCGCGCGTGCTCGGGCTGTGCCCACACGTCGGCCGCGTCCACTTGCTGCTTCATGACGTCATACGGAAAGCACAGGTGCGCCGAGCCGGGCTTGCCGGTCGTCATGGCGCGGAACGCGGCGCGCACCATGCCGGGAATCTGGTCCGCGCGGTCGATCGTGCGGTTCCATTTCGTCAGTGGCCGGTACAGGGCTTCCTGGTCCAGTTCGGTCAACGGGTACTTGCCGCGCGAGCCCACCGCCACATCGGACGTGATGCCCAGCACCGGAATGGACGACTCGTTGGCCTCCACCAGGCCCGGCAACAAATAGGTCGCGCCGCCGCCGCTCGGGCCTTCGCAGACGCCGACCTTGCCGGTCACGCGCGCATAGGCGTCGGCCATGTAGCCGGCACTGCGCTCGTCGCGGGTCAGCACGTGCTGCATGCCATGGTCCAGGCGATAGAGCGCGTCGTAGAACGGCAGACTGGTGTCGCCGCACAGGCCGAAAATATGTTTGACGCCGTTGTGTTGCAGCATCCGCACCATTGCTTCGGCGCCGGTCAAGGTATCCATGTCTTCTCCACGCGATGCGCGGGACGGGCGGAACGCCGGGCGTCCCGCCGCGCTCCGCTCAGTTATCCAGGTTGATGTTGCTGCTCTTGATGAATTTGCTCCAGCGGTCGTATTCCGCCTTCACGTAAGCATCCAGGGCCGGGCCGTTGGACGCCACGATCTCGAAGCCCGCTTCCTGCAGCTTCTTTTTCACGTCGGGGTCGGCCAGCACCGTGTTGAATGCCTGGGTCAGCTTCTTGATGGTGGCGTCGGGCGTGCCCTTGGGCGCGAACATGCCGCTCCAGGAATACGCGACGAAGCCGGGAAATCCGGACTCGGCCACGGTCGGAACATTGGGCAGGTCAGGCAGGCGCTTCTCGCCGGCCACGGCCAGGGGTTTGATCTTGCCCGCCTGGATCTGGCCACGCAGCGCCGCGAAACTCAGCCAGGTCATGTTGGCCTGTCCGCCCACCACCGCCTGGATGGCCGGTCCGCCGCCGCCGTACGGCACGTGCAGCAGGTCGACCTTGGACAGGCGCTTGAGTTCTTCGGGCGCCAGGTGGTTCAACGAACCGACGCCGGTGGACGCGTAGTTGAATTTGTTGGGCGGCTGCTTGGCGGCCGCCGCCAGGAATTCCTTCAGGTTGTCGCCCGGCACACCCGGGTTGGCGCCCAGCACCAGCGGAAAGCGCACGGTCTGGGTGATGGCGACGAAGTCCTTGAAGGTGTCATACGGCAGCTTGGGCTTCACGGCGGGGTTGATGCCGTGGTTGTCGAAGCTGACCAGCAGCGTACTGCCGTCGGGTTCCGCCCGCGCCACGAATGCGGTCGCGATCTGGCTGGCCGCCCCGGGGCGGTTTTCCACCACCACCGCGCGGCCGCCCAGCTCCTGCGACAGACGCGGCTGCAGGATGCGGGCCAGGATGTCGGTGCTGCCCCCCGGCGGATACGGCACCACCAGGATCAGCGGTTTTTCGTCCGCTGCCCGCGCGGGCGCGGCCGCCAGGCCGCCTCCCAGCGCGGCCAGCGCGCAGACGGCCGCCAAGGCACGCCGGATCGTTGTGTAGGTCATGTTCTTTCCCCTGATGTTGTGGTGTTGGCCGGCGCTGCCGCGGCGGGTTCGGCCTGGTCCCGCATGTAAATCGTGGAAAAACCGGTGCGGATGACATCCGTGATCTGGTCCAGGCGGCGCCCGATGTGGCTGCGCATCATGTCCGGCAACGCGTCCACGTCGCGCCGCTCCAGCGCCTGGACGATGCGCATGTGCTCGCCCTGGGTATGGCTGCGGCGCCCCTGCTGCATGTCGATCCAGCGCACGAAATGGATACGCGCATTGACGCTTTCCAGCGCCCGCACGAATTCCTCGTTGCGCGTCAGGCGCGCCAGCGTCAGGTGAAAGGCTTCGTCCAGCGCCAGCAGCCGGGTGGCCTCGCTGTCTTCAGGCTCGTCGCGCGACCGCTCCACGAACGCCCTGAGTTCGGCCAGTTCTACATCGGTCGCGCGCTCGCAAGCTGCGCGCACGATCCCTGCCTCGAGCACCGCGCGATACTCGTAAAGGCTGTGGATCTGCTTGGCGTCCAGCAAGCGGGCGATGAAGCCGCGATTCACCGACCGGGTCAGAAACCCCTCGACCATCAGCTGGTTCAGCACTTCGCGCAGCGGCGTGCGGCTCACGTTCAGGCGCCGGGCCAGCTCCACTTCATTGATGCGCTCGCCCGGCTTGAACTCGAAGCTCACTGCCATCGCCTTGACGGCGTTGTACAGCTCGGTCTGTCCGGCCGAGGTGCGGGCTGCGGGTCGGGATTGCGTCATCGGAAGGGTCTGCCGCCAGGGCGCTCCAAGCAGTGATGAAGTGCATACTAAAGTGCATACACTTTGCCCTGCAACCCGGGTTTGCCCGGAAAGCGAGCACGAGCAATCCGCCCCCCTTTTACAGGGCAATGCGCAGGAAATGGGAAAAACAGAAGCGCGGCCGAGTGGCCGCGCCTGGGGCTCAAAGACCGGTATCGAGCGTGTAGTGCGCGCCGTCGCGGTTTTCCAGCGTCAGCGTGGACAAGGTCGGCACGGCTGCCGACGGGTCTTCCTGCACGTGGATGCGCAGGTTGGCCAGCGGCACATCCCAGCCCCCTGCGGCGGCTTCGGCTTTCACGCCGGCCACCAGGGCCAGGCGCTCAGCCACCTGGCGCGCCTGGGCAGCCCGTGCATCGATGCGCGTCAGGCTGCGGGCGCCATTGGGGTGCGCCATGAGTTCAGGCGACCACACGCACTCTGGTGTCAGATGGCGGCAGAAATACATGCGGATGCCGGGCAGCGGCTGCTCGGCGAAGCGCACGGTATGGAAACGAGCCTGCACTTCCTGGCCATCCAGCATGGCCGGCCGGCTCAATTCCTGCATGGGATTGACCGCGAAGCCGGCGGCGAGCAGGCGCTCGCGCGTGGCTTGGGCGTCATAGGTGCGAAACACCAGCGCTTCCAGCCCGAACGGAGAATCGGCGATTTCCTTGCGGGCTGGCGGCGCGCCGGGCGGCCAGCCCAGCAATTCGACGTAGGTGCCTTCCAGCACGATCAGGCGATTGCACGACCCCAGGTTGTGCACCGCCTTCTCGCTCAGGTGAAAGCCCTGCCGCTCGAAGTGCGGCGCCAGCGCATCCAGCCGGTCGCGCACCATGACCACGGCATGGTCGAATTCGGTGTGGCCGACGGAATGCAGCATGGCGTCTATCCGGTCAGACCAGCTTGCCGTGGCACTGCTTGTACTTCTTGCCACTGCCGCAAGGGCACGGATCGTTGCGGCCCACCTTGGGCAGCACGTTGCGTTGCGGCTGCGCGCCCTCTTCCGTGGCCGACTGGGCCAGGGCCTCGTCGTAGTCGGAGTGGTGATACTGCACGTTCTGCACGTGCGGCTGGGCCGCTTCGGCTTCAGCCTGCTCGACCTGCTCGGAAGACTGCACGCGCACCGTCATCAGCACGCGCACCACGTCGTCACGAATGCGATCCAGCATGCCCGAGAACAGTTCGAAGGCTTCGCGCTTGTATTCCTGCTTGGGGTTCTTCTGGGCGTAGCCGCGCAGGTGGATACCCTGGCGCAGATAGTCCAGCGCCGACAGATGCTCGCGCCAGTGTGTGTCGATCGCTTGCAGCATGATCGAACGTTCGAACTGCGACCACGATTCCGCGCCCACCTGCTCGACCTTGGCCCGGTAGATGTCGCGGGCCGCCGCGACCACGCGCTCGCGCAGGTCTTCGTCGGTCAGGGTGGCTTCCTTTTCGAGCATCTCGACCAGCGGCAGACGGATCTGCCAGTCGGCTTCCAGCGCCTTTTGCAGGGCCGGGATGTCCCACTGCTCTTCCACCGATTCCGGCGGCACATAGGTGTTGAACAGCTCGGTCACCGCGGCATCGCGCAGGTTTTCGACCGTGGCGCCGACGCTGGCAGCTTCCAGCACGTCGTTGCGCTGCGAATACAGCACCTTGCGCTGGTCGTTGGCGACGTCGTCGTATTCCAGCAATTGCTTGCGGATGTCGAAGTTGCGGCCTTCCACCTTGCGCTGCGCGGTTTCGATCGAACGGGTCACCATGCCTGCCTCGATGGGCTCGCCCTCGGGCAGCTTCAGGCGTTCCATGATGGCGCGCACGCGGTCGCCCGCGAAGATGCGCATCAGCGAATCTTCCAGCGACAGGTAGAAACGCGACGAGCCCGGGTCGCCCTGGCGGCCGGCACGGCCACGCAGCTGGTTGTCGATACGGCGCGATTCGTGGCGCTCGGTGCCGATGATGCGCAGGCCGCCGGCGGCCTTCACTTGCTCGTTCAGCGGCTTCCAGTCGGCGCGGATCTTTTCGATGCGCGCGTTCTTTTCGGCTTCGGACAGCGATTCGTCCGCGCGGATCAGGTCGACCTGCTTGTCGACGCTGCCGCCCAGCACGATGTCGGTGCCGCGGCCGGCCATGTTGGTGGCGATGGTGATGTGGCCCGGCTTGCCGGCTTCGGCGACGATCTCGGCTTCACGGGCGTGCTGCTTGGCGTTCAGCACTTCGTGCGGCAGCTTGGCCTTTTTCAGCAGGCCCGACAGCAGCTCGGAGTTTTCGATGCTGGTGGTACCCACCAGCACCGGCTGGCCGCGTTCGTGGCAGTCGCGGATGTCTTCGAGAATGGCGTTGTACTTTTCCGCGTCCGTCTTGAAGACCTGGTCGTTCTGGTCTTTGCGGATCATGGGCTTGTTGGTCGGGATGATGACCGTTTCGAGCCCGTAGATTTCCTGGAATTCGTACGCTTCCGTGTCGGCCGTACCGGTCATGCCGGACAGCTTTTCGTACATGCGGAAGTAGTTCTGGAACGTGATGGACGCCAGCGTCTGGTTCTCGTGCTGGATCTTCACGCCTTCCTTGGCCTCGACCGCCTGGTGCAGGCCGTCGGACCAACGGCGCCCCACCATCAGGCGGCCGGTGAATTCGTCGACGATGATGACTTCGCCGTCCTGCACCACGTATTGCTGGTCACGGAAGAACAGCGAATTGGCGCGCAACGCCACCATCAGGTGATGCATCAGCGCGATGTGGCGCGGGTCGTACAGCGACTCGCCCTCGGGCAGGATGCCCAGGCGCGCCAGGATGCCTTCGGCGTTGACGTGACCGGCTTCCGACAGGTAGACCTGCTGGCTCTTTTCGTCGACCCAGTAGTCGCCTTCGGGTTCCGGTTCCTGCGGCTTGGGCTCGGTGGCCATGCGGGTCAAGAGCGGCGGCACCGCGTTCATGCGGATGTACAGCTCGGTGTGATCTTCGGCCTGGCCCGAAATGATCAAGGGCGTGCGCGCCTCGTCGATCAGGATCGAGTCCACTTCGTCGACGATGGCGTAGAACAGCGCACGCTGGCGCCGGTCTTCAACACGGTATTCCATGTTGTCGCGCAGGTAGTCGAAACCGAATTCGTTATTGGTGCCGTAGGTGATGTCGGCCGCGTAGGCGGCTTTCTTTTCTTCGTTCGGCTGCTGCGGCACCACCACGCCCGTGGACAGGCCCAGGAAGTGATACAGGCGCCCCATCCATTCAGCGTCGCGGCGGGCCAGGTAGTCGTTCACCGTGACCACGTGCACGCCCTTGCGGGCGATCGCGTTCAGGTAGACCGGCAGCGTCGCCATCAGCGTCTTGCCTTCACCCGTGCGCATTTCGGCAATCTTGCCGCTGTGCAGGGCAATGCCGCCCAGCAGCTGCGCATCGAAGTGGCGCATGCCGAAGACCCGCTTGCCGGCTTCGCGCACGACGGCGAAGGCTTCCGGCAGCAGGTCGTCCAGGGAAGTGCCCTGGGCGTGGCGGGAGGTGAACTCCTCGGTCTTGGCCGCCAGCTCCGCATCGGAGAGCGCGGAGATCTTGGGCTCCAGCCCGTTGATCTGGGTTACCAGCTTGCGATACTGCTTAAGCAGCCGGTCGTTGCGGCTACCTATGAGTTTTTTGAGCAGAGAAACCATGCGTATGTCGGCCGCACGAACCACGCCGCGCCCGCAAACAGGCTGAGGGCAGCGTCGCCCGTGACTTGATGTTATTTGGTTGAGCGGGGGTCCGCTGGGAAACGAACCAGTTTAACGCACCTGGAGCGCAATAGCCTGATCCTATGGCCAGGCTGGCACTGTAGCCCGGATCGGGCCTCAGCGCGCGGCGCCGTTGGCGCCGACCTGCGCCACGGCCGGCGGCGCATGTTGCTGCGGCCCGAGGAACAGGCGCGGATCCAGCGGCTGCCCGGCCAGCCGGACCTCGAAGTGCAGGTGCGGGCCGGTGGACCGGCCGGACGAACCGACCCGGGCCACCTGCTGGCCACGTTCGACCAGTTGCCCCTGCTTGACCATCAGGGACGAGGCATGGGCGTAGCGGGTAATCAGGCCATCGCCGTGGTCGATTTCAACCATGTTGCCGTAGCCGGGCTGGAACTTGGCTTCCAGCACCACCCCACCCGAGGCCGCCAGGATCGGCGTGCCCGGCGGTGCGGCGAAATCCAGGCCTTCGTGCATGGCGGAACGCCCCGTCACCGGGTTGCGGCGCCAGCCATAGGACGAACTGAGATAGGGGTAATCGGTGATCGGCATCGCCGTGGGCATGCGCGCCTGGTCTGCCGAACGCCGCGTCAGCGCGGCATCCAGCAGCTTGAGGTTATCGGTCTGCAGCGCCAGCCGTTCCTGGATTTCGTCCAGCTGGCGGCCCAGCGCTTCGGCCGATGCCGCGCTGGGCGGCGCCCGGTCGGTGAACAGATCGTCCATGACCTGGGTCGCCTCGGGCGCATGGTTCGCATCGGTCGCCGCAGCGGCCAGTTGCTTGGCCACTTCCGGATCGGTATAGGCCACGCCGGCCACCTGGGCCACGCGCTGACCCAGGCCGTCGATGCTGACCAGCTTGGCTTGCAACGCCCCCACCTTGGCAGCCAGCAGGTTCATGTTGCCGCGCAGGAAGTCCGCATCGCGCCCCGGCTGCTCGGACAGCGGCCAACCCACGGTGTGTACGGCGGGCAGGATAGGAGTAATGTACCGTTGAAGCGCGGCGCCAAAGATGGCGGCCGTCATCAACGCGCCCCCCAGAAACAACGCCAATCGCGCGCCTCCCAGGGTGAAATGCCCGTCCTGTCCGTCGCGGGCGTGCATAATCACGATTTTCAAGGTTTGCTTCCTAATTCTTAGAGCCGGGATGAATAGACCCACTTCATACCGTCAACGTTCCAGTTCCAGCCGGCGGAAAGAAAATACCGCCCTGGGATGGCTGGGTCATGACATGCGGGGCGCCGGCGTACTGGCGACCGCCCGCAAGCACTTGCAAATCCAATATGCGGTGGCGGCGATTCTGCCCGCCCCGTTGGGCGCCGTGTGCCAGGTCGGCAAGCTGGAAAACCAGCGCCTTCAACTGGTGGTGCCCAGTGCCGCGCACGCGGCGAAGATGCGTCAACTGGCCCCGCGCATCGCGCAGGCCTTGTCGGACCAAGGCTGGAACCTTAACGAAATTGCCGTCAAGGTACAAGCCGGCCTACCCAAGCCCGGCGCCCGCCAGCCGCTGCCCCCGAAAGAGGCGCAGCCTCTGGGCGATACCGCCCTGAGCGCTTTCGAAGCGCTGCACGACACCCTGCGCCCCGGCCCCCTGGCCGACGCGGTCGCCAAGCTTTTGAAGCACCACAAGAGTAGCTGAGATAGCCTGGCTTGTCCGGCACGCAGCCCGCCCGGATACCAAGCGAAACCAAGTTGTCGGACCGGATGATGCCTCGGGAAATACCTGGATGGCATCCGAAGGCGGAGGGGCGGCGGCAGGCGCCATCCCCGGACAGGGCTGGGCATCAGCTGGGGACGGACCCCGACAATGCCGCCCTTAGCGGCGAACCGGCATCAAGCCAGTTGCCATTCGTGCCGAAACGCCTGCGGCGCCGCGGCTTGCGATTCGTAGGTCACCAATTCCCAGGCGTCGCGCTGCGCCAGCAGTGCGCGCGCCAGCTGGTTGTTCAGGCCGTGGCCCGACTTGCAGGCCACATAGCGCGCCACCAGGGGTTTGCCCAGCAGATACAGGTCGCCGATGGCGTCCAGGATCTTGTGCTTCACGAATTCGTCGTCGTAACGCAGGCCGTCGCTGTTCAGCACCCGGTACTCGTCCATGACGATGGCGTTGTCCAGGCTGCCGCCACGGGCCAGGCCCATCGAGCGCAGCGCTTCGACTTCGTTGACGAAGCCGAACGTGCGCGCGCGAGCGATTTCACGCACGTACGAATGGGTGGCGAAATCGATTTCGGCAAAATTGGCGGTCGAGTCGATGGCGGGGTGGCGAAAGTCGATCGAGAAGGCCAGCGCGTACCCTTCATGGGGTTCCAGCCGGGCCCACTTCTCGGTGCGGCCTTCGCCCTCGCGCACTTCCACCGTCTTCAACACGCGGATGAACTGCTTCGGGGCGTTCTGCTCGACGATGCCCGCCGAGCGCAACAGGTAAACAAAGGTGGCCGCACTGCCGTCCATGATGGGGACTTCTTCGGCAGTGAGGTCGATATGCAGGTTGTCTATGCCCAGGCCGGCCAATGCCGACATGAGATGTTCCACCGTGGACACGCGAACATTGCCCTGCTGCAGCACGGATGCCATGCGGGTGTCGCCCACGCCGGTGGCCTGCGCGGGCAGGTCGACGACTTCGGGCAGATCGACGCGATGGAACACGATGCCCGTATTGGGCGCCGCCGGGCGCAGGGTGAGCTCGACCCGCCGTCCGGAGTGGACGCCGACACCAGTCGTGCGGACGAGATTCTGAATGCTGCGCTGTCGGAACATGAGACTAAGGTATTTTGAGCCAGGAAGCCGACAAGTTAAGAAGAGATTGCCGGCGTAACTGACGTATTGTAACTCTGTCCGGTTCCCAACGCCATCAAGGGCGCCTGGACCGACCGATAAAACCGTCCCCTATTCAAGCCGTGCAAGGGAAACACGGGCCGCTCCGCCTCCGGCTTGCCTGCGGGGACAGGCAAGCCGGAGATGAGGGAGTGCATATAGAGCCTGAATCAGGCTCCAGGTTCAATCCGCCTGCTTGCGCAGGAAAGCCGGGATGTCGAAATGATCCATGCCCGAGCTTTCCAGTGCACGCACCTGGGCCGACGCCTGGCTGCGCGGGTTGCGCATGACAGACGGCATGTCCAGATTGCGGTAATCACCCTGACCGGCGGCCGGCATCGTGCCCATGGGCATGTTGTCGGTACCGGTACGCAGCACTTCAGCGGTGCTCTGCACCAGTTGCGGACGCGCCTGCGCACGGCCCAGGCCGGTCGCAACCACGGTCACGCGCAGGTTTTCACCCATCGACTCGTCGTAGGCGGTGCCGAAGATCACGGTGGCGTCGTCCGAAGCGTAGCTGCGGATCGTTTCCATGATTTCGCGCGTTTCGCGCATCTTCAGCGAGCGGCTGGCAGTGATGTTGACCAGCACGCCGCGAGCGCCGTTCAGGTCCACGCCTTCCAGCAGCGGGCAGGCAATGGCGTGCTCGGCGGCGACGCGGGCGCGGTCAGCGCCCGAAGCCGATGCCGTGCCCATCATGGCCTGGCCCTGCTCGCCCATGATCGTCTTGACGTCTTCGAAGTCGACGTTGACGTTACCTTCGACGTTGATGATTTCGGCGATGCCCGCGCACGCGTTGTGCAGGATATCGTCGGCCGAACGGAAGCAGTCTTCCTGCGTCGCGTCCTCGTCCATCAGTTCATAGAGGTTCTCGTTGAGCACCACGATGAGCGAATGCACGTGCTTGGCGAGTTCGGCGATGCCGTCTTCAGCCATCTTCAGGCGCTTGTTGCCTTCGAAGGTGAAGGGCTTGGTCACCACGCCCACCGTCAGAATGCCCAGCTCCTTGGCCACTTCGGCCACGACCGGACCTGCGCCCGTGCCGGTGCCGCCGCCCATGCCGGCGGTGATGAAGACCATGTGCGCGCCGTTCAGGGCGGCACGGATCTCCTCGCGTGCGGTTTCAGCCGACGCGCGGCCTTGCTCGGGCTTGGCGCCCGCGCCCAGGCCCGTGCGGCCCAGACGAATCTGCACCGGGGCGTTGGTCGCCGCCAGTGCCTGCGCATCGGTGTTGGCGCAGATGAAATCCACGCCGTGCACGCCGCTGCGAATCATGTGCGCGACGGCATTGCCGCCCGCACCACCCACACCAACGACCTTGATTACGGTCCCTTTGGTGTTGTTCTCAAGCATCTCAAAGTTCATCATGATGACTCCCTCACAAGTCCGATTTTGCAAATCACAAAAATTCCCCAACAACCTATATTTTGTGAATCGCCTCAAAGCCGAAGCCGACCGGTTTGATCCGCAACGGGTTTGAGACGCCTCCCCTTCTGGCCCGACCCGCGATGCCGCTGCGGATCACGCCAAGGAGCAGGCCCCAACCTGCCCCCCTCTTTCAATTCATGAACCATTCCTTCATGCGCGCCAGCAGGCTCTTGAAATTGCCCGTCTGCGCGGCGACCTTGCGGCCACGCACACGCTGCATGCGCGCTTCCTGCAGCAAGCCCATCACGGTCGAGAAGCGCGGATTGCGCATCACGTCGGCCAGGCTGCCTTCGTATTCGGGTACCGCCACGCGCACCGGCTTGAGGAACACGTCCTCGGCCAGTTCGATCATGCCGGGCAACTGCGCCGAGCCGCCGGTCAGCACCACACCGGAAGCCAGCAGGTCTTCGTAGCCCGAATCGCGCACCACCTGCTGCACCAGCGTGAACAGTTCTTCCACGCGCGGCTCGATGACGGCGCCCAGCGCCTGGCGCTTGACCTGGCGCGGGCCACGGTCGCCCAGGCCCGGCACTTCCACGGACTCGTCCGGGCTGGCCAACACCTGCTTGGCCACGCCATAGCGCAGCTTGATTTCCTCGGCATCGGGCGTCGGCGTGCGCAGCATGGCCGCGATGTCGTTGGTGATCTGGTCGCCGGCGATCGGCAGCACGGCGGTGTGGCGAATGGCGCCGCCGGTGAAGATGGCGACGTCGGTGGTGCCCCCGCCGATATCCACCAGCACGACGCCCAGTTCTTTCTCGTCAGCGGTCAGCACGGCCAGGCTGGAGGCCAGCGGCTGCAGGATCAGGTCCTGCACTTCCAGGCCGCAGCGGCGCACGCACTTGACGATGTTCTGCGCGGCGCTGACCGCGCCGGTCACGATGTGTACGCGCACTTCCAGGCGCAGGCCGCTCATGCCGATGGGCTCGCGGATGTCTTCCTGGCCGTCGACGATGAATTCCTGCGTCAGCACGTGCAGCACTTGCTGGTCGGTCGGGATGTTCACGGCCTTGGCGGTCTCGATGACGCGAGCGACATCGGTGGCGGTGACTTCCTTGTCCTTGACGGCGACCATGCCGCTGGAGTTGAAGCTGCGGATATGGCTGCCGGCGATGCCGGTGTAGACGTCGCGGATCTTGCAATCTGCCATCAGCTCGGCTTCTTCAAGCGCGCGCTGGATGGAATTCACAGTGGTCTCGATATTGACGACCACGCCCTTGCGCATGCCGCGCGATTCGTGCTGGCCCAGGCCAAGCACTTCGAATCGGCCTTCGGGCAAGATTTCAGCCACCACAGCCACCACCTTGCTGGTGCCGATATCGAGGGCGACGATAAGGTCCTTGATGTCACGGGTCATGGCGTTAGCGTTTCTTGGGAGGTTTCGGTGTGGATTTGGATTTGGTTTCCGACGCGGGCAACGGAGCCAGCGCCAGGGCGAAACCATTGGGATAGCGCAGGTCGGCCTGCGTGATGGTGCGCCCTTCCAGGCGCCCCGACACGGCGGGCCACGCTTGCACAAAGCGTTGAATGCGAGCTGCGAACGGCAGCGCGCCGGGCAGGCCATGCGGATCCGGCGCATCGGCGCCCGGATCGCGGCCCAGGTCCAGCAACATGCCGTTGGACAGCACCACGCGCCAGGCATAGCGTGGACTCAGCTCCAACTGCTTGACGTGCATGTCCAGCGGCGCAAACCAGCGTGCCAATTCGGCGTAGCGCTGCACCACCAGCGATTCGGTGCCCTCGGGCCCGGAGAACTGCGGCAAGACCGTTTCGTCGTCCACCTCGCCCGTGTTGGCCGTGAACGCTTCGCCCCAGGTGTTGATCATCTGGTTTTCGTTCCACAGCGCCAGCGGCTGCTGCTCTTCGATGCGTACGCGCAGCACATTGGGCCAGATGCGGCGCACGGTGGCGTGCCGCACCCAGGGCACCGATTCGAAGATCTCGCGAGCGTCGTCCAGGTCCACCGTGAAGAAGTTGCCCTTGAAGCGTCCGGCGATCGCCGCACGCACCGCCCCCGGCGATACATAGTGCAGCTCGGTGTCCGGCGTGGACTCCAGTTCGATGGCCGACAGCGTGAAATACGGGCGTTGCGCTACCCACACCACGCCCGCGATCAGCATGGCGCAGACCGCCAGCACGGCTAGCGTGTTGGCAATCAGGTTGGTAGTGCGAGCGTCGTTCCACACAGAGTATCCAGGTCAAGCGTTGCGAGCGATGCTGTGCACTTTGCACGAAGCGTCGGCCAGGATCGCCACGCACAGATCGGCGTAGCTCATCCCCGTGGCGCGGGCGGCCATGGGAACCAGCGAATGGCTCGTCATGCCGGGCGAAGTATTCATTTCCAGCAGCCAGGGGCGGTTGTCGGCATCCAGGATGAAGTCGGCGCGACCCCAGCCTTCGCAGCCCAGCGCGCGGTAGGCGCGCACGGCGACGTCGGCGACTTCTTCCGCCACCGCTGGCGGCAGCGTGGCCGGGCAGAAATACTGCGTGTCGTCCGAGAAATACTTGTGCTCGTAGTCGTAGTTGCCACCGGGCGCGGCGATCTCGATGACCGGCAGTGCGCGCGCGGTCTTGCCGCCACCCAGCACCGCCACGGTCAGCTCGCGGCCCTGGATGAACTGTTCGGCCAGCACTTCGGCGTCGAACTTGGCGGCCAGCGCGTAGGCTTCCTTCATGTCGGAATAGCCCACCACCTTGGTGATGCCCACGGTCGAGCCTTCATGCGGCGGTTTGATGATCAGCGGCAGGCTCAGCCGGTCAGGCACCAGGCGCAACTCGGTGTCGGCGTCCAGCAATTCGAATTGCGGCGTCGGCAGGCCCTGCTGCAGCCAGACGCGTTTGGTCATGGTCTTGTCCATGGCCAGTGCCGAGGCCAGCGGGCCGCTGCCGGTGTAAGGAATGCCCAGGAGTTCCAGGGCGCCCTGGATCGAGCCGTCTTCGCCGTAGCGACCGTGCAGCGCGATGAACACGCGATCAAAGCCCTGGCTGGCCAGTTCGGCCAGGCTGCGCTCGCCGGTGTCGAACAGGTGCGCGTCGACGCCGGCGCTGAGCAGCGCCTGGTGCACGCCGGCCCCGGACATCAGGGACACCTCGCGTTCGGCGGAACGACCGCCGTACAACACGCCTACCTTGCCGAATTTCGCGCTCATGCCAATTCTCCAACTTGGGCGGGGACCTTGCTGATCGAACCCGCTCCCATAACAATCACCACGTCGCCGTCGCGTACGAAATCCACCACGGCTTGCGGCAGGTCGGCGACGTCTTCGACAAAGACAGGCTCGACCTTGCCGGCCACGCGCAAGGCGCGCGACAAGGCCCGGCCATCGGCAGCCACCAGCGGCGGTTCGCCTGCGGAATAGACTTCGGTCAACAGCACGGCATCGGCCGTACCCAGCACGCGCACAAAATCTTCAAAGCAATCGCGCGTACGCGTGTAGCGGTGCGGCTGGAACGCCAGCACGATGCGGCGGTCCGGCCAGGCGCCGCGGGCGGCCGCCAGCGTGGCGGCCATCTCGACCGGGTGGTGGCCGTAGTCGTCGATCACCGTGAACGTGCCGCCGCCATGCGAAGCAGGCACGGGGAATTCGCCGGTCTGCGTGAACCGCCGGCCCACGCCCTTGAACGAGGCCAATGCGTCGCAGATGGCTTCGTCGGACACACCCAGCTCGGTCGCCACGGCAATCGCCGCCAGCGCGTTGCGCACGTTATGCAGGCCCGGCAGGTTCAACACCACCTGCAGCGGCGGCAGCAGCGTATCGCGATGGCTGCGCTGCACGTTGAAGCGCATGCGCGTGCCTTCCGGCTGCACTTCGTAGCCGCGCACCATGGCCTCGTCGTTCAGGCCGTACGAGGTGATGGGGCGCGACACGAATGGCATGATCTCGCGCACGTTGGCGTCGTCGGTGCACAGCACGGCGCTGCCGTAGAACGGCAGGCGCTGCGTGAACTCGATGAACGCGCTCTTCAGCCGCGCCACGTCATGGCCGTAGGTGTCCATGTGATCCGCATCGATGTTGGTCACGATGGCCATCACCGGCAGCAAGTTCAGGAACGAAGCATCGGATTCGTCGGCTTCGACCACGATGTAGTCGCCCTGCCCCAGCCTCGCGTTGGCGCCGGCGGAATTCAGCCGGCCGCCGATCACGAAGGTCGGGTCCAGGTCACCCGCGGCCAGGATGCTGGCCACCAGGCTGGTCGTGGTGGTCTTGCCGTGCGTGCCGGCCACCGCAATGCCACGCTTCAAGCGCATCAGTTCGGCCAGCATGATGGCGCGCGGCACCACCGGGATGCGCGCGGCGCGCGCCGCAATGACCTCGGGGTTGTCGCCCGCCACCGCGGTCGACGTGACGATCGCGCCCGCGCCGGTGACGTTGCTGGCAACGTGGCCGATGGCGATGTTCACACCCAGGCCCGCCAGGCGGCGCGTCACGGCCGACTCGTTCAAGTCGGAGCCGCTGATGGTGTAGCCCAGGTTGAGCAGCACCTCGGCAATGCCGCTCATGCCCGAGCCGCCGATGCCTACGAAATGGATATGTTGAATTCTGTGTTTCATGATGAACGCCCCGCTGCTTGTTCACAGACGTCGGCGATATGGGCCGCCGCTTCGGGGTGCGCATGCGCGCGGGCCCGTTCGGCGACAGCCTGAAGTTCTTGACGAGTGCGCTGGCCCAGCCAGTCCGCCAGCCATTCGGGGCTCAAGGCGTTCTGCGGCTGCAGCCAGGCGGCCTGCGCGTCGCTCAGGAAGCGCGCGTTGGCGGTTTGGTGGTCATCGATGGCATGGGGGAACGGCACGAACAGTGCCGCCACGCCCGCTGCGGCCACTTCGGACACCGTCATGGCGCCCGCGCGGCAGATCAGCAGGTCGGCGTCGCCCATGGCGCCGGCCATGTCGTCGATGAAAGCGCGGCAGTCGGCCGTCACGCCCGCCTGGGCGTAGGCCTGCTGCAGCGCCGGCAAATGTTGTTCGCCAGCCTGGTGCACGACCACCGGCCGACGGTCTTGCGGCAGGCGCGCCAGCGCCTGGGGTACGGCGGTATTCAATGCCTGGGCGCCCAGGCTGCCGCCCACCACCAGCACCCGCAGCGCACCGCTGCGGCCGCTGTAGCGCTGGGCCGGATCGGGCAAGGCGCACAGGTCGGCGCGTACCGGATTACCCATGGCTTCGCCCTTGGGCAGCACGCCGGGAAAGCCGCTGAGCACGCGGCGGGCCATGCGGGCCAGCCACTTGTTGGCGGTGCCGGCCACGGCGTTCTGTTCGTGCACCACCAGCGGCGTGCCGCGCAGCGCCGCGATGACCCCGCCGGGAAAGGCGACATAGCCGCCCATGCCCAGCACGACGTCGGGGCGCACCGCGGACAGCCGTCCCCACGCCTGCGCAAACGCGCGCACCAGCAGGAACGGCAGCTTGAGCAGCGCGGCAGCGCCCTTGCCGCGCACGCCGGCAAAGCGCAGCGGCACGAGCTCGATGCCGCGTGGCGGCACCAGCTTGCCTTCCATCTTGTCGGGATTGCCCAGCCACAGCACGCGCCAGCCGCGCTGGCGCAGCACATCGGCCACGGCCAGGCCGGGCATGATGTGGCCGCCGGTGCCGCCGGCCATGATCAGGATGGTGCGGGGCGTGGCGCTCATGTCCGCCCCCCGCGCATCATGATGCGGTTTTCGACGTCCACCCGGATCAGCATGGCCAGGGCGCACAGATTCATCACCACGCCCGAACCGCCGTAGCTCATCAGCGGCAGGGTCAGGCCCTTGGTGGGCAACAGCCCCAGGCACACGCCCATGTTGATGAAGGCCTGCACGCCGAACCACATCGCCACGCCATGCGCTACCAGGCCCGCGAAGGTGCGTTCCATGGCGATGGCCTGGCGGCCGATGTCAAAGCCGCGATATACGATGATGGCGAACAGCGAGATCACCAGCATCACGCCGGCAAAACCGAGTTCTTCGCCCACCACCGCCATCAGGAAGTCGGTGTGCGCTTCGGGCAGGTAGTGCAATTTTTCGACGCTGGCGCCCAGGCCCACGCCCAACCATTCGCCGCGCCCCAGCGCGATCAGCGAGTGCGACAGCTGATACGCGCTGCCGTAGGCGTTGTCTTCGTTCCAGGGGTCCAGGTAGGCGAACAGGCGCGCACGGCGCCACGGCGACAGCCAGATCAGCATCAGGAAGGTACTGACCAGCACCGCCAGCAGGCTGCTGAAGTACTTGCCGTTGATGCCGCCCAGGAACAGGATGCCGATGGCAATGGCCACGATCACCATGAAGGCGCCCAGGTCGGGCTCGAGCAGCAGCAGCATGCCCACGCCGGCCAGCGCAAACGCCATCGGCAAAAAGCCGCGGGCAAAGGCCTGCATGTGTTCCTGCTTGCGCACGGTGTAGTCGGCGGCGTACAGCAGTGCGGCCAGCTTCATCAGTTCGGACGGCTGGAAATTCAGCGGACCCAGGGGAATCCAGCGATGGGCGCCATTGACTTCACGGCCGATGCCGGGCACCAGCACGGCCACCAGCAGCACCATCGCCACCACGAACAGCGGCACGGCCAGCCGTTGCCAGACGCGGATGGGAATGGCCAGCACGATCGCGGCGGCCAGCAGGCCGGCGCTGACGAACAGGCCGTGACGGATCACGAAGTAATAGCGGCCATACGAGGCATAGCGCGGGCCGTCGGCCAGCGCGATCGACGCCGAATACACCATCAGCAAGCCGAGCAGCAGCAACGTCGAAGCCGCGATGACCAGCGGCAGATCGAAGTTGCGCATGCGGGTACGGCCGGGCCGTACGGCGTTGACGCTGGCGGTGAGATCGGCGATCAGGCTCATGCCACCTCTCCACGGTCGCGGGCCAGGTCTTCGACCTCTTCCACGAACACCTGCCCGCGGTGCGGATAGTTGCGGAACATGTCCATGCTGGCGCAGGCGGGCGACAACAGCACCGCGTCGCCGGCTTGCGCCAGATCGGCGGCGCGGCGCACGGCCTCGTGCAGGGAAGCGGCCTGGATGCAGTCGACGCCGGTTTCAGCCAGCACGCGGCCGATCTCGGGGCCATCCTGGCCGATCAGCACGACAGCGCGCGCATGGCGCGAGACGACCGGAACCAAGGGCGAGAAATCCTGGCCCTTGCCCAGGCCGCCGGCGATCAGCACCACGGGCTGACCCAGGCCTTCCAGCGCGGCCACGGTGGCGCCCACGTTGGTGCCCTTGCTGTCGTTGATGTAGTCCACGCCGCCGATGTTGCGCACGAAGGCAGCCCGATGCGGCTCGCCCGCGTAGTCGCGCAGCGCACGCAGCATGGCGCCCCAGCCCAGGTCCAGGCAACGCGCCAGTTGCAGCGCGGCCAGGGCATTCAAGGCGTTGTGGATGCCGCGGATACGCAGCGCATCCACCGGCATCAGGCGGCTCATGCGGCCTTTGGCACGCACGGGTTCCGGCGCGTCTTTCTTGCGGCGCACGGGCGCGACCGGCTCGTCGAAGTCGACCGGCTCGGCGGCAACCAGCCAGGCCACGCCCTGGCCCTGTTCCAGGCCCATGTCGCCCACGCGCTCGGGCACGTCGCGGCCGAAACTGCGCGCGTTCAGCGCATCCAGCGTCGGCACCATGGCGGCCGTATAAGGATCTTCGCGATTGACGATGGCCACGCGCGCCATCTTCAAGAGGCGCGCCTTGGCCTGGGCATAGGCGTCCATGTCGCCGTGCCAGTCCAGATGGTCTTGCGTGACGTTCAGCACGACGGCCGCGTCGGCCATCAGCGTATGCGTGGTTTCCAGCTGGAAGCTGGAGAACTCCAGCACCCATACCTGCGGCAGTTCGTCGGCATCCAGCGCCCCCATCAACGCGGTCAGCGCGGCCGGGCTGATATTGCCGGCAGCCAGCACGGACAGGCCGCTGGCTTGCACCAGGTCGCGCGTCAGGGCGGTGACGGTGGTCTTGCCGTTGGTGCCGGTCACGGCCAGCACGCGGGGACGGTATTCGCGGGTCTCGGCCAATTCGGCCAAGGCGCGCGCGAACAGTTCCATTTCACCGATGACTTCGATGCCACGAGCCTTGGCCTCGCGCAGCAGGTCTTCGGCCGGCGCACCGGTGGGCGCCAGGCCCGGGCTGATCACGACCTGGTTCACGTCGTCCAGCAGAGCGACGTCGAACGAGGTGTCGCAACCCAGACGGTATTCGACCTCTGCCTGCGCCAGCGCTTCCTGCAGCGCCGGCAGGCCGCCCGGCGCTGCGCGCGTGTCGGCCACGCGCAGGCGGGCGCCCTGTCGGGCGCTCCAGCGAGCGGCGGCGACACCCGACTCGCCCAATCCGAGGATCAGGACGAGCGGCGCGTCAGCGCGGGAGGTTTCCATCGTATTCATCGCAACTTCAGGGTAGAGAGGCCAATCAGCACCAGCATCATGCTGATGATCCAGAAACGCACGACCACCTGGGTTTCTTTCCAGCCGCCCACTTCAAAGTGATGATGCAGCGGCGCCATGCGGAATATGCGTCGACCTGTTCCATAACGTCGCTTCGTGTACTTGAACCAGGTCACCTGGATCATCACCGACAGGGTCTCGACCACGAACACGCCGCCCATGATGAACAGCACGATCTCCTGGCGCACGATGACCGCGATGGTGCCCAGCGCACCGCCCAGAGCCAATGCACCGACGTCGCCCATGAAGACCTGCGCCGGATACGCGTTGAACCACAAAAATGCCAGGCCGGCGCCGCCGATCGCGGCGCACAGCACCATCAGTTCGGATGCGCCCGGGATATACGGGAACAACAAGTACTTCGAATAGTCGACGCGTCCAACGACGTAGGCGAAGATGCCCAGCGCGCTGCCGACCATCACGGTGGGCATGATCGCCAGGCCGTCCAGGCCATCGGTCAGGTTGACGGCGTTGCTGGTGCCCACGATCACGGCCCAGGTCAGCGCAACAAAGCCCAGCACGCCCAGCGGATAGCTGACGGTCTTGAAAAACGGCACGATCAGGTCGGCGCGCGTCGGCAGCGCCATCGTGAAGCCGCTGCCCACCCAGGCCTTGAAGAGCGGCCACAGTTCGGTATTGGCCGGCGCGGACACGGCGAATGCCAGGTAGACCGCGGCCACCAGGCCGATGGTGGCTTGCCAGAAGAACTTCTGCCGTGCCGGCATGCCTTCCGGATCGCGGTAGACCACCTTGCGGTAATCGTCCATCCAGCCGATCCAGCCGAAGCCGAAGGTCACCAGCAGCACCACCCACACGAAGCGGTTGGTCCAGTCGGCCCACAACAGCGTGCTGATGGCGATGGAAATCAGGATCAGCACGCCGCCCATGGTGGGGGTGCCGGTCTTGACCAGATGCGTTTCGGGGCCGTACGAACGCACGGCCTGGCCGATCTTCATTTCGGTCAGCTTGCGGATCACGCGAGGCCCCGCCACCAGGCCGATCAACAAGGCCGTGGCGCAAGCCAGCACCGCGCGCAGCGTGATGTATTCGAACACGCCCAAGGCGCGCACATCATCGGAAAGCAGACGGGCGATCTCAAGCAGCATGGTGGTCTCCCTGCCCCTTGGACACTTGCCCGTCAGTCGAAGTAAAAGCCGTCACTACCCGCTCCATGCGCATAAAGCGCGATCCCTTTATCAATACGCAGGACGCGCGCAGGCCGCGCAACGCGGCAACGACTTCGTCTACCGATGCGCAGGCGTGTGCGCCCGAACCGTAGGCGGCGGCTGCCGCCCGGCTGGCTTCGCCTAGCGTGATGAGCGCGTCGAGCCCATGCTCGCGCGCGTAATTGCCCACCTCGACATGCATGGCGGGGCCGTTGTCCCCGACCTCACCCATGTCGCCCAGTACCAGGACGCGGATGCCGCCGATGCGCGCCAGCACATCAATGGCGACGCGAACCGAATCGGGGTTGGCATTGTAGGTGTCATCAATGAGCAACGTTCCGTCACTCAATTTCTTGTACTGCATACGGCCCGCCACGGGGCTGAACCCGGCCAGCGCGCGCACGGCGACGTCCAGCGGCGCCCCCGCAGCGATGGCGCTGGCGATGGCGGCCAGGGCATTGCGCAGGTTGTGCAGGCCGGGCACCGGCAACGTCAGGTCGGCGGCGCCCACCGGCGTCACCACGCGGCAGCGCGTCGAATCGACGTCCGCCAGGATCTGTTCCGCATAGACGTCCAGGCCGGGCTGCAGGCCAAAGCGCAGCACGCGGCGCGGCGCGGCCAGCTTGTCCCAGATGGCCGCATAAGGCTCGTCGCCGGGGTACACCGCCACGCCGTCGTCGGGCAAGGCCGCGATGGCCGCGCCGTTTTCATATGCCACCGCTTCCACGGTGTGCATGAATTCCTGGTGCTCGCGCTGCGCATTGGTCACCAACGCCACGCTGGGCGCGGCGATGGCAGCCAGCTGCGCGATCTCGCCCGGATGATTCATGCCCAGTTCGAACACCGCGGCGCGATGCTCGGACCGCAGGCGCAACAACGTCAGCGGCACGCCGATATCGTTGTTCAGGTTGCCCGCGGTGGCCAGACGGGCCGCCTCGCCTTTCCAGCCCGCCAGCATGGCGGAAATCATTTCCTTGGTGGTCGTCTTGCCATTGCTGCCCGTCACCGCCACCACCGGCAGCGTGTACTGGGCGCGCCAGGCGGCGCCAATGCGCATCAGCGCCAGGCGAGTGTCGCCCAGCACCAGTTGCGGCAGATTCGATTCCGGCACGGCATGCGCCACCACGGCCGCGCAGGCGCCGCGCTCGGCAGCCTGGTCCAGGTAGTTGTGCGCATCGAAGTTGTCGCCCACCAGCGCCACGAACAATTCGCCTGCGCCGATGCGGCGGGTGTCCGTGGACACGCCCTTCACCAGCGGCAAGAGCAGCGCCAGGCGGGCCCACTCGCGGTCGTCGAAAGGCAGCTTTTCGCCACCGATGTCCTGGTAGGTCTCGTGGCCCTTGCCCGCCAGCAGCACCACATCTTCGGGCGAACTCGCCCAGATGGTCTGCATGATGGCGCGGGCGCGGTCGACCTGCACGTCAGCGCCTGCCGACGCCGGAATGCCGGCCAGGATCTGCGCCACGATGGCGTCAGGGGATTCGGAACGGGGATTGTCGCTGGAAACCACCACGTGGTCAGACAATTCCGCGGCGATGCGGCCCATTTCCGGACGCTTGCCCGGATCGCGCTCGCCGCCGCAGCCGAACAGGCAGATGAGGCGACCGGCGCGCGCCTGCGCCACCGGGCGCAAGGCAGTCAGCGCGCGCGCCAACGCGTCCGGCGTGTGGGCGTAGTCCACCACCACCAGCGCCCCGCGCCCGGCATTGGCCTGGGTGCTGGAGACGACGGGTTCCACGGTCTGCAGACGGCCATCGACCGGATCGGTCGCGGCCAATTCACGTGCAATCTGCGCAAACGGCAGGCCCAGCTTGTACAGCACGCCGGCCACCAGCAGCAGGTTGGACACGTTGTGCGCCCCCAAGAGGCGCGTCACGATCTGCGCCTCGCCATGCGGTGACACCAGCGTGAATATCTGGCCTTGGGCGGTCGCCTGCAGATCCCGCGCGCGCATCGCGGCGGGAATTGCGGCGTCCGCGCTCAGGCTGTAGCCCATGACCGATACGTCGGCCGGCAGCGAGGCGATCAGGCGGCGTCCGGCTTCGTCGTCCGCGTTCACCACGGCGGCATTCAGGCCAGGCCAGCGGAACAGACGGGCCTTGGCGGCCTCGTAGCTTTCCATCGTGCCGTGGTAATCAAGATGATCGCGGGTCAGGTTGGTGTACGCGGCCAACGCCACGCGCACGCCATCCATGCGGCCCTGTTCGATGCCGATGGAAGAGGCCTCCATGGCCACCGCCTTGGCGCCGGCGTCGCGCATCGCCGCCAGCAGGCGGTGCACGGTCAGCACGTCGGGGGTGGTCAGGCTGCCACCCAGCGTGCGGCCATCCGGCAGCACGGCGCCCAGGGTGCCGATGGTGCCACAAGGCTTGTCGTTGCGGCCCAGCGCATGAGCAATCCACTGTACCGACGACGTCTTGCCGTTGGTGCCGGTGACGGCCACCACGGCCAACGCCGACGAGGGGCGGCCATACCAGGTGTCGCCCAACTCGCCCAGCAGGGCGCGCAGGCCCGTGACCGGCAACATGGGCGTATCGCCCGCTGCGGCGGCGGCCTCGATGGCCTCGGTGGCGGGCGCTTCGAACAGTACCGCGCTGGCGCCCAGCGCCAACGCCTTCTCTATATAGAGGCGGCCATCGCTGGACAGGCCCTGGCAGGCGACGAACACGTCGCCCGGTTCGATCTCGCGGGAGTCCAGTTTCAGGTGCGCGGTCAACGACACGCGCGAATGCAACCACGCCACGGCTTGTTCGACCGTGGCGGCGGGGGATGAGAGGAAGCCTTTGGCGCTCATCTGCCTGGCTCCTTGATACCGGCAACAATAGTGGATTCGAAGGGCGCGTCCGGCCTCACGCCCATCAACCGCAGACTCCCGCCGACAATATGGGAGAACACGGGTGCGGCAATCGCGCCGCCGTAGTAACCGCCGACCGTGGGCTCGTCGATGGACACCGCCACGACGATCTTGGGATCGGACACCGGCGCAAAGCCCACGTACGAGCTGCGATAGCGCTGCATGCTGTACTTGCCATCGACGATCTTGCGAGCGGTGCCGCTCTTGCCGGCCACGCGGTAGCCCTGCACCTGGGCGGCCTTCGTGCCATCGGGTCCGGCAGCCGCTTCCAGCATGCCGCGGACCAGGGCAGTGGTCTTGGGCGTGTAGATCTTGACGCTGGTCGGATCGCTGTCGCGCTTGACCAGGGTCAGCGAGACCATGTCGCCGTTGCGGGCGAACACGGTGTAGGCGCGCGCCACCTGCAGCAGCGACACAGACAGGCCGTAGCCATAGGCCATGGTGGCCTTTTCGATCAGGCGCCAGCGGTCCCAGGGGCGCAGGCGACCGGGCGCCGCGCCGGGGAATCCCACTTGCGGCGCTTGCCCCAGGCCCAACTCGGTGAAGCGGTCCCACATTTCGCGGGATTCCAGCTTCTCGGAGATCATCGTCATGCCGATATTGCTGGACTTGCGCAGCACGCCCGCCACATCCAGCGTGCCGTTGCGGCTCACGTCGCTGATGGTGCTGCCCTGGTAGGTAAAGCGGCCATTGCCGGTTTCAAACAGGGTGTTCGTGGTGATGCGGCCCAGATCCAGCGCCAGCGCGGCAGTGAAGGGCTTCATGATCGAGCCGGGCTCGAACGTGTCGGTGATGGCCTGATTGCGCAGGTTGGCACCGTGGAAGGTCTCGCGCTTGTTCGGATCGAACGTCGGCACATTGGCCAGCGCCAGGATCTCGCCGGTGTGCACGTCGACGACCACGGCGGTTGCGCCCTTGGCCTGGTGCTTGTCCATGGCGTCCTTCAGTTCCTTGAACACCAGGTACTGCAGGCGGGTATCGATGGACAGGCGCAGGTCGCGACCATCGACCGGCAGCGTCACGGCCTGCACGTCTTCGATGACGCGACCCAGGCGATCCTTGATGACGCGGCGGCTGCCTGGGCGGCCCGACAACTGCTGGTTGAAGGTCAGTTCGACGCCTTCCTGGCCCTGGTCTTCGACGCTATTGAACCCGACCACGTGCGCCATCACGTCGCCGTCCGGATAGTAGCGGCGGGTCTCGGGCTGCTGGTGCACGCCGGGCAGGCCCAGCTGCTTGATCTTGTCGGCCACATCCATCGAGACCTGACGCTTCAGGTAGACGAAGTTCTTGTCTTCCTCGACCCGGCGGCGCAGATCGGCAACCGGGGATTCCAGCAACTTGGCCAGGGAGTCCAGCTGCGCAGGCGTGGCCTGCTTCAGATCTTCGGGAATGGCCCAGATGGCCCGCGCCGGCACGCTCGAGGCCAGCACGGCGCCGTTACGGTCCATGATCTTGCCACGCGTAGCGGACAGTGTCAGCGTGCGCTCGTAGCGGCGCTCGCCTTGCTGCTGCAGGAATTCGTTGGAGAGGCCTTGCAGGAACAGGGCGCGGCCGGCCAGCACGGTAAAACCGCCGAACAGCAGGATCAGCACCAGGCGGGCGCGCCAGGTCGGCAACTGACCGCGCAGCACCGGATTGTCGAAGAACGGAACGCGCTTCATTGGGCGCCTCCGCTGGTCGGCACCGGGGCCTGATTCAGGTACAGCGTGCGATCCGGAACGATGGGAATCATCTTCAGGTTGTCACGCGCAATCACGTCGACCCGCGCGTTACGCGCCAGTTCGGCACGTTCCAGTTGCAGGCGCCGCCAGTTGGTTTCCAGGTCACGTGCCTGCGCCTGATCGCGGCCCAGCTCGACAAAGAGCTGGCGCGACTGATACCGGCTGGTGACCAGGGAAATGGCCGACAGCATCAGTAAAGCCGCAACGATCAGGTTAACGCGACCCATCAGCGGCGCCCTCCTTTGCCACCGCGGCGAGGCGGCGGGGCCAGGTCGCTGCCCGGCAGCGAACCGATCTTGACGAACGCGGCGCCGCCTTCGGCGGACAACGGGGTATCGGTACGCTCGGCGACGCGCAGCACCGCCGAGCGGGCACGCGCATTGACCGAGACTTCGTCGTCTTCGGCCAACACGCGTCCCAGGGAACGCAACACAGGCTGGGGCATTTCGCTTTCTCGCAGCGGCAGGCGTGCATGCGCGGCCGCCGGACGAGCCGCCGCCGCGATGCACTGCTTGACCATGCGGTCTTCAAGCGAATGAAAGCTGATCACCGCCAACCTCCCCCCTGGGGCAAGCAGATCTAAAGCTGACGCGAGGGTGCGCGCGAGCTCTTCGAGTTCCCGATTGATGTAAATCCGTAGAGCTTGAAAGGTGCGTGTGGCCGGATGCTGCCCCTTTTCGCGCGTGCGGACGGCGCTGGCGACGCACTCGGCAAGCTCGAGCGTGGTGCGCAGCGGCCTTGTTGCGCGGCGAGCAGCAATCGCCTTTGCAACCTGAAAAGCAAACCGTTCTTCGCCATAATCCGCTATGACCTCCCGCATCTCATCCACACTGGCTTGCGCCAGCCAATCCGCCACCGTGGGTCCACGAGTGGTGTCCATCCGCATGTCGAGCGGGCCGTCCCGCATGAACGAGAAACCGCGCTCGGCATCGTCGATCTGAGGCGACGACACGCCCAGATC
>PJUB01000236.1_pt1 | contig 32330 bp, 33 predicted proteins | sample 1512141 | NCBI WGS metagenome assembly PJUB01 (sample SAMN08177677, study PRJNA422409) | Soil metagenome, whole genome shotgun sequencing project. | isolation source: Soil enriched on filter paper: alkali lignin treatment | place: USA: Madison | collected 2015-01-15 | reverse complement strand
GGGTGGTCAGGCCGGGGCCGCCTTCGTTAGCTACTACCGAGCTGATCTTATTGACCGGCGTATTGCCACCAGTGGCTAGCTGAATATTGCCCACCCGGTGGGCATGAAATGCATCTAGCTGGTGCGAGCCCATCGTTCTCGCATTTGCAGTGCAAATTACATTTCTAGGAAAAAATCATGCGAAAAGAAGTCTTCCAAGCCGACGACAACGGCTTGTTCCTGTATCAAACCCTCGCCAACGAGCTGGCGCTGACGCCCGGCAAGTTCAACATCCCGTTCGGCGCCTACGAAGACGCGCCGCCGCAGCCGGCACAAGGCCGGTGGCCGCGGCGCGTCGGCGATGCGTGGACGATGGTCGAGGACTATCGCACCACGCCGTTGTGGGTGGTGGAGTCGGGGGCGCCGTATACGATCGGCACCGAGCATGCCGGCGTTGACGGCAAGGTCAGCTATCCCGGTTGGGGACCGCTGCCGGCGTGGCTGACGCAAGTGGTGCTCAAGCCGCCGGCCTCGCAGCCGGTTGCAGCAGCCTAGGCCTTACGCCGCCAAGGCAAGCGCGTCGAGTTCGCCCTCGCGTTCGCGGCGCATTTCCTCCAGTTGGCGCCGGCCCAGCGGACTGCGGGTCAGTTTCTGCGCCAGCTCCCGCCCGTGAGGGTGGTAGTAGCGCAGCAGCATCCGGGTATCGACGTTGCCGTTGACCTTCGCCAGTTCGTGGATCGCGAACACGGAGGCCATCTGCGACGTGCCTTCATGGCGCAGGTCATGGAACCGCAGATCGCGAAAATACGCGGTGTTCGGGCGCCGCCCGTACTGGCGGCACATGGACTCGTAGCGCAGGCGGGCGCGGCGTCGGGCCCGGATGAAAGCCCGGGTGACCGAGCCTGGCTGCATCGTGAAGATGCGGCCGCGCATCGGCCTGCCGGTGACCCAGCGCCGCAGCGCCTCGCGCGCTCGGGGCGTCAGGGGTACGTCGCGGGCGCGGCCGTTCTTGGTATGCGGCAGGTGTACCACGCCGTGCATCAGGTCCAGGTGCTCGCGCTTGATACCCACCACCTCGGACCGGCGCATGCCGGTTTCCTTGGCCACCGTCAGGATGGTCGGCAATTCGGCCGATCGGGTGGCGCGGATGATCCATTCCAGCTCTTTGCGCGGGCAATCATCGTCCGACACACCGCGCAGCGTGATGCGGTCAAACAGACGCCGATCGCGTGCGTCATCCACCGCCGGCCTGCGTACCAGCTGCACGGGGTTGGCCAGCTGGTCAAAGCCCCAGTCTTTGCGGATCACGGTGTAGACGTGCGACAGGAAAGCCATGCGCCGGACCACGGTGGCCGGCGCCCGGTCTTTCAGCCATTCGTCGCGCAGCTCGGTCAAGTCCGAACTGCGAATCCGGTCGACCGGCCGGATGGACAGGCGCGTTGCACGCCAGATGCGCGCAATCGACTGCTCGGCCGTGTGGCCTTTCTTCGCGGCGGACACCTCGGCCAGGTAACGGGTCAGCGCGTCGGCGAGGGTGGGGGCGGGCTTGCGGCGAGGCTGACGACGGGTCCAGGGTTTCATGACGATTCGGGCAAAAGGGGTAAGACCAATAAATGTAAACAGGATAGATGCCGACGCAGGCGGGGCCTGGGGCAAACGGACGACAGTGTCGCCCGGATTTCAAAATTCTCATCCGGTGCGCCACCGCGGCGCCCGTGATGTTCGCGGGAGGCAGCAATGCGCGCCGTCGACAGGAGCGGTGTAACCATGGAACCGGGATCTACGGGATTGGGCGGTTTTGCCGCCCTGAAAATTGCGATGGCGTTCGGCATGCCGGCCGCGATGGCGGCCTTGATCGGCATGTTGCTGATGCCGCCGCGCTCGCCGCGCGAGTTCGTGGCGCGCACCGCGTGCACGGTGGTCAGTTCATTTCTGTTCGGGCCGATATTGGCGATCGGCATGATCGCCTGGATGCCCGACATCATGTCGTCCGCCTACTGGATGGCCGAGCGCACCGGGCTGGGCGAAGACGGGCTGCTGGCCATGTTCTACGTGCTGGGCCCCTGCATGCTGCTGGCCGGGTTGCCGGCCTGGTGGGTGCTGGGCGCCTACCTGCGGCTGACGGCCAAGCTGCAGAACCAGGACCTGGTGGACTGGGCGGTCGAGATACGGCGCAAGACGCTGGGGTTGGAAACGCAATCAGACAAGGAGGGCAAGCATGACGCTTGACCAGATCATGGATAGCGCGGTGCGGCCGGCGATGGCGCTGCTGCCCGCACGCATGGATTCGCGGCAGGCGCATTGCCTGCTATTGGCGATCGGCCTGCAGGAAAGCCGCTTCATTCACCGGCGCCAGATCGGCGGCCCGGCACGCGGCTTCTGGCAGTTCGAACAGGGGGGCGGGGTGCGCGGCGTGTTGACGCATCCGGCCTGCCGGGACGTCGCCAGCCAGGTCTGCCAGGTCCGCGGGGTGGTCGCTACGGCACCGTCCGTCTATGCGCGGCTGGACCAGGACGATGTGCTGGCGGCGGCGTTTGCGCGCCTGTTGCTGTGGTCGGACCCGGCCAGCCTGCCGCGCATCGGCGACGCCGAATCGGCCTGGGCGTTGTACCTGCGCACCTGGCGGCCGGGCAAGCCCAAGCGCGATAGCTGGGACGGCCTGTACCAACGCGCCGTGGCGGCGGTCTCCGCCCCGGTGGCCAGGAGCGCAGCGCATGTTGCAACAGTGGATTAAGCGGGGCCTCGGCGTCGTGGCGGCCGTGCTGGCGGGCCTGGCCGCCGTCGCCGGGGTTTATTGGAGGGGGCGGGCCATGGGCCGGGCGCAGGAACGCTCGGACAGTGAGGCCCGCCTCCAGGGGCGGGCGGCCGACGCCCGCAAGGAGGTCAGGGATGTGCAGGAAAAGGTGGCTCGCAGCGATGACGATGCCGTGGCTGATCGCCTCAAGTCTGGGTGGGTGCGCCAAGCCCCCCCTGCGGACAGGGATTGAATATTGCGATCACGCCCATCCGGTTTATTTCAATTCCGCGGCGCAGGTGGACGCGACACCGGCGGATATTCGTCGGCAAGTGCTCGAACATAATGAAACCGTTGCCCGGCTTTGTTTTTGAGGTAAATTGGGATCGCGATTTTCTTGCCGCAGGCGTCTTCTTTTTTCTGGCGCCGATTTGACGGCAGACATTGTGCTGGAATCTGGTTCTGCAATAATTTCTGACTTTTCGCCGATGCGGTCTTGACATCCGCACGGAAGCTCCAGGAGAGGCGCTATGGGTCAGGGGGTGCAGTATCGGCAGGCGTGTTGCCTCGGGCTAATGCGCTGCGGAGAACAATAATATGCCCGACGGCGAAAGCCTGGCTGCCGTACGGGTTCGCCCGCAGCACCGGTATTCCATGCGTACCGGCCTGCTGGCGCTGGTGTTCGCCTGTATCGCGCCGGCGCTGATGGTCGCGTCGATCGCTGTCTACGAAAGCTACCAGGTCCAGAAAGAGCGGATATTCCGCGACACTATTTTCCTCGCTCGCAATCTGACGGCCATCCTGGATCGGGAAATGACCGGGGTCGAGGCAGGCCTGCAGATGTTGGCGTCGTCGCCCGACCTGGTCAGCGGCGACCTGGCCGGCTTTCACCAGCGGGCGCGGGAAGCCATCCGGTTCCAGATCGTCGACAGCTATGTGCTGACCGACAAGGAAGGCAAGCAGGTGGTCAATACGCTGGTGCCATTTGGCACGGCGCTGCCGGCGTCCGGCGTGTCGCAGGAGCTGAGCCGGGTGTTTCGCGCCCGCGAGCCGGTACTCAGCAGCCTGTTCACCGGCGCGGTCAGCGGCAATCCGACCATCGCGCTGGGGGTGCCGGTCGTGAGAGGCGACGAGGTCATCTACAGCCTGAACGTCGGTCTGTCACCCGACCGGATTGGGAATGTACTGGGGCGCCGCGGCTTGCCCGACGGCTGGGTGGCGGCGGTCCTGGACAAAAGCGGGACCATCATCGCGCGTACGCGCGACACGGCCAAGTTCGTCGGCCAAAAGGCCGTGCCGGCCCTGGCGAGGGCGGTGCAGATGGAAAGCGAAGGGTCGCTCGAGACGATCACCAAGGAGGGCACACCGGTCTATACCGCCTTCAGCCGCTCGGTGCTGACCGGCTGGACGGTGGCGGCCGGCGCCCCCATGACGCTCGTGACGACCGACCTCTACCGTTCCATCGCCTGGTTGGCCCTTGGGACGCTGACCGCGTTTGGATTGGGGTTGTGGCTGGCTTTGCGGCTGGCCAACCGGCTGACGTCCGCGGTTCAGGGCCTGGTCGCCCCGGCGCTTGCATTGGGCGAGGGCCGCACCGTCGAACTGCCCGGTACGCGGGTCAAGGAAGCCGAAGAGGTCGGGACGGCGCTCCTGCAGGCCTCGCGCATGCTGGCGCACGCGCAGCATCTGGCCCACTACGACCCGCTGACCGGCCTGTGCAATCGGGTGCTGTTTGGCGAAATGGTCTTGCGGGAACTGGCCGTGGCCCAGCGCAGCGGCGAGTCCTTTGCGATCCTGGCAATCGATCTTGATGGTTTCAAGGCGGTCAACGACATGCACGGGCACGCCGCCGGAGACACCGTCCTCAAGGAGGCCGCCGACCGCATGGCGCGCGCCATCCGGGTGTCGGACGTGGCGGCGCGGCTGGGCGGGGACGAGTTCGCCGTGCTGCTGATGGGCGCCGGCCGGGATGACGCCCAGGCCGTGGCGGAAGCGCTGGTCGAAAGCCTGTCGTTGCCCTATCCGAACATCCGGGTGGCCGTGTCGGCCAGCGTAGGCATCGCCGTGTTTCCGCAGTCCGGCGTCACCATGCTGCAGCTGCTGGAGCGGGCCGACGTGGCGCTGTACCGGGCCAAAGGCCTGGGCAAGCGGCGGGTGGCGTCCGACCGCTGAGGCCCATCCGGCATGGGCGCTCAAGCGTCGTGGCGGGGGGCGGCGGGCGGTGCCAGGGCGGTCAGCACTTCGCCGGATTTCAGGCGATAGCGGCGATCGCCCAGGGCGATGACGCGTTCGCCTTCCGAGGTCCTGAGGATGTAGCGGGTGGTCGCCGCGCTGGCAGGCGGGCTGGCCTGGTCGGCCTGCGAAAACACTTCGATCCTGTAGAGTCGGCCGGATTCCGTCGTGGCAAGCACGTCAGTCAGCCTGCGTATGGAAATGGTCATGCGGCTCGCTCTCCAGTATTGGCTACACTCTCGTCGTTTTGGCGCGCGTTGCCCGGCGCGGGTCGTTGCTTGAATATCGGGCGATCGGAAACGGTAATGCAATTTGCTCCCAGCAGGAAGACGGCGACGTTCCTGGGATTGATGGCCGTGGTGCTTTGGGGCACCGTCGTCGGCCTGATCCGCAGCGTCAGTGAAAGTTTCGGCCCGATTGGCGGCGCAGCCCTGATCTATACGGTCGGATCGGTGTTTCTGGTCGTGCTGCTGGGTTTTCCCAAGTTGCGGGCGTTTCCGCGCTCGTATCTGCTGACCGGCAGCGTGCTGTTCGTTGCCTATGAAATCTGCCTGTCGCTTTCGCTCGGGTTTGCCATGAACCGCGGGCAGGCCATCGAGTTGGGCATCGTCAATTATCTGTGGCCTTGCTTCACGGTCATCCTGGCCATACTGATCAACGGCCAGCGCGCCGGGTTCTGGGTGGTGCCCGGCATCGCGTTGTCGCTTTGCGGCATTGTGTGGGTCGTCGGTGGCTCGGGCGGATTGTCCTGGGACCGTACGGTCACCAATATCTCGAGTAATCCCCTCAGTTATGGCCTGGCGTTCAGCGGCGCCATTATCTGGGCCGTGTATTGCAACGTCACCAAACGCTTTGCCGATGGCAAGAATGGGGTGGCGCTATTTTTCATGCTGACGGCGGCCGTGTTGTGGATCAAATACGGATTCAGCGCCGAGCCGGCCTTGTCGTGGCGCGGATCCAGCGTACTGGAATTAGGCGTCACGGGGGCGGCCATGGCTGCCGGCTACGCGCTGTGGAACGTGGGAATACTCAAGGGCAACCTGACCCTGCTGGCCACCGCGTCGTATTTCACGCCCGTGCTGTCGACGTTCTTTGCGGCCCTGTGGCTGTCCACGGCATTGACGGCCGCGTTTTGGCAGGGCGTGGCCATGGTGACCGCCGGCTCGTTGATCTGCTGGGCAGCGACACGCGGCAGGCCTGCCCGGGGCGGCTAGCCCCGGTCAGCCGCCGGCAACGCTCAATCCATGACCATGGTCTGCGCCACGGCATAGCCAAGCGGAATGAGCAACAGGGAAGCGAACAGGGAACTGACAATCGCCGCCGACAGTTTCAGCCAGGGCTCGGGCCCTGCGCTTTGCACCGTTTGAATCACCAACGCGACGATACCCACAACCATCAAACAGCTGATTACCACTGCTACGTAAGTCATGTTGTCTCCGTCCTCGCCTGATTAAAGGGATGCGGCCGCCGCTGCTGCGGTCTACATGTTTGGACTGATTGTGCGCCTGTATTCAAGCGGATGGCGCTAGGGTTTTCCTGGCACCCGATCGCGGTGTGGCGTATTTGCCTCGCAGGCTGCAGCATGGAATTCATGTGCGACGCAGCATTGGCAGCGCGCCGCCGGGCAGGTGCTTTGCGCTACGATGGCGGCGTTGAATCACTCTCGAGTCTGCGAAATGCCGCAACGACTACGCCCGGGCACGCGCGCCACCCTGCAGGTCAGGCAATTGCTGCCCGGCCAGTTCGCCTGGATCATTACCTTGCTCGACCCCGAAACCGGCAATGTGCGCAGCACCAATTATTCCGAGCGGCGCTACGCCAGCCAGGATGAAGCTTCCGCCGCCGGCAAGGCCGCGGTCGTGGAATTCTTGGGCAATGAGCGCCAAAGCGGCCCGGAAGCCCCCAAGGAGGGCAGGCCGCCCCGGTCCTGACCCAGCGCGTTCCTCCCTCCCGAACCCTCGCAAGAGGGTTTTTTTTCGTCTGCGTGTTCCGAGGGAGCGCCTGGCGGGCACGGCAATTGCTGAAAAGCGGGCCGGCGCAATTGGCGCCGCCGAGGAGACCCGTCATGACCCTACTCAATCACCGGCCACCGGGCGCACCCGACGATGTGCCCCCCGACGATCCGTCGCTGCCAGGCAATCCGCGGCCTGACGACCCGCGTCCGGACACGAACCGCCCGCCCAATGATCCAGACGAGCCCGGTGTGACGCCGCCGCCGCCGGATCCCCGCGCGCCCGGCACGATCGACCTGGCCTGAACGTCAGCGAACGTCGCAACCCCGTTTTCGCAACATCAAGGAGGTTTACATGCGTTCCATTCTGCTATGGCTGCTGGGGGTACCTATTCCCATCATCATCCTGCTGGCGTTGTTCTGGCACTGATGACACCCGCTGGGTTTCCGCGGCGGCGCCGCCATCAGGCGCCGCTGCACACACAATGAACAAGGAATAACCATGGAAAACGCAACTTCGCCGGGCCAGCCATACGGTGGCGCGGCCTACGCCGGTGCAGTACCCGCGCGGGAATCGGCGGTGTCCGCCGTGTCCTGGGCGGCGGTGTTCGCGGGCGCGGTCATCGCGGCGGCACTCTCGCTGGCCCTGTTCGCAGGCGGCTCGGGCCTGGGCTTCCTGTCCGTCTCGCCTTGGGGCGGGGAAGGCATGTCCGCACCCGCGGTGGGCATCGGCATCATCGCCTGGATGCTGTTCACGCAGATCATCGCCTATGGCATCGGTGGGTACGTCGCGGGCCGCCTGCGCACCAAGTGGGTGGACGCCCATGTGGATGAAGTCTATTTTCGTGACACCGCGCACGGTTTCCTGGTTTGGGCACTGAGCGCGGTCGTCAGCGCGGCATTGCTGGGCTCGGCCCTGGCGACGCTGGCATCTGGCGCGGCCAAGGCTGGGGTGTCGGTGGCCGCAGGCGCGGGCGCGGCGGTCACGGCGACCGCCGCGGCGGGTGCCAGTGGCAGTGGCCTGGACAAGGCCAGCGACTACTTCACCGACGTGCTGCTGCGCTCTGATCGGCCCGACGCTGCTGGTGACAAGGCGGCATCGCGCGCTGAAGTCGGCCGCATCGTGGCCACCAGCCTCGCTCGCGGCGAGATGGTGCCCGCCGATCGCGATTACGTTGCCAAGGTGATCGCGGCGCAGACGGGCATGGATGCCGCCGCGGCGCAACAGCGTGTGGACCAGACCATCCAGAACGCCAAGAAGGCCGCCGACGAAGCCAAGCAGAAGGCGCGCGAAGCCGCGGATCAGGCGCGCAAGGCGGCTGCGGCATTTGCGTTGTGGGGATTCGCGTCGATGCTGATCGGCGCTTTCGTGGCCAGCCTGTGCGCCACGTGGGGCGGCCGTCGCCGCGATACGCTGCACAAGGTGTAGGGGCGCAGACGGCGGCGCGGCCCTTGGCCGAGGGCTGATGCCGCCGGAACCCCTGCGTCAAGAAACGCGCGCCCCAGGTGTCTTGGCTGCCTGGGGCGCGCGTTTTGCGTATCAGGGGCGGCGTTGCTGGAACATCCATTCCCGCCAGGGCTTGGCGGTCAACAGTTCCGGCGCGATGCGGTGGTCCATGCCGTCGTAAGTGATGAAGATCGGATGACCGCCGGCCGCGGCCAGCGCCTGGGCCCACACCTGGCTGCCTTCGTAGGGATTTTCCTTGTCGGCCGTCCCGTGCATCAGCATGAGCGGAATGCTGGCCAGGGGCTTGGCCAGCGACCGTTCAGGCGGCACGCCCGACATGGCCACGATGGCCGCGAAGCGGTGCGGCGAGGCGACGGCGGCATCCAGCGCGGCCGATGCCCCCATCGAGAAGCCCACCGCGTAGATGCGCCGGGTGTCCACGGGATGGTGCCTGGCGATGTCGTCGACCAAGCGCATGACGTCGGCCAGGTCCAGACCCGGTTTCGAGATACGCACGTCGTGCGCGTCCTTGGTGTAGTTGGCCGTGCGGCCCGGTGTCTGCGGCACCAGCACATACGCCGGGAAATCGCGGCGCGATGCCTCCGTGCCGAAGGTACGGGTGAAGGCGTTCAGGGGCGACAGATTATCCGTGCCGATGCCGCCCGAGCTATGAAAAATCACCACTAATGGGTATTTTTTGCCGGCGTCCTTGCCGCTCGCGGGCAGCGGAGAAACCAGCCGGTAGGGCAGCGCCGGTTTGCCCGAGCGCGCGAATTCGCCCGGCACGAAGGCATCGATCGGGGCCTGTTTGAAGGTTTCAACGGTTTGCAGCTGTTCTGCGGTGGGGGCGAACGCGGCGTGCGACGCCTGCACGCCGCCCGCGGCGGCCCAGGCACTTGTCGACAGCAGGCCGGCAATCAGGGCAAGGGCGGCCAGGGCCGGACGGGGGGCAGTTGCAGAATGGCGCATGTTGTGGGTGCTCTCTTTTCAGTGCTGCTGCTCTGTTTTGTGAAATGACCCGCGCCGCATTCTAGATCGCCCAATGCAAAAAGGCCTTCACTTGCGTGAAGGCCTTTTAAAAATTCTGGTGGCGCATCCCTGATTCGAACAGGGGACCTGCGGATTATGATTCCGTCGCTCTAACCGGCTGAGCTAATGCGCCATCTTTCCGTTGCGTAAAACCGTAGTTTCAAGCTTCAGTTTCAAACGAAGCTGAGCAACGAAGAACGAAATTCTAGCATGAATTTTTTTGGCAATGCAACTGGGTGGGGGCGTTTTTTTATCCCCCCGCCTCAGGCATCCCGCGCCAGCCGGATCCCCGAAAACTGCCACCTGGCCTCCGGCGGGAAGAAATTGCGATAGCTGGGTCGGATATGGCCGCGCGGGGTGGCGCAGGAGCCGCCGCGCAGCACGTATTGGTTGCACATGAACTTGCCGTTGTACTCGCCCACCGCCCCGGCGTCTGGCGTAAAGCCCGGGTAGGCGTCATAGCTGCTGGCAGTCCATTCCCAGGCGTCGCCGTACAGTTGCACGGGGCCGGCGGCCCCGAGCCGGGCGGGGGCGGGGCGAGGGTCGAGATGGCCGTTTTCCAGCAGGTTGGCGCGACTGGTATGGCTGCCGTCGGGCAGTTGCCGGGCGGCGTGCTCCCATTCTGCTTCTCGGGGCAGCCGCACGCGAGCCCAGCGCGCGTAGGCGTCGGCTTCGTAGTAGCTGATATGGGTGACGGGCGCCTGCAGTTCCAGTTCCTGCATGCCGCGTAGCGTGAACACCCGCCAGTCGTCGCGCTGGCCCTCCCAGTAGAGCGGGGCGCGCCAGCCTTCGGCGCACACCCGTTCCCAGCCCAGCGATAGCCATAATTCCGGGCGCCTGTAGCCGCCGTCGCGAATGAAGGCCAGGTACTCGTGCTGGGTCACCAGCCGGTCGGCCAGGTGAAAGGGCGTCAGCAGCACGTCGTGCGCGGGGCCTTCGTTGTCGAAGCCGAAGCCCTTGCCGTCATGGCCGATGCGCACCACGCCCCCGCTGTAGCGAGTCCAGCCGGCGGGGGTCCCGGGCGGCAGCGCCGGCGAGCCCGAGGCCACGTAGGCCGGCCTGAGCGGGTTGCCCGACAGCATGTGCTTGACGTCGGTCAGGATCAGTTCCTGGTGCTGCTGTTCGTGATTCAGTCCCAGTTCCAGCAAGGCATCGAAGGCTGGATCGTTGCCGCCCAACCGCGAGATCAATTCATGCATGGCGTTGTCGACATGCTGGCGGTAGTGCAGCACGTCCGCCAGCGGCGGGCGCGAGAGCAGGCCTCTTTGGGGGCGCGGGTGCTTGGCGCCGACCGCGTTGTAGTAGGAATTGAACAGCATCCGGTACTGCGGGTGAAACACGGTATAGGGTGGATGGAAATGCGTCAGCAGGAAGGTTTCGAAGAACCAGGTCGTGTGCGCCAGATGCCATTTGACGGGACTGCAGTCGGGCATGGATTGCACCTGGCAGTCTTCGGGACTCAAGGGTGCTGCCAGGGAGGTGCTGGTGGCGCGCACGGCATCGTACCGGTCGTGCTGGCCCGCTTGTCCGGCGGCGTAGGGGCCGTTGGCGGGATGGGTCAGCAGGCAGGCAGGTTCCATGGCGATCCTCCAGGGGCGGGTTGAGGGGGCAGGGCGTCAGGCACGGGCGCTGAATACCGAGAACCAGCCGCGCGCATCCGACCAGTGTTCGACGTCGTGATAGCCCGCACTGTGCAGCAGGTCGGTGAAGGCCTGGGGCGTGAACTTGTACGAGTTTTCCGTATGGATGCGTTCGCCTGCCGCGAAGCGCCGTTCGCCGCCGGGCCAACTCACGGTGACGGGGCGCTGCGTCTGCAGGTGCATCTCGATGCGCGACTGCTCGCTGTTGAACAGGGCCACATGGCGCCACTCGCCTATGTCGAAGTCCGAGCCCAGCAACGTGTTGACGTGCCGCAGCAGGTTCAGGTTGAAGGCGCCGGTCAGGTGCAGGGCATCGTCGTAGGCGGGTTCAAGCACTTGCCGGGACTTGACCCGGTCCACACCCACCAGCAAGCCGCCGCCTTCGCATTGACGCCGGATGCGTTGCAGCATGGCGCGCGCGCTGTCCGGGTCGAGGTTGCCGATACTGGACCCCGGGTAGAAGAACAGGCGCTGTTCAGGCGCAATGCCGGCCGGCAGTGACAACGCCTGGGAAAAGTCTTGGCCGATCGCGGTGATGCGCAGTTCCGGGTATGACAGACGGAGCCGCCGCACGGCCGCCTGCAGATAGTCGGCGGAGATGTCGATGGGCACGTAATGGCGGGGGCGCAGCTTGGCGAACAGGCGTTCTGCCTTGACGCAATCGCCCGCTCCCAGGTCTATCAGCGTCTGCACGGGGCCGACACGGCGGGCGATGTCCTGGCCGTGCCGTTCGAATATCTCGGCTTCGCAACGGGTCGGGTAGTACTCGGGCAACTGGGTGATGGCGGTGAACAGCGAAGAGCCGAGCGCGTCGTACAGGTATTTGGGATCGATATGGGCGGGGTGGTCCAGCAGGCCACGGCCCAGTTCGTGCTGCTCGGCGCTGATGGGCTGCGGCTGGGGCGCGAGGAAACTTGGCGCGGCGCCGGCAAGAAGTGCGGAGGGGGAGACCATGCGTTCAGTTCCTTTTTGAGGCGGGTGAAGCGCATTGCAAAGGCTTATTGTGGCGGCCAGAGGGGTTCTGGTGTCAAGTCTAAGCCTCTGAAATGCAATGGACTTTTACGAAATCGAGGGGGCGGCGGCGACGTTGGGCCCGGTGTGTCCCCGTGGGCACCCGCATGCGGGCTGGCCGATGAGGGCCGTGGTCCTCAGCAAGTTCCGCGCCATTGAAATATCGGTTAACGGCTGGTTGCGAAAGCTCGGGGCGGGAGCACGCCGACAAGGTCACAATGGGGGCATGGCCTGGCGGAGCGATGGCTCCGCACCGTGCCGCCCGCATCGCGTGATGGCTTGCGCGCAACCGGGGGCAGGGCAGGCCCAACCCGCAACTACGCAATAGGAGCGACTATGAATAGAAAGAACCAGCGCGCTGAAATGGCCCTGCATCGCGATCGGGTGAGCGACAGCTTGCACGAGCTGCTTGCCGGCACTGAAGACCTTTTGCGTTCGACGGCTTCCTATACGGGTTCGGAAATCGAAGCGGCCCGTTCGCGCCTGAAGCGCCAGTTGGCCGAGGCGCGTGAATCCGCTGGCGATTGGGAAGGCGCCGCGCTCGACCGGGCGCGCCGCGCCAAGGCCTATGCCGACGAATACGTCCATGAAAACGCCTGGAAGTCCGTGGGCGTGGCCACGCTGGTGGGGGTGTTGCTGGGCTGCTGCCTGCTGGCCAACCGGCGCTAGGCAAGGCGCGCCATGAGGCCGCCACCGCTTTACCAACGGGCCGCTTGCGGCCCGTTGTCGTGGCGCGCCGGATGGCGGCGGGGGTTGCGCGCCGCGGCGCTGGCGTGCGTTGCCGCCATGCTGGCCGCCTGCGCCAGCGTGCCCGACGCGCAAGAACGCGCGGCACGTAAGGCGCAGGCAGGCCTGTCGGCCGATGCCGCCCAGGACAGCTACCGCCGCGGCCACGATATCGCCGCCAGCCCGGACACGCCCAAAGATGATTTCCTGGCCCGCCACCTGGCAGTCGAAGAAGCGGTCAGCGGCGCGCCGCTGGTGGCCGGCAATCGGGTACGCCTGTTGGCCGACGGCCCCAGCACCTACCAGGCCATGTTGCGCTCGATCGCTCAGGCGCGGCGCTACGTGCACATGGAAACCTACATTTTTGACGACGACGAAGAAGGCGCGCGCTTTGCCGAGGCCCTGATCGCGGCACGCAATCGTGGTGCCGACGTCGCCCTGATGGTGGACGCAGTGGGCACGATCAAGACGCCCGACGCGCTGTTCCAGCGCTTGCGCGACGCGGGCGTGCAGGTGGCGGTGTTCAATCCCGTCAGTCCCGTCAACGGCAGCCGGGCAGGCTGGTCGCCCAACCAGCGCAATCACCGCAAGATACTGGTGGTGGACGGCAAGGTCGGTTACCTCGGCGGCATCAACGTCAGCGGCGTCTATGCCTCGTCGCCTTCAGGCGGGCGCGGCGGTTCGGGCAGCATGGGCAACAGTCCCGACGCCAAGAATACGGACGCTCGCGCCGCACCCTGGCGCGACACCCACCTGCGCATCGAGGGGCCCGCGGTGACCCAATTGGAAGCCGTGGTGCGCGCGGGCTGGGAATCGCAGGCCAAGGAACCGCTCAAGGGCGGCGGCGAGGTGATCGCCCCGCCCGCCACGGGTCCGACGCGGGTGCGGATACTGTCCAACCAGCCTGACCGCAGCGATGGCTACACGGTCTACCTGACGCTGATGTCGGCGTTTGAAAGCGCGCAGAAGTCCATCCACATCACCATGGCGTACTTCGTGCCGGACCCGGCGTTCGTCGATGTGCTGGTTGCCGCCGCGCAGCGCGGCGTGGATGTGGTGCTGGTGCTGCCGGGGTTCAGCGATTCGTCGCTGGTGTTCAATGCCGGCCGTTCGCATTACGGCAAGCTGCTCAAGGCGGGCGTGACCATCCATGAGCGGCGTGATGCGCTGCTGCACGCCAAGACGGCGGTGGTGGACGGGGTCTGGTCCACCGTGGGGTCCAGCAACATGGACTGGCGCAGCTTTGCCCTGAACTACGAGGTCAACGCGGTGGTGCTGGGGGCGGATTTCGCCACTGAAATGGAAGCGCTGTTCCAGCGCGACGTGGCCGATTCGGTGCGCATCACGCCCGAGGCCTGGCGGGCCCGGGGCGTGGACGACCGGTTCATGGAGTTCTTTTCGCGGATGTTCGAGCGCTGGCTGTAGCGGCCGTCAGGCCGGCGCAGCCTGCGGCGGATGGGCCATCGCACGTTCCTGCGCCAGCGCGGTGCTGATGTCGTGCGTGGGCTGGAACGAATTGGCCTGCGCCATGGCCCAGCCGGCGCGGAACACCTGGTGGCGGAATTCGCCGCGCAGCAGCTCGCCGGGAGCCAGTTCGGGGAACAGCGCCGACAGCAGGCGGATCTCGCTGGACGAGATGCGGCGGGCGATATGGTGCGGCCGCAGCTGGCCCGGATGCGTCAGGCCGGCAGCGGCCAGCAACTCGGCCAACGCATGCAGCGTGTTCTTGTGGAAGTTGGCCACGCGCTGGGCCTTGTCCGGCACCACCAGCGCGCGCTGGCGCAGCGGGTCCTGGGTCGTTACGCCGGTCGGGCATTTGCCGGTGTGGCAGGCCTGCGCCTGGATGCAGCCGATGGCGAACATGAAGCCGCGCGCGGCGTTGCACCAGTCGGCGCCCATGGCCATGACGCGGGCCATGTCGAACGCGGTGATGATCTTGCCCGAGGCGCCCAGCTTGATGCGGTCGCGCAGGTTCACGCCGATCAGGGTGTTGTGCACCAGGCGCAGGGCTTCGCGCAGCGGCGTGCCCACATGGTCGACGAATTCCACCGGCGCGGCGCCGGTGCCGCCCTCGGCGCCGTCGACCACGATGAAGTCGGGCGTGATGCCGGTTTCGAGCATGGCCTTGACGATGGCGAACCATTCCCAGGGGTGGCCCACGCAGAACTTGAAGCCAACCGGCTTGCCGCCCGACAGTTCCCGCAGGCGGGCCACGAACCTCATCAGGCCGATGGGCGTGTCGAAGGCCGAGTGGCTGGCCGGTGAATTGCAGTCCTGCCAGGCGACCACGCCGCGCGCTTCGGCGATTTCGGGCGTGACCTTGCCGGCGGGCAGGATGCCCCCGTGGCCTGGCTTGGCGCCTTGCGACAGCTTGATCTCGATCATCTTCACCTGCGGCGTACAGGCATTCTTGATGAAGGCTTCTTCGGAAAACGCGCCGTGCTCGTCACGGCAGCCGAAGTAGCCCGAGCCGATGTTCCAGACCAGGCTGCCGCCCGGCTGGCGGTGGTAGCGGCTGATGCCCCCTTCGCCCGTGTCGTGCGCGAAATTGCCTTGGCGCGCGCCTTCGTTCAGGGCCAGCACGGCGTTGGCCGACAGGGCGCCAAAGCTCATGGCCGACACGTTGAAGGCCGACATCGAATAGGGCTGGGTACAGTCCGGCCCGCCGACGGTGACGCGGAAATCGGTATCGCGGATGTGGGTGGGCGACATGGAATGGTTGATCCATTCGTAGCGGTCGCCGTAGACGTCTTCCTGGGTGCCGAAGGGGCGCTTGTCGATCTCGCGCTTGGCGCGCTGGTACACGATCGAACGTTGCGCGCGCGAGAACGGTGATGCCTGGGTGTCGTCTTCCAGGAAGTATTGGCGAATCTCGGGGCGGATGAATTCGAACAGAAAGCGCAGGTTGCCCAGCACCGGGTAATTGCGGCGGATGGCGTGGCGCGTCTGGATCAGGTCGTAGACGCCCAGGGCCCCCAGCATGGCCAGCGGGATGGCGGCCCACAGCCATCCGAGCGAGTCCGTGGCGGCCAGCACGGTGGTCACGGCGGCGCCCGCCAGGGTCAAGATAAAGGCCGTGAAGCGGCCGGCAATCCATTGCATGTCCATCTCCGTGTTGCGGAATGCAGCAACCTTACACCACGGCGGACGTAAAAATGCCCCCTGGCAGGGGGCATTGCTGGAACAGTGTTTTTCAGCAGCTGGATGCCGCGGGCGTCTTTTCGACCGCCAGGCCGAACAGCGGGCGCAGGCGCACGCCCAGGGCGCTGCCCGCGAAAGCGGCCGGCAACCACAGCCAGGCGTGCAGGCTGCCCGACAGGATGCCGCTGAAATACGCGCCAATGTTGCAGCCGAAGGCCAGGCGTGCGCCGTAGCCCAGCAGCAGGCCGCCGATGACCGCGCCGGCCAGCGAACGGGCGGGCACCTTCCAGACAGGCGCGAACTTGCCGGCGGCGCTGGCCGCGGCCAGGGCGCCCAGCATCAGGCCGATGTCCATGACCGTGGTCACGTCCTGGCGCAGCGGCGCGCCCAGGGCGGCCTGCTTGCTCCAGTAGGCCCAGGTGGCCACGTCGCCGCCCATGGCATCCAGCGCCTTGGCGCCCCACAGCGCGAAGGCCGACGTGATGCCCCAGGGGCGGCCGGCCAGCGCCAGCGTGGCGAAGTTCAGTACCACCAGGGCCACGCCGCCCCAGATCAGCGGCCAGGGGCCTTGCAGCAGCGACGCCGGCCGGGCCGTGCGCGAGGCGAACGACACCACGTGGCCGTGGCGGCGTTTTTCCAGGACGGTAGCGATCCAGGCGATCAGGGCAAACACCGCCAGGTTGGCGATGATCGCGGGCGCCAGGCCCCAGGTCTTGATGAGCGAGGTGGGTGCCAGCGCGGGCAGGGTCGACCACCAGCCGAAGTTGGCGGTGGCGATGACCGAGCCGATGATGAAGAACAACAGCGTGACCAGCATGCGCGTATTGCCGCCGCCCACCGCGAACAGCGTGCCCGAGGCGCAGCCGCCGCCCAGCTGCATGCCGATGCCGAACAGGAACGCGCCCAGCAGCACCGAAACGCCCGGGGGCGACACCAGGCCGTTGACGGGCTGGCCGAACAGCGAGCCCTGCGCAAGGAACGGGAAGAACAGCAGCACACCCACGGCCAGCATGAACATCTGCGCGCGCAGCCCGGCGCCGCGGCGATCCGACACGAATACGCGCCACGCCTGGGTGAAGCCGAACGAGGCGTGATAGAGCGCCACGCCCAGCAGCGCGCCGACGATCCACAACGCGCCCTGGCGCCAGCTGACCGTCTGGTTCAGGTACAGGGCGCCGGCCAGCACCAGCAGCAGTGCAATCCAGAGCGGCTTGCGGTTGATCTGGATGGGCGGCAGCGCCGACGGCAAGGGTAGGGTGGAGGCGTGGGTGCTCATGGGCGAGTCCGGGGAAAATCGGTCAGTCAATGCAAACGGGCGCGTCGCCGCACCCGTCATCGTGGATCAAGTCTAAAGGGCAGCGAACATTTCTCAAAGCATCTATTTATGCTTCTTTAATAACTATTAATAATATAGAGGCTCGCCTTGGCGAGCGCTACGAAATCGGGTGGGCGCTGATCCAGGCCACCAGCACGCTGACTGTCAGGACGGACAAGACGGTGGACACCAGGATCGCGCGCGACGTGACGCGGGCGTCGCGGCCATACATCTTGGCCAGCATGAACGGGCCGGTGCCAATCGGCAGGGCGCTCATCAGCACCGCGGTCCAGGCCCACAGCGGCGGCATGGAAAACACCTGGAAGGCCAGCAACGCCGTCACGGCCGGTTGCAGCAGCAGTTTGCCGGCGACCAGCCGCAGCACGCCCGGACCGGCGCTGGCGGTTTCGGTCTGCGCCAGGAACAGGCCAATGGTCACCAGCGCGCAGGGGCTGGCCGACGCGCCCAGCAGTGCTACGTAGCGGTCCACGCCATCAGGCAGCGGCACGCCGGTGCCGGCCCAGGCCAGACCCAGCACCGGTGCGGCCAGCAGCGGATTGCGCATCAGCGCCCGGCCGACCTTCAGCAGCGTGGCGGGCAGGCTGGGCGCCTGTTGGCGGTCGAATTCGATCAAGGCGATGGCCACGCCGAACAGTACGCTGGCCGTCAGCAGGGTGGTGAAGGCCGCGGGCGCCAGGCTTTCTGCGCCGAACAGTGCCAGGCACAGCGGAATGCCCATGTAGCCGGCGTTGGCGTATGAGGCGGCCAGCCCCTCGATGCTGCGGTCGGTCAGGTCGGTGGGGCCGCGCTTGCGTGGCACGAACGACACCAGGAAGGTCACGGCGATGCCGCCGGCGAACGCGCCCACGAAACCCCAGTGCGCCATGCGCGTCAGGTCCACCTGCGTCATGGCGCGAAACAGCAGCGCCGGCAACGACAGGTAGACCACGTAGCGGTTCAGGGCGTCGGTGGCGCCAGCCCCCAGCACGCGCCACCGCGCCGCCAGCCATCCGGTCAGGATCAGCGCAAAGACCGGCAGGGCGGCGGTGATGACGGCATTCATGGCGGCATGAGAGGGGGGGGGGCGAAAAGCCGGTCATTCTACCGGGCGGACGCCGGCCGCGCGGATCGCGTCACCAGCAGGATGCCCAGCGCCGCTAGCGCCATGCCGGGCCAGGCGAGCGGCGGAATCGGCTCTTGCAGCACCAGCAGGGCGATGACGGCCGTGGTGGGCGGTACCAGGAAGAACAGGGCGGACACGCGGGACGCCTCGCCATGGCGGATCATCGCCAGCAGCAACGTGATCGCGACCAGCGAATTGCCGACCACCAGATAGGCCAGCGAGCCCAGCAGCGGTCCGGTCCACTCGATTTGCATGGGTTCCAGCCACCAGGCCAGCGGTGCGCTCACCAGCAGTCCCACCGTGTATTGCACGGTATTGGACGTGACGGGATGGGTCTGCACCCCGAAGCGCTTTTCGTACAGCGTGCCGCTGGTGATGCACAGCAGGGCGGCCACGGCGAACGCCAGGCCCAGTGGCGACGCCAGGTCGACCGAGGCCTTGGATACGATGACCAGCGCGGCGCCGCACACGCCCAGTCCCAGGCCGGCCCAGCGCCGCGCATCGACGCGTTCGTGCGCGATGGCCGGTGCCAAGAGGCCGATCAGGATGGGTTGCAGCGATGTGATCAGCGCGACGCCGCCGGCCGACATGCCATGCTTGAGTGCCAGGTAGGTAAAGCAGAAATAGCCCGCCTGCAGCAGCAGGCCGACCATGGCCAGGTGGCCCCAGGCGCTGGCGCCGCGCGGCAGCGGCGGGCGCAACGCCAGCAGCAGCGGTGCCAGCAGCAGCAGCACGCAGGCGTAGCGCAGCGCCAGGAAGGTCATCGGGTCGGCATAGGCCAGCCCGACCTTGAGCACCACGAAGCCGCTGGACCACAGCAGCAGGAAAAGCGCGGGGGCGAATTTCAACCAGGCGGGCGTGGCGGCTTGCGGCATGGGCATGGGCGAGGGGAGGCCAGCCGCGATCGTACGCCTGTTTCACCGGGGAGCCATCCCTGCGAAAATGAGGGCAACGCAATCATGGACAGCGGCGACGCGAAGGAAAACAACATGGCCAGCGAAAAACCGGTGGTACGCATCTCTCTGGGAACCTGGGACCGCCTGCGCGACGACGCCTCGTCGGTGCGCTATGAAGTGTTCGTGATCGAACAGAACGTGCCGCCCGAAGTCGAGATGGACGATGACGACGCGGTCTCGGTCCACGCCGTGGCCTATGCCGCCGACGGCACGCCGCTGGGCACCGGGCGCCTGTTGCCCGACGGCCACATCGGCCGCATGGCCGTGCACAAGCGGGCGCGCGGCCTGGGCGTGGGCGGCCTGTTGCTCGATGCCCTGATCGGGCAGGGCCACGGCGACGGCCACCGCATGCTGGTGCTGCACGCGCAAACCCACGCCAAGGGCTTCTACGAAGCGCACGGTTTCCGCGTGGAAGGCGAGGAGTTCATCGAGGCCGGCATTGCGCACGTCGTGATGACGCGGGTGCTGGCTTAAGGCGGGGACCCGGCCCGCGATGCGGCGGGCCGGCGACCTGGCTTCGGGTTGGCGGCAGAGCCGTCAGCGGAAAAGAAAAAACCCCGGTCGCATTCGCGAACGGGGTTTTTCTTGGCGCATCACGACAGGTACCTCGTGATGTAATAATTGGTGCCCAGGAGAGGACTCGAACCTCCACACCTTGCGGCACATGGACCTGAACCATGCGCGTCTACCAATTCCGCCACCTGGGCGCTGTTGCTTCACATTTCGCGGCGCTTGTCGTTGGCTTTTCAGCTAGCGGCTTGCGTTTCGTGTTCAGCAGCAGAGGAACGAGATTATGCATACTTTTTTTAAAGTGTGCAAGTCGTGCGGCATTTTTTTCATTTTTTTTGGATTTTTTTTGAAGGCGTCGCTTTCGCTATAGTGTCGCCCCATGTCTCGTACTGTCTGCCTGCGCTGCAAGCGCCCTGAATCCCATTGCCTGTGCGCCTTGATTCCCTCGTTGGCGCCGCGCACGCGCGTGCTGGTGTTGCAGCACCCCAGCGAAGCGCGCCATGCGTTGAACACGGCCCGACTGGCGGTGCTGGGGCTGGCGGGCGCGCGCCGGCTGGTGGGGGAGTATTTTCGGCCCGAGCAATGGGCCGAGCCGGGCTGGGCATCGCATGTGCTGTTTCCGGGCGAGGGCGCCCAGGTGCTGCAGCCGGGCTGTGCGGCAGCCCGTGGCGGACCGGTGCAGTTGATCGTGCCGGACGGCACCTGGACCCATGCACGCAAACTGCTGCACATCAATCCCGAATTGGCCGCGCTGCCGCGAGTGATGCTGCCCGCCGGATTGACGACGCGCTATCGGGTCCGGCATGCCGACATCCCCGGCGCCCTGTCCACCATCGAAGCGGTAACCCATGCGCTCAATGCGCTGGAGGCGCCGCGCCACTTCGATGCCTTGCTGCGGCCGTTCGAAGCGCTGATCGACGGGCAGATCGAAGGCATGGGCGCGGACCTGTATGCGCGCCATCACCTCAATAGAAAGGTGCCCCGGCGCTGAGCGGGCGTGGCGGGGATAGGGCGCCAAACATGCTGGGGCGCGCCGCAAAGCAAAAGCCCCGGCAATCTTTCGATTACCGGGGCCTTCAACTTTTTAATCAACGCCGCTTGCATCGTGATGCCAGCCGCCTTGATCGGAATTCCGTGGTGCCCAGGAGAGGACTCGAACCTCCACACCTTGCGGCACATGGACCTGAACCATGCGCGTCTACCAATTCCGCCACCTGGGCACTGAGAGATTTCGGTAAAGACTTTGTGATACGCTGCCGCTCAGTTGCATGGGTTTTGTTTTTCACATTACCGATGCTGCCGGTGCAGTCAGAAATCACAAAACAGTATGTAGTTAAAAAATCAATCTACAATCCGTCTCGACCACTTCTGCTTCAGTGTTCAGCCTTGGGCGAACCACAGAAGCTGCGCATTATATACGGAAAATTTAGCTTTGGCAAAACGATCGAATAACGAATCGAACAACAACAGATCCACTCCGTTGCCGGAAGCGCCGCCTGACTTCGACCCCGATGTCCCGTCCCGTGAAGCCATCCTGAAAGCGCTGCGATCCGCGGGGGCGCCGTTGTCACCCGTGGAGCTGGCCGAGCGCATGGGCGTGGAGCGTCCCGCGACGCTGGTGGGTTTCGAACGCCGCCTGGGCGCCATGGAGCGCGACGGCCAGTTGATGCCCAACCGCAAGGGTGTCCTGCTGCTGGCGACCAAACTGGATTTCGTCGCCGGCAAGGTGCTGGGTCACCGCGACGGTTTCGGTTTCCTGTTGCGCGACGACGGCGGGCCGGACCTGTTCCTGTCGCCGCGCGAAATGCTCAAGGTACTGCATGGCGACCGCGTGCTGGTCAAGCCCACGGGCGAATACCGGGGCAAGCCGGAAGGCACCATCGTCGAAGTCATCGAGCGCCGCACCAACAAACTGGTGGGGCGCTTCCTGCATGAGCACGGCCTGTCCATCGTGGTGCCTGAAGACCAGCGCATCAAGCACGACATCCTGATTCCCCCCAGCGACACCAATGGCGCCCAGCATGGGCAGGTGGTGGCGGTCGAGATCATGGAGCAGCCCACCCGCCATACGCAGCCGCTGGGCCGCGTAGCCGAAGTGTTGGGTGAAATCGATGATCCGGGCATGGAAATCGAGATCGCGGTGCGCAAGTTCGACGTGCCCGTGGAATTCTCGGAAGCCGCGCGCAAGCAGGCCGCCCGCCTGCCCGACGTGGTGCGCAAGAGCGACCTGAAAGATCGCGTCGACCTGCGTGACGTGCCGCTCATCACCATCGATGGCGAAGATGCGCGCGACTTCGACGACGCCGTCTACTGCGAAGCCGTCGAACTGGGTACCGGCCAGCGCAAGCGTCCCGGTTGGCGCCTGCTGGTGGCCATTGCCGACGTCAGCAATTATGTGCGTCCCGGCGACGCCCTGGACGACGACGCAGTCGAGCGCGGTACCAGCGTGTACTTTCCGCGCCGCGTGATACCGATGTTGCCCGAATCGCTGTCCAACGGCCTGTGTTCGCTGAACCCGGACGTCGACCGCCTGGTGCTGGTCTGCGACATGGTGATCCCGGCGACCGGCGCCAAGGCCGGCACGGTCACGGCATACCAGTTCTATAACGCGGTCATGCATTCGCACGCCCGCACCACCTATACCAATATCTGGGCAGCGCTGCAGCAGCCTGGCGGTCCGGCCGCCCATGCCATGCGCGCCGTCATGCCGCAGGTGCAGAGCCTGTACGAGCTCTATCACCTGCTGTCGCAGAGCCGCAAGAAGCGCGGCGCCATCGACTTCGACACGGTCGAGACCAAGATCGTCTGCAACGAGCTGGGCCGCATCGAACAGATCGTGCCGTCGGTGCGCAACGATGCCCACAAGCTGATCGAAGAGTGCATGCTGGCCGCCAACACCTGCGCGGCCGACTTCATGACGCGCAGCAAGCATCCCGGCCTGTACCGCATTCACGAAGGCCCGACACCCGAGCGCCTGCAGTCGCTGCGCGAATTCCTGCGCACCATGGGCCTGTCGCTGGGCGGGGGCGAGACGCCCACGGCCAAGGACTATGGCGATTTCCTGGATTCGGTACGTGGTCGTCCCGACTACCAGCTGCTGCAGACCATGTGCCTGCGCTCGATGCAGCAGGCCATCTACAGCCCCGATAACCTGGGTCACTTCGGCCTGGCCTATCCCGGCTACAGTCACTTCACCTCGCCGATCCGTCGTTATCCCGACCTGCTCACGCACCGCGTGATCAAGGCCCTGCTGGCCGGGCAGCGCTACGTGCCCAGCCTGGAGGACCAGCCGGTCGTCATCGGCCGTACCCAGCGCGAGCACGAACACGCCATCTGGGAAAAGATGGGCCTGGTGCTGTCGGCCAGCGAACGCCGCGCCGACGAGGCCTCCCGCGATGTCGAGGCCTGGCTCAAGTGCTGGTTCGTCAAAGAACGCGTGGGCGAAGACTTCAGCGGTACCGTCACGGGCGTGGCCAGCTTCGGCATCTTCGTCACGCTCGACACCCTGCACGTGGAAGGGCTGGTGCACGTGTCGGAACTGGGCGGCGAATACTTCCAGTTCAACGACGCGCTGCACGAGCTGCGCGGCGAACGCACGGGCATGCGCTATCGCCTGACCGACAAGGTCCAGGTGCAGGTGTCGCGCGTGGACCTGGAAGCGCGCCGCATCGAGTTCCGCCTGGTGCAGGGCACCAGCTTCGACGCCCTGCGCAAGGCGGCGGCCCGCGGCCCCGACGAGGGTCCGCGCCGCGTGAAGAAGGCGGCGGCGCCCAAGCCGGCCGCACTGAAAGGGCAGACCGCCAAGGAGCGGCGCGCCGAGGCCAAGAAGGCCGGCAAGCCGGCCAAAGCCCCCCAGCGCGCCGCGCCGGCCAAGAAAGCCGTGCGCAAGCGCCACTGACCCGACAGCGTCCGGTCTTGCGGCAAGCCCGCGGGCCGGACGTGGGACAAGCGCCCCATAAGGGGTAACATTGCGCCTATGGCCGGACCCGTCCGGCGGCCCGCTCCGCTCTGGGGCGGGTATTCGTTTTTCTAAAGGTATTGCATTTATGGCGTCGACCCAAGTTCTTGCCGGGTTTCACGCGGTGGTCGCGCGGCTGCGCCACGCGCCCGAGTCGATCAAGGATATTTACGTAGAAGCGTCGCGCCGCGACAAGCGCATGCAGACGTTCATCGAACAGGTCGAAAAGGCCGGCTGCCGCCTGCACCCGGTGCCCATGGAACGCCTGGACGGCCTGGCGCGCGGCACCCGCCACCAGGGAGTGGTGGCGCTGGCCGACGAACGCCAGCTGGCGGTCGACGTCGACGAAGTGCTCGACGTCATCGAAGGCCCGCCGCTGCTGCTGATTCTTGATGGCGTGACCGACCCCCACAACCTGGGCGCCTGCCTGCGCACAGCGGACGCCGCCGGCGTGCACGCCGTCATCGCGCCGCGCGACCGCGCGGTGGGCTTGAATGCCACCGTGCAGCGCGTGGCCTGCGGCGCGGCCGATACCGTGCCTTACCTGATGGTCACCAACCTGGCGCGCACGATGCGCAGCCTGAAAGACCGCGGTGTGTGGCTGGTGGGCACCGACGACCAGGCCACCGACAGCATGCACAAGATCGACGCGCGTCAGCCGATGGCCTGGGTCATGGGCGCCGAAGGCGAGGGCATGCGCCGCCTGACTCGCGAAACCTGCGACCAGCTGGTCAATATCCCCATGCTGGGTTCGGTCGAAAGCCTGAACGTCAGCGTGGCCAGCGCCGTGTGCCTGTACGAGACCGTGCGCCAGCGCCAGGACTGATCCCACGCTGTTTTTTTGGTACTTCCTTTTTCGTAGCCCATTCTTTTCCGCGTAGCCCATCATGCACCAGAACGGCTTTACCACCACGATCCTCCATTCCGACCGCCAGCAATCCGTCGAGCACGGAGCGGTGCACAAGCCGATGCATCCCTCGTCCGAGTTCGCCTACGACGACGCCCGCGAGCTGGCCGCGGTGTTCCAGGGCAAGGCGGGGTTCACCTACGCACGCCAGGGTACGCCGACCACCACGGCGCTCGAAGCCAAGATCAACCACATGGAAGGCGGCAAGGGCACCGTCAGCTTCTCCACGGGCATGGCCGCGCTGGCCGCGATCTTCACCACCTTGCTGCGCCGGGGCGATCACCTGGTCTCCAGCCAGTACGTATTCGGCAACACCAACAGCCTGTTCGGGACGCTGCAGGAACTGGGCGTCGAGATCACCTTCGTCGACGCGACCGATTCCGCGCAAGTACGCGCGGCCATCCAGCCCAACACGCGCATGGTGTTCACCGAGACCATCGCCAACCCCGGCACGCAGGTCGCGGACCTGGCCGTCATCGGCGAGATCTGCCGTGAAAAGGGCCTGGTCTATGTCGTCGACAACACGCTGACGTCGCCGTGGATGTTCCGGCCGTCCACCGTGGGGGCTTCGCTGGTCATGAATTCGTTGTCCAAGTACATCGGCGGTCATGGCAACGCGCTGGGCGGCGCGGTGACCGACACGGGCCTGTACGACTGGTCGAACTACGCCAATATCTACGACACCTACCGCAAGGGTTCACCCACCAGCTGGGGCCTGACCCAGATCAAGAAGAAGGGCCTGCGCGACATGGGCGGCACGCTGGCGGCCGAACCCGCGCACCGCATTGCCGTGGGCGCCGAGACGCTGGCGCTGCGCATGGCCAAGCATTGCGCCAATGCGCTGGCGCTGGCGCGCTTCCTGCAAGAGCACCGCGGCGTGGCCAAGGTGCATTACCCCGGACTGGCCAGCCACGCGCAGCACGCGCGCGCCGCGGCACTGTTCGGTTCGCGTTTCGGCGGACTGCTGGGCGTGGAGCTTGCCGACGGCGTCGATTGCTTCGACTTCCTGAACCGCCTGCGCGTCGTGCTGATGGCCACCCACCTGGGCGACACGCGCAGCCTGGCGCTGCCCGCCGCGCACACCATCTACTACGAGATGGGCGCGGAACGCCGCAAGCAGATGGGCATCGCCGACAGCCTGATCCGCGTGTCCGTGGGCATCGAAGACGAAGCCGATCTGCTGTTTGATTTCGATCAGGCGCTCAACGGCTGCCTGCCGGGATAATCCACGGGGAGCGCCGGTGCGTCAGCGCGCCGGCCGAACAGGGCAGGAACCCATGCTGATACAGATTGCCGAAGTCTTCTCTCCGATCGAGGCGGCCGATATCCGCCGCCGCCTGGACGCTGTCGACTGGGTCGACGGCAAGGTCACGGCGGGCTACCAGTCCGCCGAGGTCAAGCGCAACCGCCAATTGCCCGAACAGCATCCGCTGGCGCAGGAACTGGGCAACCTGATCCTGCAGCGCCTGGCAGTCAACAACCTGTTCATGTCGGCGGCCTTGCCGCGCAAGATCTTCCCGCCGCTGTTCAATCGCTACGAAGGGGGCGAGGCCTTCGGCTATCACGTCGACAACGCCGTGCGTGGCGTCACCGGCACGGCCGAACGCGTGCGCACCGACCTGTCCGCCACGCTGTTTTTCTCGGACCCTGATTCCTATGACGGCGGCGAGCTGGTCATCGACGATACGTACGGCCCGCGCGCCGTGAAGCTGCCTGCCGGGCACATGGTGCTGTATCCAGGCACCAGCCTGCACAAGGTCAACCCGGTGACGCGCGGCGCCCGCGTGAGCTCGTTCTTCTGGATGCAAAGCCTGGTGCGCGAAGACAGCCAGCGCGCCTTGCTGCTCGACATGGACGTGGCCATACAGCGCTTGAACCAGGACACGCCGGGCCATGCGTCGATCGTTCAGCTGACCGGCATCTATCACAATTTGCTGCGCCGCTGGGTCGACGTCTGACGCTGTTCCAGAACGCGTTGCGGGGGTGTCGCGCAAACCCCGAAATGCGCGTTTTTGTTTATTGCGAAAAGACCTAAAAGCTAGTATTGGTGCGGGTTGTGGTGAGGTTTTCGCTTGACAGCCGCTCCACGCCAAGGCCTAATACACGTCTGCGTCGCTGACGGTTTGAGGGCTTGAAAGTCCTTGAAACCCAAGCGGCGCAGCAGTTTAAAAGTTGTGCTTTGCAGCGCAAGAAAAAGTTTATCCACTAGTCTGTTCGTCGTTTGTCGGGTCTTCGCGTCAAGTCGTGGCCTTCCCATGACAGCCATGAACTGCACTCCCGGCAGACTCCATACCTTGTGAGGGGTACACCTGAATGAACAAAACCGAACTCATCGATCACATCGCCAGCAAGGCCGATATCTCCAAGGCTGCCGCCGGTCGTTCGCTCGACGCCCTGATCGGTGCCGTCAAGACCACCCTGAAGAAGGGCGGTACGGTCACCCTGGTGGGCTTTGGCACGTTTGCCGTGTCGGCTCGCGCAGCTCGCACCGGCCGCAACCCGCGCACGGGTGAAACCATCAAGATCAAGAAGGCCAAGGTGCCGAAGTTCCGTCCGGGCAAGGCCCTGAAGGACGCCGTCAACTGATTGACGCCATGGCGAATCCCGCGGCTCCGGCGCCCGGTGATTTGCCGACAGGTACGCGGTCCGGTATACTCCGGCCCGCGTATTGCTTTTGAGTACCCCGGCAGGCGTTTTTCGCAAAGTCGAAATCCGCAACCAAGACGGGTGCTTAGCTCAGTTGGTAGAGCGGCGCCCTTACAAGGCGTAGGTCACAGGTTCGACCCCTGTAGCACCCACCAGAAGCAGTCAGCGGTCTTGCACCGCCAAGCCGATCCAGAACCCGCACACGTCGCCGTGGCGGGTTTTTTGTTTTGCGCGCGATTCATCGGGCCAGCCCATGGGGGCCGCCCGCCTGGGCGCAACGATGCAGGGGCATCGGTCCCGGGTTGAGCGACATCAAGAATGTTACTCTGTTCCACCTGAAATATGGCGTGCGAATCATTCGCATTTAAGATATGATGTTCGGCTTGTACCGGTCAGCCGGCGGCGCCTTCGGGCGCGCGTCTTTTTTCTGGCTGGCCAGATAAGTTAATGCACCCTGGCTGATTCATGCCTAGCTTTCAACGTGGTTTGAACTCTACTCCGACGTCTTCATTTGGTATTCGCGCAGGCGCTGGCCTGGCGGTCGTTGCGCTACATGCCGCAGTGGTCTATGCCATTTACATGGCACCCGCAAGCCGTCCTGAATTGGAGGAACCCGAGGCCATCATGGTGAGCGTGGTCGACGCACCCATTCCCCAGATCGCCAAAGCCGAGCCCACACCGGAACCGCCGCAGCCGGTCGTCGAAACGCCGCCGCCGCAGCCCGAGGTCGAACCCGAGCCCGAACCCGAACCGGAACTCAAGCCCGAGCCGGAACCCGAGCCCGAGCCCGTCGTCGAGAAGCCGCCGATGCCGGCGCCCAAGCCCAAACCCAAGCCGAAACCCAAACCCCAGCCCAAGCAGGAAGCCAAGCCCGAGCCCAAGAAGGAAACGCCGCCCGTGCAGACGCCGCCGGCCGGCGCGCCCGAAGGCACGCAGGCGCCGCAGGGCCCCCAGCAGGGTCCGCCGCCGGACCAGCCGGTAATGGTGTCCAGTATCGAATTCCAGGGCGCGCGGCCCATGCCCAATTACCCGATGGCTTCGCGCCGCATGCGGGAAGAGGGGCGCGTGGTGGTGCTGGTGGAAATCAATACCCAGGGGCTCGTCGAGCGGGCGACCATCGACGCGTCTTCGGGGTTCCCAAGGCTTGACGAATCGGCGCTGGCCGCTGCCCGCAAGGGCCGTTTCAAACCGTATACCCGCAACGGCGTGGCTTACCCCGCCAAAGCAAAAATTCCGTTCGATTTCGTAATGAGGAACTGAGATGTCCAACGCAATGCATAGCGCTACCCTGGTGGCGCAGGCGACCACCAGCCCGGCCGCGGCGCCGGCGGCTGCCGCCGCCGCGCCCGCTGCCCAGCAGGCCGCCGCCACGGCCGGTGGCGTCGCCCAGCAGGCTGCCGGCACCGTCCAGCAAGCCACCGATGCGCTGCACACCGCAGCCGCCGCAATGCCCGCGGCGCCCGCGCCTGCGGCCGTCCCCGACATGGGCTTCCTGCACTTCGTCGCCCAGAGCGACTTCGTGGGCAAGAGCCTGTTCATCATCCTGATCCTGATGTCGCTGGTGACCTGGTACCTGATCCTGGTCAAGGTTGCCAGCAACGTCAGCATGCGCAAGCGCTCGGCCGACTTCCTGAACAAGTTCTGGAACGCCAGCTCGCTTGAGCAGGTCGAAAACGAAATCGTGACGCACGGGGCGCGCGATCCGTTCTCGCACCTGGCCAGCCACGCCATGCACGCCCAGGCGCACCACAGCAAGTTCGGCGCCACCAAGCTGGAAGAAGCCGGTTCGAACACCGACTTCGTCACCCGCACGATGCGCAAGGTGATCGACGAAGAAACCGCCAAGCTGGAAAACGGCCTGACGGTGCTGGCCTCGGTGGGGTCGACGGCGCCGTTCGTCGGCCTGTTCGGTACGGTGTGGGGCGTGTACCACGCGCTGGTCGGCATCGGCCTGTCCGATGGCGTCACCATCAACCGCATCGCCGGGCCGGTGGGCGAAGCACTGATCATGACTGGCCTGGGCCTGGCGGTTGCCATTCCGGCCGTGTTGGCCTACAACACCTTCGTGCGCAACAACCGCGTGTTCCTGTCGCGCCTGGATGCCTTCGCGCACGATCTGTTCGCCTTCCTGACGACCGGCCAGCAAGTGGCCCTGTCCGACGGCAAGGTGCGTGCCCTGCGCCGCCAGAACGGTAACGGCGCCGCGGTTCAACGCGGGAGCGAATAATGGCTTTTGGCAGCTTCGAGGGTAAAGGGTCCGGAAGCCACACGGTTTCCGAGATCAACATGGTGCCCCTGATCGACGTCATGCTGGTGCTGCTGGTGATCTTCATCATCACGGCGCCGCTGCTGGCGCACTCGATCAAGATCAACATGCCCCAGGTGGCTGCCGAGCAGATCGAGGAAGAACCCAAGACCGTGGACCTGGCCATCGATGCCAGCGGCGCGCTGTTCTGGGACGAGAAGCCGGTCAATATCGATGACCTGCCGAACCGCTTCAAGTCGATCGCCGGCACCAAGCCGCAACCGGAAATCCGCATCCGCGCCGACCAGAACACCCGCTACGAGACCCTGGCCAAGGTCATGGCCTCGGCCCGGCGATCGGGCATGACGCGCATCGGCTTCGTCACCACGCCGCCCTCGGGCGGAGCCCCGTCGGCCGGCGCGCCGGCGGGCGCCGCCGCCCCGGCACCGACCGGCAAGTGAACGTTTCCTGGGAAAAGGGGCGCATTGGGCGCCCCTTTTTTTTGGGATCGCGCTAGAATCGCGGCATGCGAGTTCTGGTAATCGAAGACGACACCACCCTGGGCCATGCGCTCCAGGAATTTCTGGCCGACCAGGGGTATGCGGTCGACTGGCTGACCGAGGGCGACCGGGTTCTGGGCGCGCTGGCAGGCCAGCCGTATGACCTGATGCTGCTCGACCTCAACCTGCCTGGCATGAGCGGCCTGGACGTCCTGCGCCAGTTGCGCCAGGACGGCAACCAGGTTCCGGTGCTGATCCTGACGGCCCGCGACGGCATCGAAGACCGCGTCGCCGGGCTGGATGCCGGCGCCGACGACTACGTCACCAAACCCTTTGAACTGCCCGAGCTGGCCGCGCGCGTGCGCGCCTTTGGCCGCCGCAGGGCAGGGCAGGCGCAGCCCCTGATCGAAGTCGGCCCGCTGGTGTTCGACACCGTCGGCCGCGAAGTCCGTGCCAACGGCCAGCGCCTGTCGCTGTCGGTGCGCGAACTGTCCGTCCTGGAAATGCTGATGGCCCGCGTGGGCCGGGTGGTGACCAAGCGCCAGATCGTCAATTCCCTGTCCGCCTGGGACGCCGACTTCAGCGAAAACGCAGTGGAAGTCTACGTTTACCGTCTGCGCAAGCGCCTGGAAGGCACGGGCGCCAGCATCCAGACGGTGCGTGGCTTCGGCTACATGCTGGATGTGGAAACGGCCTGACGGCCCGCCTGGCCGTCCTGCACCGGCCGGTATAGGCCGTTTGCAGCGGCCGGACGCCATTCCCGTCTAAGCGAGGGCTCCGCGTCATGACGCACGAACGCACTCCCCCCTCTCCCCCGGCCTCGCGCCCCTTGCTCCCGTCCCGTTCGCTTGCGCGGCATCTGGTCATCCGGCTGATGCCGCCGATCCTGCTGCTGGTGCTGCTGGACCTGGCCGCGACCTGGGTCATCACCCACAAGATCGACATGTCGTTGTGGATGCTGGAAGACTTCTTCTGGCTGATGGTGGTGGGGCAGGTGGCGCTGATCGGGCTGTTCACCTGGGTGGTGGTGCAGGGCGTGCGGTCCGGCCTGCGTTCGGTCAACCACCTGTCCGAGGAAATCCGGCAGCGCTCCATCGACGACATGCAGCCGCTGGAAGTGGCCGGCGTGCCGGTCGAGATCGAGCCCCTGGTCACCCATACCAACGACCTGCTGCTGCGGCTGGATGCGTCGCTGGCGGCGCAGCGCCGCTTCATCGGCCACGCGGCGCACCAGTTGCGCACGCCGCTGTCGGGCCTGCGGCTGGAATCCGAATTGATGCTGGCGCGGCCCTTGCCTGACGATGTGCGGGCCCGCGCCGAGCGTATCAAGGCGGTCAGCGACCGCATGATCCGTCTGGGCCAGCAGTTGCTGGTGCTGGCGCGCGCCGACCCCAATGCCCGGCCGCAGGACAGCTTTGTGCGCATCGATCTGTGCGAATGGGTGCGGGCGCACGGCGCCGAGTGGTTTCCGCGGGTGCGCGAGGCTCGCTATGAACTGGATCTGGTGGCGCCCGATGCGCCGATCTGGATCGATGCCGACCCGTTGCTGCTGGCCGAGCTGCTCGGCAACCTGATCGACAATGCGCTGCGCTACGGCAACGCGACCGGCAAGATCACCTTGATCGTCGGCGCCAACCCGCCGTCCTTGACGGTCGAGGACGATGGTCCCGGTATTCCGCCCGAAGAGCGCGACCGCGTGTTCGAGGCGTTCTACCGCTCGCCCACGGTCACGGCCGGCGGGTCGGGCCTGGGGCTGGCGATCGTGCGCGAGATCGCGCATGCGCACGGCGCCTGGTGGAAGCTCACCAGCCGTCCCGACTTTTCCGGAACACGGCTTTCCGTCGTGTTTCCCGGCCCCCGCAAAGGGGCTCAACTCACTCGGCAAGAACCCACATCATGAGCCAAGGCACGGCTGGCGTTCCTTCCTCTCCCCCCGGTCACGCACCTGCCGGCCATGCGCCGTCTTCGCGCGCGGCGCTCGTTCTGGGGGCGCTGGGAGTGGTGTACGGCGACATCGGTACCAGCCCGTTGTACACATTGCGGGCCTGCCTGACCGGGTTGAGCGTGCACACCGACCTGGAGCCGGCCCATTTGCTGGGCGTGCTGTCCATCCTCTTCTGGATGCTGATGCTGGTGGTGTCGTTCAAGTATGTGACGCTGATCCTGCGGGCGGACAACCGCGGCGAAGGCGGCACCCTGGCGCTCCTGGAGCTGGCGGTGCGCAGCCGCGAGGGCAAGCTGCGGTGGGTGCTGATCGTGCTGGGTATTTTCGGCGCGGCG
>PJUB01000235.1_pt1 | contig 32540 bp, 29 predicted proteins | sample 1512141 | NCBI WGS metagenome assembly PJUB01 (sample SAMN08177677, study PRJNA422409) | Soil metagenome, whole genome shotgun sequencing project. | isolation source: Soil enriched on filter paper: alkali lignin treatment | place: USA: Madison | collected 2015-01-15 | reverse complement strand
TCGGTGGCGAGCAGCGCCTGGTACTGCTTCACGAGCGACGCGCGGGTCTGCGTGAGGATGCTCTCGAAGTCCGACACCGAGAGCGACTGCAGCTCGACGCGAATGGGAAAGCGCCCCTGCAGCTCCGGGATCAGGTCGCTCGGCTTGCTCAGGTGGAACGCGCCGCTCGCGATGAACAGCATGTGGTCGGTGCGCACCACGCCGTACTTGGTGGTGACGGCCGTGCCCTCCACCAGCGGCAGCAGGTCGCGCTGCACGCCCTGGCGCGACACGTCGGAGCCCTGCGCTTCGCTGCGCGTGGCGACCTTGTCGATCTCGTCGATGAAGACGATCCCGTTCTGCTCCGCATTGGCGATCGCCTGCGTGCGGATCTCGTCCTCGTTGACCAGCTTGGCGGCTTCTTCGTCGATCAGCAGGCGCATCGCCTCGCCGATCTTGAGCTTGCGGGTCTTGCGCTTGCCCTGCCCCAGCTGGCCGAACATGCCGCGCAGCTGCTCGGTCATTTCCTCCATGCCGGCCGGGCCCATGATTTCCAGCGGCGTGCGCGTCTCGGCGAGATCGAGTTCGATCTCCTTGTCGTCGAGCTGGTGCTCGCGCAGCTTCTTGCGGAAGGCCTGGCGCGTGGGATTGGGAGCGTCGAGCGCCGGGGTCGTGCCGTCGGCGCCGCGCGCCGGGGGCAGCAGCACGTCGAGGATGCGCTCCTCGGCGGCATCCTCGGCACGCACGCGCACCTTGGCGCTCTCGGATTCGCGCGTCTGCTTGACGGCGATCTCGGCGAGATCGCGGATGATGGAATCGACGTCCTTGCCCACGTAGCCCACCTCGGTGAACTTGGTGGCCTCGACCTTGATGAAGGGCGCATCGGCCAGCCGCGCAAGGCGGCGCGCGATCTCGGTCTTGCCCACGCCCGTGGGGCCGATCATGAGGATGTTCTTGGGCGTGATCTCGTGGCGCAGCTTGTCGTCGACCTGCTGGCGGCGCCAGCGGTTGCGCAGGGCGATGGCCACCGCGCGCTTGGCGGCCGGCTGGCCGACGATGTGGTTGTCGAGCTCGGAGACGATTTCCTGGGGGGTCATGGACATGGTCAGAGCGCTTCCACGGTGTGGTTCATGTTCGTGTAAATGCAGATTTCTCCGGCGATCGCCAGCGATTTGCGCACGATCTGCTCGGCCGAAAGCTCGGTGTTCTCGATCAGCGCCTTGGCCGCCGACTGGGCATACGCGCCGCCGGAACCGATGGCGATCACGCCGTCCTCGGGCTCCAGAACATCGCCGTTGCCGGTGATGATGAGAGAGGTGGTGGCGTCGGCCACGGCCAGCATGGCCTCGAGCTTGCGCAGCACGCGGTCGGTGCGCCAGTCCTTGGTGAGCTCGACGGCCGCGCGGGTCAGGTGGCCCTGGTGCTTTTCGAGCTTGGCCTCGAAGCGCTCGAAGAGCGTGAAGGCGTCGGCGGTGGCGCCGGCAAAGCCCGCCAGCACCTTGCCGTGATAAAGCCGGCGCACCTTGCGCGCCGTGCCCTTGATGACGATATTGCCGAGAGTGACCTGCCCGTCCCCGCCGATGGCGACCTGGTCGCCTTGGGGGGTCTTGCGGCGCACGCTCACGATGGTGGTGCCGTGAAACTGTTCCATCGAAGCCATCTGGGGATGGCAAGAGGCAATGCAACCCGCGGCAAGGCCGCCCGGCGCCTTAGTTTTTCCTAACCGCGACCGTGGCGTGATCGGTAATGCCTACCAGCGTGAACAGCGCGGCGATGAGCCGGTGCGCATCGACGAACTGCACGCGCTCGCCGTTGGCGTCGCGCGTGCGCACCCAGCTCAGCAGCGCGCCGGCGGCGGCCAGGTCCATGCGCAGCAGCGCGGCACAGGAAATGACGGGCGCCGAGGTGTGGCGCAGGTCGTTGTCGAGCCGCTCCCAGCTCGACAGGGACTCGCCCCGCAGGTCGCCCGCCAGCGCGGCGAAACCGCTGTCGGTGGACGGAAAGCTCTCGGAATCGCCACCGACCGACAGCAGCGACCACACCGAGCTGGGGCGGCTCGCCGGCGGCGCGGCCAGCGAGGCGCATTCGCCGCGCGGGTCTTGCCAGGAGGGCGGCGACACCTCGTAGGTGATGCAGTAGTTGAGCGCCACCAGCTCGAAGTCGTCGGGCAGGTGCATCATGCGCAGCGCCGCGAGGTGCAGCTGCCACCAGACGTCTTCGGTGCTGCGGTCGTTGTTGGGCGCGGCCTCGGACAGCACCGCCAGCAACTGGGCGGAGCCCATGAAGCGCAGTTGCACCGGCGAATCGGCCCAGTGGGTGAACAGCACCCGCAGCGGCGCGGCGGCATCGGCGCCGATGGTGTTCAGGGCGCGCCAGTCGAGCGTCCAGACCGAGCCGGCCTTCGAGAGTGCGCGCGTGAGCTCCACGAGGCCTTCGCGCCCCAGGTGCGTGGGCGACACCCAATCGGCGTGCGCGGTGGCTTCGGAGACGGCGCCTGCCTCTTCGCTGGCGGCCACGGCCTTGACGCTGCGGGCCAGTTCTTCGAACGAAACCCAGTCGGGCCCCATGCGCCGCATGCGATGTGCATAGCGCATGCGGGCGGCGGCGAACTTGGCGGCATCGCCGGTTGCGCGGTACAGGTCGAACAGGGCACGCCAGCGGCTGTCGTCACGCTCGGCGGCGGGGCTGCCCTCGGCTTCCGTGGCGGGGGCGCTCTCGGAGGCCAGGGCCTGCAGCAGGATGGCTTCGGCGCCGGTGTCGTCGCCATGCGCGAAGCGGATGACGGCCTCTTCGAGCGCGCCGTCGTGCGCCAGCCGCGACAGGGGCGCTGGCGCCGCGCCCGCGGCCATCGCCGGCGCCTCCCCGGCCGGCGCCGCCGCGACGGGCGCGCCTCCGCTGTCGGGCCGGTCGGTCTGCGTATCGGGCGCGTCGGAACCGACGGGCGGCAGGGTCTCGGCGCCGGCGTCGGGCGGCGGATTGCCCAGCGGCTCCCCGTTCGGGCCGCGCCCCTTCCACCACTGCTGCGACATCTGCTGCTCGATCTCGTCGATCTTCTTGAGCGTGAGCGCGCGGCCTTCGAGCTTTTCCGAAGAGCTGTTGAGATTGAACGACGACGGCGTGACGGTCGGGTCGAAGGCGTGGGCCGCAGCCTCGCGCTGGCGCAGCTTGCGCAGCATGTCGAACTCGCGGCGGCGCACGAAGTCGTTGCGCTGGCGCCGTTCGATCATCTCCTTGAGCATTTCCCTGTTGTAGGCCTGCTCGGGCAACGAAGAGTCCGACTGGGCGGGCTCGTCCAGTTCCGACCAATCCTTCAGCGGATTGCGGACAAACTTGGCCACCTTCGAAAAAAGGCGGCCCGACTCTTCCTTTGCCATTCGACGAAAGCTTGCGGACGGGGTGTTCTTGCGACCTTGTTCCCGATCAATCCCCGAACATCTTCTGCTTGAGTTCCCGGCGCTGCTGCGCTTCGAGCGACAGCGTGGCCGTCGGGCGGGCGAGCAGGCGGCCGACGCCGATGGGTTCGCCGGTTTCGTCGCAGTAGCCGTAGTCGCCGGCGTCGATGCGCTGGATCGACTGCTCGATCTTCTTGAGCAGCTTGCGCTCGCGGTCGCGGGTGCGCAGTTCGAGGGCGTGTTCTTCCTCGATGGTGGCGCGGTCGGCCGGGTCGGGCACGACCACGGTGTCCTCACGCAGGTGCTCGGTGGTCTCGCCGGCGTTCTCAAGGATGCCGCGCTTGAGTTCTTCGAGCTTCAGGCGGAAGAACGCCATCTGCTTTTCGTTCATGTACTCGTCGTCGGGCATGGCGATGACTTCGGCGTCGCTCAGCTCGTTGGCGGACTTGGTCTTCCAGTTGTTGACCAGCTTCGGGTCCTTCTTCACGGCCAGGGGCGGCGGCGGCACCAGCGCGGTGGAGGGCGCCTGCGAGAAGCTGGACTTGGCGGCGGTCGATGCCACCGATTGCGGCATCGAGGGAACGGTCAATTGCGACAGCCGGGACACGCGGCCACCACGCGCAGCGGGAGCGGGCGTGGCGGTTTGGGCGGGAATCGAGGGTGTCGCCGGGGCGGAAGTGGAGGCGGCAGCCGTTTTTTTCATGGGGATCGGGGAAGCAGAAGGAACGGCAGCAGGGCGGCCGACGGGTTTGGATGACGAGGTACCCGCGCCTGCGCTCTTGGTTGCGGCAGTTGCAGGCTTGGCGGATTTCTTGGCAGCGGTCACGGCTTTGGCCGGTGCTGCCGCGGTCTTTTTGGTCGGCGCGCTTTTCTCTTTCGCCGTGGGGTCCGGCACTGCGGCGGAAACCTTTTTTGCCGCAGGTGCAGCCTGCTTCGCAGCCGCCACCTTCTTTGCGGCGGGCTTGGTTGCTGGCGTGGCCTTGGCGGCGGGTTTCTTCACGGTGACTGGCTCCTTGGTCGAACTGGAACGCGCTTTCACTGGGTGTCTCCTCCCATGGGAACCGATTGCGGCTTTCAGGCCGCGCCGGCTCCACGTTGTCGGGGTGCCCGCCAACGGCGAACCCCGGGGTTATACCCCCGAAAGCCCACCAGAAACGTGCGGCGCCCCGTGCCGGATGCCACATCCCGTCCGCTGGGACGGGGCATGGCTGCCGGAACAGGCGCGCGATTGTATAGAGAACTCGAAAGCGCGGGCGATGTGTCCGGCTGCCGGTCGCGTCCATTAGCATCGCGCGGCGCCGCTGGAGGGGGTGGCGCTGGCCGGCCATTGCCCTTTGGGCGGCGCGGGCCATCCGATCATTCGACAAAAGAAAGCAAGTCTTGAGCAAGAAAGCAGCAGTATTGGGCGTCCTGGCCGCAGCCATCGCGGTCGCCTACGGTGGCAGCACCTGGTGGGCCGGTTCGCAGGTCAAGTCGCGTTACGACACCGCATTCGAAGAACTTCCGAAGCAGACTGCGCTGGTGCGGGTGGTCGAGCGCAGCTACGAGCGCGGCTTCCTCGGTGCCGTGAGCACCGTCACCCTCGAAATCGGCTGCGCGCCCGACGCCGCAGCGGCCGCCGCCGCGCAGAAACCCGCCGCCGACGAGGAACCCGAGGAAGAGCCGGAGGAAGAAGCCGAAGCCGCGCCACCCAAGCCGCTGCGCTTCACCATCCGTGACACCATCCACCACGGCCCGCTGGCCGGCGGCACGCTCGCCGCGGCCACCATCGACAGCGAACTGGTGCTCGACGCCAAGACCCAGGCCGACGCGAAGAAGCTGTTCGGCGAGGCCAAGCCGCTCACGGCCCGCACCAAGGTCGCCTTCAGCGGCGCCTTCACCAGCGACCTGAACGTGGCGCCCGCCAGGCTCGCCGAAGACGGCAAGGGCCAGATGGCATGGCAGGGCGCGCAGCTGCGCATGGACGTGAACGCCGCGCGCACCCAGGTGCGCTACGACCTGACGATGCCCGGCTTCGACTTCAACGACACCCGCAGCGGCCTGACCATGAAGATGGGCAAGCTCACGGCCAAGGCCGACATGGACAGCAGCGCCGGCTGGTTCCTGGCCACCGGCAAGACCGAGGGCCGCCTCGACGCGCTCGAATTCGCCGCGCCCAAGGGCCTGGGCGCCGGCGACGGCGACGACACCACGCCGCGCAAGCCGCTGCCGACCGTGCTGCTGCAGGGCATCGACCTGGTGGGCGGCGCGAGCATCAAGGACGGGCTCTACGCGTCCGAAGGCACCCTCAAGGGCGCCGGCAAGATCGGCGCCACCAGGATCGACAGGTTCGAGCTGACCAGCAGCGCGCGCCGCATCCATGCCGCCGGCTACAAGAAGCTGGCCGACGCCTGGATGCAGTCGAGCGCCGCCAACGGCTGCGGCAAGGGCGGCAGCAAGGCTTCACAGGCCGCCATGAGCGCGCTGGTGGAGCAGCTCTCGCCGGACCTCAAGGCCATGGCCAAGTACGGCCCCGAAGCCGGCATCGACAAGGTGCTGGTCGAAATCGACGGCAAGCGCGGCGAACTCGGCTACACGGCCAGCATGGCCGGCGTGACCGACGAGGACCTGCAGCTGCCCGGCACCGCGCTCCTGCTCAAGCGCGGCGTGCTCAAGGCCAATGCGCGCCTGCCGATGCAGTGGATCGAGAAACTGGCCGCAACCGGCGCCGAGAGCGGCCAGACGCCCCCGCCCGAAACCGTGGCGCTGCTGGTCACCCAGGGCGAGCAGAGCGGCTTCGTGAAGCGCGACGGCGACGACGTGACCGCCCAGGTCGAGTTCAGCGACGGCAACCTGAAGGTCAACGGCAAGCCGCTGGGCGGGCTGGGCAAGTAGCAGGGTATGTCTCCTTCCCCCAGCGGGGGAAGGAGCAAGTCAGGGCTTCAGACCAGGCACTGCTCCAGGCCCTGCTCCAGGATCTCGCGCGGCAGCTCGATGCCGATGAACACCATGCGGCTCTGGCGCGCCTCGTCCTTGCCCCACTCGGGGCCCAGGTCGCTGCCCATGAGCTGGTGCACGCCCTGGAAGATCACCTTGCGCTCGGTGCCCTTCATGTTCAGCACGCCCTTGTAGCGCAGCATGCGAGGGCCGTAGATGTTGACGATGGCGCCCAGGAAGTCTTCCAGCTTGGCCGGGTCGAACGCACGGTCGGCCTTGTAGACGAAGCTCTTCACGTCGTCATCCGTGTGGTGATGGTGGCCGTGCCCGCCTTCGTGCTTGTGCGAGGGATGGTCGCAGTGCTCGCCATGCGCGTGGTCATGGTCGTGATGGTCGTGGTCGTCTTCCTTGAGGAAGTCGGGGTCGATGTCGAGCTTGGCGTTCAGGTTGAAGCCGCGCAGGTCGAAGATGTCCTTCAGCGGCACGTCGCCGAAGTGCGCCTTCTGCTGCGGCGCGCGCGGGTTCATGTGCTTCAGGCGGTGGATGAGCGCCTCGGTTTCCTCGGCCGACACCAGCTCGCTCTTGCTGATGAAGATCTGGTCGGCAAAGCCCACCTGGCGGCGCGCTTCCTGGCGGTCGTTGAGCTGTTGCGGCGCATGCTTGGCGTCGACCAGCGTCAGGATCGAGTCGAGCAGGTAGCTCTCGGCGATCTCGTCGTCCATGAAGAAGGTCTGCGCCACCGGGCCGGGGTCGGCCAGGCCGGTGGTCTCGATCACCACGCGGTCGAAGTCCAGCAGGCCCTGGCGCTTCTTGGCGGCCAGCAGCTGCAGCGCCTCGCGCAGGTCTTCGCGGATGGTGCAGCAGACGCAGCCGTTGCTCATCTGCACGATCTGCTCCTTCGACTCGGTCACCAGGATGTCGCTGTCGATGTTCTCTTCGCCGAACTCGTTCTCGATGACCGCGATCTTCTGGCCGTGGGCCTCGGTCAGGATGCGCTTGAGCAGCGTGGTTTTGCCAGAGCCGAGAAAGCCGGTGAGGATGGTCGCGGGAATGAGGGCCATGTGGGGAGTGCTCCGGAAGCGGAAAACAGGAAAAGGGGCGGAAAAAGACTTGGCAGGCAGTTTAGCCAATGCCACTGAGTTGCGTTGCCGGCAGGGTCAAGCCGGCTTGCGGACCACCACCAGGCCCTTCAGGTACTCCCCTTCCGGGAACTCGATGGTCATCGGATGGTCGGGCGCCGCGCCCAGCCGCTCGGCGATGTAGCCGTCCACGCCCGCGTCGATCCCGGCCGAGGCCACGATCTTGTGGAACAGGTCGGCGCTGATGCCGCCCGAGCAGGAGAACGTGAGCAGCACGCCGCCCGGCTCCAGCAGCTTGAGCGCGAGCCGGTTGATATCCTTGTAGGCCCGCGCCGCGCGCTCGGCATGCGCCGCCGTGGGCGCGAACTTGGGCGGGTCGAGCACGATGGCGTCGAAGGTGCGGCCCTGGTCGATGAACTCGCGCAGCACCGTGTTCACGTTGGCGTCGAGGAATTCGGTCTCGATGCCCTGCCCCTCGAAGCCGTTCAGCGCCAGGTGGCCGCGCGCGCGCTCCAGCGCCGGCAGCGACGAATCGACCGACACCAGCTGCGCGCCCTGCAGCGCGTTCGCGGCCTTCAGGCCCGCGAGCGCCGCGACTGTGAAGCCGCCCGTGTAGCAGAAGCAGTTCAGCACGCGCCGGAAGCGCCGGTGCTGCGCCAGCTCGGCAAAACGCTGGCGGCTGTCGCGCTGGTCGAGGTAGAAGCCGGTCTTGTGGCCGGTCGCGATGTCCAGCGACAGCTGCCAGCCGTGCTCGCGAATGACGATCTCGGTCGGCCCGTCGCCGCGCAGCCAGCCGGTGACCGGCTTCAGGCCTTCGCGCTCGCGGCCGCTGGCGTCGGAGCGCTCGTAGAGCTTGGCGAGGCCCGTGGCCTTGAGCAGTGCGTCGGCCAGCACGTCTTTCCAGCGCTCCACGCCGGCCGACAGAAACTGCGCCACCAGCGTGTCGCCGTAGCGGTCGACGATCAGCCCCGGCAGGCCGTCGGCCTCGCCGTGCACCAGCCGCACGCCGTCGCTCTGCAGGTCGAACAGGCCGCGCGCGGCCACGGCGCGGGCGCACACCGACGCGAGGAAGGCGGCGTCGATGCGCTGCGTCTCGACGAAGCTCCAGGCCCGCGCGCGGATCTTCGAGACCGGGCTGAACGCGGCCCACGCCAGGAAGGCGCCGTCGTGCGACTCGACGCGCACCGTCTCGCCGGAATCGGCACCGCCGCGCGCGATGGCGGATTCGAAGACCCAGGGGTGGCGGCGCTGCATCGAGCGCTCTTTGCCGGGTTTGAGGCGAAGGGTTTTCATTGGTTGTTGTTGCTTACTTGTCGTTCTCCGGCCTGGCCTTGGCGCGCGGATGCGCGGCGTCGTAGGCCTTGGCCAGATGCTGGAAATCCAGCCGCGTGTAGACCTGCGTGGTCGAGATGTTGGCGTGGCCGAGCAGCTCCTGCACCGCGCGCAGGTCGCTGCTCGACTGCAGCACGTGGCTGGCGAAGGAATGCCGCAGCATGTGCGGATGCACCGGCGCCGCGAGGCCGGCCTTGAGGCTGCGTTCGCGCAGCAGCTTCCACACCGCCTGCGACGACATCCGCACGCCCTTGGCGCTGATGAAGAGCGCGGCGGCGGCCTGCGGGTCGCGCAGGTGCGAGGTGGCCAGCGCGGCGCAGTCGCCGCGCACCGCGAGCCAGTCGCGCACCGCCTCCGCCGCCTTGCTGCCCATCGGCACGATGCGGCGCTTGCTGCCCTTGCCGAGCACGTTGGCGTCGCCCGCATCCAGGTCGACCCAGCCGCGCGCCGTGCTGCTCGCCTGCGCGTCGAGCCCCGTGAGCTCGCTCACGCGCAGGCCGCAGCCGTAGAGCATTTCGACGATGGCGCTGTCGCGCGCCTCGGTCCAGGGGTCGGCCTCGGGGTCGTACAGCTCGGCCAGGCGCACCGCGTCGTCCACGCCCAGGGCCTTGGGCAAGGGCTTTCCGGCCTTGGGCGCATGCACGTCCTGGACCGGGTTGAAACCGACCAGCCCTTCATGGCCGAGCCAGCGATAGAAGCTGCGCCAGCACGACAGCACCAGCGCAATGCCGCGCGGCTCGCGCCCCGCGCCGTGCAGCTGCGCCATCCAGCGGCGGATGTGGGCGGTCTGCACGCGGTCCAGCGGCAGCTTCGCCTCGGCGGCGTGGTCGGTCAGCGACTTCAGGTGGAAGGCATACAGCTCGACCGTGCGCGCCGCGAGCCGGCGCTCGACGCGCACATGCTCGAGGTATTTTTCGACCCAGCCGGAATCTGCGGAAACGGCCGGCGTCGCGGGCCCGGAGGGCTCAGAAGAGGAAGCCACGGAAGACATTGTTCACGATGGCCGCCGGCTCGCGCAACGCGCCTTTCGAAAACGGCCCCAGCGCGTTCCAGCATGACGTGGGCGCCGCCGCGTACTGCACGTCGAAGATCCGGTCGAAACCGCTCATCTTCACCAGGCGCTCGACGCGCCACATGTGGAACGGCTCCGACACGATGACCACGCTGCGCACGCCGGCCGCCTCCAGCAGCGGGCGCGACAGCGAAAGATTCAGGCGCGTGGAGGTGGAAGCGGGCTCCAGCAGCACCGGCCCGGCGTAGCCCGCGGCCACGGCGCGCTCCTGCATCGCGATGGCCTCCGTGCGGCCGTCTTCGGAATCCACGCCGCCCGAGAAGGCGAGCTGCTTCACGAGGCCGGTCCTGGCCATCGCCACCGCGGTGTCGACCCGCCCCGAGAGGCAGGGGTGCGGCTTGCCGTCCAGGTAGGCGCGGCTGCCGAGCACCAGGGCGGCGTCGGCCGCGCGCTGCGGCGGGTTGGCCAGCAGCGCTTCGGCCTGCCGCCAGATGAACGCGCCGATGGCCGCGTACAACAGCGCCCCGGCCAGCAGCCCGCCGAACAGCAGGACCTGCCAGGGCCGCCGCAACCAGCGCGGGCGGCTCAAGGACGCAGCCGCGACAGCCCGCCCGACGCCAGCTCGGCGATGCGCTCGAGGAAGTCGGTGCCCATTTCGGAGTTGAAGCGCTGCGCGTCGGGCGACGCCAGCACCAGCATCCCGAAGGCCGGCGACTCGGCGTCGGCGCGCAGCGGGATCAGCGCGATCGACATGGCCGACTGCGGCTCCGGCAGCCAGTTCGCCGCCTCGAAGCCCGAATTGAGCCCGCAGTACGGCGAGGTCAGCGAGGTGGCCAGCGCCTTCACGTCGTCGCTCACCCACTGGGCATAGGCCTCGTTAAGGTATTCGCTGCTGCAGTCCCACACCTTGATGGCCGTCTGCGGCACCAGGAACAGCGACTGCAGGTCGACCGCGATGCGGTACGGCAGGCTGCGCGGGTCGCGCGTGGTCAGCAGGCCGCTAGTCCAGCGCTGCAGGCGGTCGGCGATGACGACGTTCTCGGTGCCGTGGCGCACCATGTCCATCAGGCGATGCTCCAGCGCCTTGATCTTTTCGCGCAGCATCTCGGCCTGGCGCTCCTGCAGGCTCACGGCGCGGTTGCCGTGCGGGCTGGTGAGCTGCACCTGCGCCAGCAGCTGGGCATGGCGCTCGAAGAAGTCCGGCGTGTTCGCCAGGTAGTTGGCGATGTCGTCTTCGGTGATCGGGTTCATGGCGTTGGCGTCGTTGTTGTTCGTGAAGTTGGTCGTCATGGCAGCTCCGGCACCTCGATGTCGCCCTCGAACACCGTGGTGGCCGGCCCCGTCATGAGCACCGGCTGGCCTTCGCCCTGCCATTCGATGGTGAGAATGCCGCCGTGCGTCTGCACGTCGACCCGGCGGTCCAGCAGCCCCAGCCGGATGCCCGCCACCACCGCCGCGCAGGCACCGGTGCCGCAGGCCAGCGTTTCGCCGGCGCCGCGCTCGAACACCCGCAGCTTGATGTGCGCGCGGTCGACCACCTGCATGAAGCCCGCGTTCACCCGCTGCGGAAAGCGCGGGTGGTGCTCGATCTTCGGGCCCTGCTCGGCCACGGGCGCGGTGTCGACGTTGTCGACCACCTGCACCGCGTGCGGGTTGCCCATCGACAGCACCGCCAGCGCGACGATGGCGCTGTCGGCGTGCGTGCCGAGCGCGAGGTGCCAGGTTTGCCAGCCGCCGTCGGGTTGCGGGTCGAGCCCGGCCGTGTCGAACGGCACGCGCGCGGTGTCGAAGACCGGGGCGCCCATGTCGACCGTCACGCGGCCGTCGGCGCCCATGCGCGGCTCGATGACGCCGGCCAGCGTCTGCACGCGCACGGTGTCTTTTTCGGTCAGCTTGTGTTCGCTGACGAAGCGCATGAAGCAGCGCGCGCCGTTGCCGCACTGCTCCACTTCGCCGCCGTCGGCGTTGTGAATGACATATTGGAAGTCGACCCCCTCGGCCGGCGAAGGCCGCACCGTGAGGATCTGGTCGGCGCCGACGCCGAAGTGGCGGTCGGCCAGAAAGCGGTATTGCGCGGCGCTGAGGCCCAGCGTGCCGCGCGTTTCGTCCAGCACGACGAAATCGTTGCCGGCTCCCTGCATCTTGGTAAAGCGGATTCGCATCCGGGGATTATCGCCACCGGCACTGTCCCTGACGACCGCGGGCCCAAGCCGCCTGCGCTACAGCGCCAGGAAGTGATGCACCTCGGGCTTCCCCGGCCCGATGTGAAAGCGCAGCGCCTCGCCCTGCAGGTCGGCGTCGGCCTGCGACACCCGGTGGTGCTGGCGCAGATGCTCTGCCCAGGATTCGACGAGGAACCACTCCATCACCCGCTCGGCGTCGGCCGTGTGCTCGTGCAGGCCCCAGGCGTAGGCGCCGTCGCGGCGGCGTTCGAGAGACAGGCGCTTCATCGCCTGCAGGAAGGCCGGGCGGTCGTCCTTGCGGATGCGGTATTCGATCTGGATCATCACCGGCCCGCGGTCGTGCGCCACCGGCTCGGCGAGCAAAGGCTCGGGCCAGTGGTTCGACGCCTGCAGGTCGGCCTCGCCGGAGGGCAGCCGCACGCGATGGAACACCAGCCCGACCACCACCAGCCCCACGGCCCCCGCCACCAGCGTGACCGGCACGCCGACCTGCTGCGCCACCAGGCCCCAGCCCAGGCTGCCGGCCGCCATCGCGCCGTTGAACACCGTGAGGTACACGGCCAGCCCGCGTCCGCGCACCCAGTTGGGCAGGATCGACTGGGCCACGCCGTTGAGCGTGGTCAGCGCAATGATCCAGCCCAGGCCCAGCAGCAACAGCAGCAGCACCGCCAGCCACTTCGGCGGCGCGAAGACCAGGCTGCCCATCACGGCGGCCGTGAGCAGCGCGGCCAGCAGCAGCATGCCGTCGGCGTCGAGCCGGGCACGCAGGCGCGGCATCACCAGCGCGCCGCCGATGGCGCCCGCCCCCACCGCGCCGAGCAGCACGCCGTAGAAGCCGGCGCTGCCGCCGAGCATCTGGCGCGCCACCAGCGGCAGCAGCGCCCACACCGAACTGGCGAACAGGAAGAACACCGCCGCGCGCAGCAGCACCACGTGCAGCTCCTTGCTGGCCCGCGTGTAGCGCAGGCCGGCGCGGAAGGCGCCGAGGAAGTTCTCCGACAGCCCGCTGTCGGCGGGCGCCGGGCGCTTCCACCACAGCAGCGCGGCGATCACGAACACATAGCTCAGCACGTCCACGCCATAGGTGGCCGCCGCGCCGAAGCTGGCAAGGATCAGCCCGCCAGCCGCCGGCCCGATGGAGCGCGCGATGTTGATGCCCAGCGAGTTCAGCGCCACCGCACCCTTGAGGTCCGAACGCGGCACCAGCTCCGGCACGATCGATTGCCAGGTCGGCCCCATCAGCGCCGCGCCGATGCCGCCCACGAAGGTCAGCACGATCAGGTATTCGACCGTGAGCGCGCCGGTGTGCGAGAGCACCAGCAGCGTGCCGCTGACCGCCGCCAGCACCAGCTGCACGAAGATCAGGAAGCGGCGCCGGTCGAGGATGTCCGAGAGCACCCCCGCCGGAATGGCGAGCAGGAACACCGGCAGCGTGGCCGCCGTCTGGATGAGGGCCACCGCGGTCGGGTTGGCCGACAGGTCGGTCACCAGCCACGAGCTGGCCACGTCGCGCATGAAGCTGCCGATGTTGCCGAGCACGGTGGCGGCCCAGAGCACCGCGAACACCGGCTGGCGCAGCGGCGCGAAGGCGCCGGACCGGGCCGCCGGCGCAACCGCGCCGTGAGAGTTGTCAGACATGGGCACGCTCCTTCAGGTCATGCCAGGCAACCAGCAGGAAACCGCCGGCCAGGCCCAGGTGTTCGAAGAAGGCGTTGGCCGCCATGAAGCGCTCCTGCCCGAGCGGCATCTGCCAGAAGCGCAGCGCCACGAAGGTCGCCATCAGCGTGAAGCCGCCGAGTGCCAGCGCGCCCAGCCAGCGCAGCCGCCCCGCGAGGATCAGCGCCGAGGCGCCCAGTTCCAGCACGATGACCGCCACGGCCAGCGGGCCGGCGGGCGACAGGCCGAAGTGGTCCATCTCGGCGAGGGCCGCGTCGAAGTCCATCGCCTTGTTCAGCCCGCCCTGCAGGTAGGCGGCGCACAGCAGCAGCAACGCGATCCAGCGCAGCGCGGGCGAGGTGGTCCAGCGCATCGCCATCACACCGCCCAGCAGGCGCAGCCGAGCGCGCCCCAGAAGCTCTTGAGGTCGGCCACGGGCAGCTTGCTGCTCCAGGCCGTGGCGTGGCCGTGGCCGTGCACGTTGCAGTTGTTGGCGCAGCCGCAGGACACGGCCGCGTTGCGCAAAACCTTCTGCAGCGGCGCGCCCTCCTTCTTGTCGGCCCAGCCGGCGTAGCCGCCGAAGGTGCGCGCGGGCGACCAGTCGGGCATGGCCGGGGGCACCGAGCCTTCGTCGTGCGCGGCGAACACGCCGGCGCCGTAGACCACCTTGCCGCCCACCATCGTGAGCAGCGCCGTGGTGTCGGCAATGTCCGATTCGGCGCAGGCGAAGAAATCGCGGTCGGGCACCACCAGGTCGGCGAGCTGGCCGGCCTGGATGCGGCCCTTCTTGCCCTCCTCGTTCGAGAACCAGGTGACGTTCTCGGTCCACATGCGCAGCGCCTGTTCACGGTCGAGCAGGTTGCGCTGCGGCGTGATCTGCAGGCCGCCCACGGTCTTGCCCGTGACCAGCCACGACAGCGACACCCACGGGTTGTACGAAGCCACGCGCGTCGCGTCGGTGCCGGCCGAGACCTTCAGGCCGCGCTCCAGCATGCGCTTGACCGGCGGCGTGGCCTCGGCCGCGGCGGCGCCATAGCGCTCCACGAAGTATTCGCCCTGGTAGGCCATGCGGTGCTGCACGGCCACGCCGCCGCCCAGCGCGGCGATGCGGTCCATCGACTTCTCCGAAATGGTCTCGGCATGGTCGAAGAACCAGTTCAGGCCGGCCAGCGGCGTGTCCTTGTTGACCTTCTCGAACACGTCGAGCGAGCGGCTGATGGTCTCGTCGTAGGTGGCGTGCATGCGCCAGGGCCAGCGGTTCTGCGCCAGGATGCGCACCACGCCCTCCAGGTCGCCTTCCATCTCGGGCGCCATCTCCGGGCGCGGCTGGCGGAAGTCCTCGAAGTCGGCGGCCGAGAACACCAGCATCTCGCCGGCGCCGTTGTGGCGGAAGTAGTCGTCGCCCTGCTTGTATGTGGAGTTGGCGGTCCAGTTCAGGAAGTCTTCCTTTTCCTGCCTGGGCTTCTGCGTGAACAGGTTGTAGGCCAGGCGGATCGTGAGCTGGCCGTCGTCGGCGAGCTTCTGGATCACTTCGTAGTCGTCGGGGTAGTTCTGGTTGCCGCCGCCCGCGTCGATGGCGCCGGTCACGCCCAGGCGGTTGAGCTCGCGCATGAAATGGCGCGTGGAATTGAGCTGGTAGTCGAAGGGCAGCTTCGGGCCCTTGGCAAGCGTGGCGTAGAGGATGGCCGCGTTCGGCTTGGCCAGCAGCAGGCCGGTGGGGTTGCCGGCGCCGTCGCGCACGATCTCGCCGCCGGGTGGCGCGGGCGTGTCCTTGGTGTAGCCCACGGCGCGCAGCGCGGCGCCGTTGAGCAGCGCGCGGTCGTACAGGTGCAGGATGAACACCGGCGTGTCGGGCGCCACCGCATTCAGTTCCTCGATGGTCGGCAGGCGCTTTTCCGCGAACTGGTGCTCGGTGAAGCCGCCCACCACGCGCACCCATTGCGGCGCCGGCGTGATCGCCACCTGCCGCTTGAGCATGCCCATGGCGTCGGCCAGGCTGCGCACGCCGTCCCAGCGAAGCTCCAGGTTGAAGTTCAGGCCGCCGCGAATGATGTGCATGTGGTTGTCGATCAGCCCCGGCAGCACGCGCTTGCCCTGCAGGTCGATCACGCGGGTGGCGCCGCCGGCCAGCGGCAGCACGTCTTCGGCGCGGCCGACACGGGTGAAGCGGCCGTCCTTGACGGCCACGGCGTCGGCCACCGGGTTGGCGCGGTCCAGCGTGGTGAAGCGGCCGTTGTGCAGGATCAGGTCGGGCGGGGTCGTCATGTTCTCAGCCATGGCGGGTTTCCTTGTTGGGGGTTTCGGCAGCGGTCTGGGCGGGCAGGCACTTCGGCAGTTCGCCGAACACATGCGGCTTGACCTGGTGGTGCAGCCACGAGGTGGCCACGGCGTCGGGCTTGAACACGCTCTTGATGAGCGGGGGGATCTGCTCGCCGAGCAGTATCCCCAGAAGCCCCACCAGGGCGATGACCGGCGGCGCCGGCGAGCGCACCTGGAACAGTGCGTAGATCACGCCGACCAAGAGGCCGAGCGCAAGCGACAGGACATAGGGCTTCATCTGGTTCACCCCGGCTTTCAGCCTTCGTGCGCGCCGAACATGGTCTTGGCGTAGGTCACGCCCAGGCCGTAGGCGCCGCCCACCTTCTTCGCGATGCCGGTGGTCAGCTCATAGGTGTCGCCGCGGGCCCAGTCGCGCTGCAGCTCGAGCAGGTATTGCAGCGAGGTCATCGGCTGCGCGCCGGCCTGCACCATGCGCTCCATCGCGCGGTTGTGCGCCTCGGCCGACACGTCGCCGCAGGCATCGGCAATCACGTACACCTCGAAGCCCTGGTCCAGCGCCGACAGCGCCGGGCCGACGATGCACACGCTGGTCCACAGGCCCGACAGCACGATGCGCGGCTTGCCGATCTGGTTGACGCGGTCGATCACGGCGGCGTCTTCCCAGGTGTTCATCGAGGTGCGGTCGAGCATCTTCTGGCCGGGGAAGGCGTCGGTGATCTCGCTGAACATCGGGCCCGAGAAGCTCTTCTCGGCCACGGTGGTGAGGATGGTCGACACGCCGAAGCCGGCCGCCGCCTGTGCCACCAGCGCGGCGTTGTTGCGCAGGTTCACGGCGTCGATGGAATGCGTGGCAAAGGCCATCTGCGACTGGAAGTCGATCATCACCAGCGTGTGATCGGTGGGCGTGAGCAGCTTGGAACCGGCGGTGGGGGTGGCTTTGATGGACATGGAAAAAGCTCCTGGGCTTGAGTTGACGTTCGATTGAATTCACAATTGCGTTCGGAGGGAATCTCCTTGGCATGGGCTGAATCATCGGGCTCCCACTCACTGTCATCGACGAAACTTTTCACCGTCAATGATCGAATTTTTCGATCTTTCTTTTCCGACAAGGACCGCCGCATGCTCAAACTCAGCCTGGAAGCCATCGAGGTGGTCGACGCCATCGCGCGCCACGGCTCCTTCGCCGCCGCCGCCACGCGCCTGAACAAGGTGCCCTCCACCATCTCGTATGCCGTGGGCAAGCTCGAGGAGCAGCTCGGCATGCTGCTGTTCGAGCGCAACGGCCCGCGCGTCACGCTCACCGCCGCCGGCGAGGAAATGCTCAAGGAGGGCCGCTGGCTGCTCAGCGCCGCGAACGACCTCGAATCGCGCATGCGGCAGATCGCCACCGGCTACGAGTCGGAGCTGCGGCTGGTGCACGACTCGCTCATTCCCACGCAAGCGCTCATCGACGACATCCGCGCCTTCGAAGACCTGCGCTGCGGCACGCGGCTGCGCATCGGCTGCGAGGCGCTCACCGGCAGCTGGGAGGCGCTGCGCGAGGGGCGCGCCGACATCGTCATCGCCGCGGGCGACGGGCCGGCCGGCGGCGGCTACCAGGCGGTGACCGTGGGCAGCCTCGACTTCGCGTTCTGCGTGGCGCCTTCGCACCCGCTCACGCGGCTGGGCCGCCCGCTGCAGCGCGGCGACCTGCTGGAGTGCAACGCCATCGTGGTGGGCGACAGCGCGCGCACGCTGTCGGAGCGCACCGTCGGCCTGCTGGCCGGCCAGCCGCGCATCACCGTGCCGTCGATGCCCGCGAAGATCGCCTGCCAGGTCGCCGGCCTGGGCCACGGCTTCCTGCCGCGCGCCTGCATCCTGGGCGAGCTCAAGCGCGGCACGCTGGTCGAACTGCCCACCGAGGAACCGCGCCCGCCCGAAGCCTTCTGGCTGGCCTGGAAGACCGGCGCGCAAGGCCAGGCGCTGCGCTGGTGGCGCGAGCGTATGAACCGCACGCTGGTGCCGGCGCTGCTGCCGCGCTCGGCGTTCTGAGGATGAAGCCGATCGGCCCGCGGCGCGCGGCTCGTCAGTTCTCGGCCTTTCTTTTCTCGCTGCTCGTCTCCAAGCTGGCCGACCAGATCCTGCTGTTCCTGGTGCCGCTGGTGGTGTTCCAGGTGACGCAGGACGTGGCGTGGTCCGGCTATGCCTTCGCGGCCGAGACCTTTCCGCGCTTCCTGTCGTTCCCCGTCTGCGGCGCGCTGTGCGACCGGATCTCGCCGATCAGGCTGCTGCGCGGCAGCCAGATCTTTCGGGCGCTGGTCTGCGTGCTCGGCGTGCTGGGCAACGAGGCGCTGGGCGGCATCGGCTGGCTGGTGGGCCTGTCTGCCGTGTGCGGCGTGCTGACCACGCAGGGCGTCATGGCGCGCGAAGTGATGCTGCCGCAGATTGCCGGCAACGGCCATGGCTTCGACAAGGTGCTGGCCTATGCGCAGACGGCCGAGCAGACCGGCATGGTGCTCGGGCCGCTCGTTGCGGCGGCGCTTTTTGCGTTCTTGCCCTGGCAGGCGGTGGTGGGCGCGGCGGCCGCCCTCTTCCTGCTGGCGGATGTCGCCACCGCGTACTGGCGGCACGGCAACCCGATGCAGCTGCACGAACCGCAGGCCGCCAAGGGCCACTTGCTGCAGCCGATCAAGACCGCGCTCGGCCACCTGCTGCACCTGCCGGGCCTGCTGCGGCTGACCGGGCTCACGGCCGGCGTGAACCTGATGCTCGGCACCACGCTCGCTTCTTCCGCCGCGATGGTCACCGGGCTGCACCATCGCTCGGCCACCTACTACGCGGGGCTGCAGACGCTGGGCGCCGTCGCCACCATCGTGATCCTGCTGAGCATCATCCGGGGGTCGTTCGCGCTGAAGAAGATGGGGCTGACCGCCTACCTGCTGATCTTCGGCGGCGGCCTGCTCACCGCCGCGAGCACCAGCCACTGGGGCTATGCGGCCGGCTTCCTGCTGGTGATCGGGTTCGACAAGATGTTCAGCATCTACATCCGCATCCACCGCCAGCGAATCATTCCGGCGCACGACTACGGCAAGACCACCGGCGTGATCGTGCTGCTGAACAACCTGACGCAGCCGCTGGCGGGCCTGCTGGTCGGCGCCTTTGCCGACGCGGCGCAGACGCGCATGGTGATCTTCGGGCTGTGCATGCTGGTGGGCGCCATCGGCGTCGCGGCCGCCCTTGCCAGCCGGAGCAGCGGCGCTACAGCACCTTGACCGCGCGGCCGATGAACTGGATCGGCCCGGTCGGACGGTCGATGGGCGAGCCGTTCTCGGGCTCCAGCGTGAGCTCGAACAGTTGGTTCGGCTCCAGCGGCGGCAGCTTGTCGATGGGAATGCGCAGCGTCTGGCCCTGCTTGACCAGCCCCAGCGACACCGGGCCGCGCCACTGGTCGGCCTTGGTCCAGAACTGCAGCGTCTTCTGCGGCGGCACTTCGATGGTGCCCAGCGGCACCAGGCTCAGCTGGCGCGACGACGTGGTCTGGATCACCCAGCCCGGCGACTTGTCCTGCGGGGCGACCAGCACCACCATGTACTGCGGCGTGGGCGCCGGCCGGGTGACGAGCACGGCCACCATCAGCGCCGCGGCTGCAAAGCCGCCGGCGGCAAGGCCGCGCCAGAGCTGCAGGTTGTTCCACCAGCTCGCGAAGCCCGATGCGCGCGCCGGCTGCCCGGCCTTCGGTGCGGCTGCTGCAGCAGCAGCAACACTGCCCAGCGTGCGCTCGATGCGCGACCACAGCGCGGGTGACGGATCGGCCGGCGGCGCCAGCGAGGCCAGCGGCAGCAGCCGGGCTTCCCACGCCTGTACCGCATCGCGCAGCGCGGGCTCGTCGCGCATGCGGACTTCCACCGCCGCGCGTGCGTTGGCCGACAGCGTGCCCAGCACGTATTCGCCGGCCAGCGCGTCGATGTCTTCGAAATTCCCGAAACTGGAAGAAGCGGTGCCGCTGCTCATGCCATGCACTCCCGCAGCGCGCGCATGCCGCGCTGGATCCAGGCCTTGACCGTGCCCAGCGGCGTCTGCAGCCGCTCGGCGATTTCGCCGTGCGAGCAGCCTTCCACATACGCATAGAGGATGCAGTCGCGCCGCGCCGGCTCCAGGCCGCCCAGGCAGCCTTCGAGCCTGCCGAGGTCCGCGCGCAGCTCGAACGGGTCGGCGGCGGTGGCATAGGCCGCGAGCGCGGCCTGGTCGTCGATGGCCTCGGCCGCGTCTTCGCTCACGTCCACCTGGCGTGCGCCGCTGCGCACCATGTTCAGCGCGGCGTTGCGCACCACGCTGTAGATCCAGCCCCGGCCTTCGCCGAGCGCCGGGTTGAAGGTTTCCGCGCGCTGCCAGATGCTGATGAAGGCGTCGTGCAGAACGTCTTCGGCCTGCTGGCGCTGGCGCACGATGCGCAGCGCCACGCCCAGCAGGTAGCGGCTTTCGCGCTGATAGAGCTGTTGCAGGGCCTGACGGTCACCGCGTGCGCAGGCCATGAGGGTGGCGTCGTAGTCGAAGGGCGAGGTGGGTGGCGGGTTCTGCACGGCCCGATGGTAGTGGAGCCGGCGGCCCCGCCGCCGAATCGCCCCCCGATCAGGACGCCTTCCAGAAGATGTAGTCGGCCTGGTACTGCACCACCTGCTTCTGGCCCTTGGTGGCCGGCGTGCACGGCACGGCCGCCGGCGCCACGCCGCCTTGCAGCGCCACGCGCTGGATGTACGTGACGCCCGTCATGGCGCCGCTGCCCGTGGCCGGGTTGGCCTTCACCAGCTGGTACGGCAGGCTGGTCGGGCCCGAGGGCGCGACCGCCAGCTGCGTGGCCGTGAGCTTGGAGCCGTCCATCGACTCCCAGGTGGCCGGCGGGCCGTAGTACTTGCCGACCTGCTTGCCGCTGCGGTCCAGCAGCCTGGCGTCAGGGCCGACGAACACCCACTCCGTCTGGCCCGGGGCGTTGGCCTTGTCGCGGCATTCGTAGGTGATGTCGCCCTTGCCCACCGTTTCCATCGCGACCTTGTTGCCGGCCGGCACCTGGATGGTGGGGGGCAGGCTGGACTGGTTGAAAGCGGGCGTCATCGACATCGAACCGCAGGCGGTGAGCACCGCGGCAGCGGCGGAAACAGCGCCGAGAACGGCGAGCGAACGGGCGGGACGGGAGGTGTGCATGGAATTTCTCCTGGGGTTGTAGAGGGTCAGCAGCTCCTCGCTGCTGAGGGGTCTACACGCCAGGGGCGGGTTTGGATGCAGCGTCACGAAAAAAATTTTCCGGCGCGCCAACCCCACCCCATCCCGGCCCTCCGAGCGGCCGGCGCACGTTCAGCGTTCTTTCAGCATCGCTTCAGCTTGTGCCAAGCCTGGGTTTCTATCGTGCCCCGAGGGCTGCTGCGTGGTGCGGCAGCCGACTTCGATCAGGGACGACATGAACTCTCGGCATCTGCATTCCTCGCCTCCGGCTTCCAACCGTCCATGCGGGCTGCGGCGGGCCTGGCGGCTGGGCCTTTGCGCCAGCGCCACCGCGGCGCTGGCCGCATGCGGCGGCAGCAACGGCGGCGGCAGCGACATTGGCATCGGCAGCTGGCTCAACGGCACCGGCAGCAGCGGCAGCAACAGCGGCAATGTCAGCAGCGCGGGCGGCGGGCAGGAAAGCATCGCCCCTGGCGATAGTTACAAGGCCGAGATCCGCCGCACCGCCCATGGCATTCCGCACATCGAGGCCAGCGACGAGAAGGGCATCGGCTACGGCGTGGGCTATTCGTACGCGCAGGACAACTTCTGCGTGCTCGCAGAGCATTTCGTCACCGTGCGGGGCGAACGGTCCCGCTACTTCGGCGAAGGGGCCTTGCCCGCATCGGGACAGGGCACCCTGCCCGCCAATGTGACCTCCGACCTGTTCTATCGCCATCACAACGACGAGGCCAAGGTGCGCGCGGCCTGGAACGCCTACAGCGAACCGGTCAAGGCGATGTTCAAAGGATTTGCCGCGGGCTTCAACCGCTACCTGCGAGAAACAGGGGCAGAGGCATTGCCGTCGAACTGCAAGGGCGCGACCTGGGTGCGTGCGGTGGAAGAAGCCGACCTCGTGCGGCTGATGCGCGACTACGCGGCGCTCAATGGACTGGCCGACACCGCGCCCTTGCTGGCCCAGGCTTCGCCGCCGCAGCGCAGCGGCAGTGCCGCACAAGGCGCGCCGCAGATTTCCGGGGCGAGCGCGCTCAAGGCACTGGTGCAAAAGCCCAGCACGGGCAGCAATGCCATGGCATTGGGCAGCGAAGCCACCGCCAACGGTCGCGGCATGGTGCTGGGCAACCCGCACTTTCCCTGGGCCGGCGTGCTGCGCCTGTACCAGTTGCACCTGACCATTCCCGGCCGCATGGACGTGATGGGCGCCAGCCTGCCCGGACTGCCGATCGTGGGCATCGGCTTCACGCGCGACTTTGCCTGGACGCACACCACGAACACGGCGGCGCGCCTCACCTTCCACCAGTTGCGCCTGGACCCCGCGGACCCCACGCGCTACATGGTGGACGGGCAAAGCAGGCCCATGGAGCGCAAGGTGTTCAAGATCGACGTACGGGAGCCCGACGGGCGCATCGCAACACGTGAACACGCCTACTACACCACCGACTTCGGCACCGTCATCGCCCATGGGCCGCTGCGCTGGGACAGCCAGCACGCCTACACCGTGCGCGATACCAATACGGACAACCACCGCCTGGCCGACCAGTGGCTGGCGATGAACCGGGCCCGCTCGCTCGACGAGATGAAAGACGCCGTGCTGCGCATCGTGGGCAACCCGTGGAACAACACCCTGGCGGCGGATGCATCCGGGCGCACGCTGTTCATGAGCGCAACGCCCACGCCGAATGTCTCCGCGCAAATGCGGGCCGACTGCCAGCCCACCGGCTCCGACGCGTTGAAGGACCTCCCCGCCCCCGTGCTGCGAGGCGACACGGCGCGCTGCCAATGGGCGAACGACCCTGCCGCGCCGCAGGCGGGCATCTTTGCAGGCAAGGCTCTGCCGCTGCTGGAGCGCCACGACTACGTCCACAACTCGAACGACAGCGCCTGGCTGACCAACCCCCAGGCTCCGCTCGAGGGCTTCTCTCCGCTGGTGAGCATCGCGGGCTCCCGGCAAGGCTTGCGCACACGTCAGGGCCTGTCGTGGCTGCACACCGCCCTGCAGCCGCGCAACGGGCTGCCCACCCGACGCGTGTCGCAGGACCAGGTCGAGGCCATGGTGCTGGACAACCGCGTGTACCTCGCGGAGCTGGTGCTCGACGACATGCTCTCGCTATGCCCGGGCGGCAGCAAGTCGCCCGAAGCCACTGCCACTGCCGAGATGCGCCAGGCATGCGCGGCGCTCAGGTCATGGGACCGCACGGCAGGCCTGGATGCCGGCATCGGCTATGGGTACATGGAAGATTTCGCGCTGTCGTTCCTGCAGCAGAGCCCGGACGTCTGGCGCGTGGCGTTCGATCCGTCCGATCCAGTGAACACGCCGCGCGGCCTGCGCGTGGAACAGCCCGAGGTGGCGGCCCAGGTGCGTGCGGCCATGGAGGCCGCGGTGCGCAACGTCGCAGCCAGGGGCTGGACTGCGGACCGGCGCTGGGGAGACATCCAGGGCGCGACGCGGGGCGGGCGGCGCATCCCCGTTCCCGGCGGACATGAGGAACTGGGCGTGTACAACATGATGATGAGCGTCGATGCCACCGGAAGCGGCCTGCGCGAAGCCGTGCATGGCACCAGCTACCTGCAGTCGGTAGGGTTCACGGCGGAGGGGCCGCGCGCCAGGGCATTACTCGCCTACTCCCAGTCGACCGACCCCGGCTCCCCCTGGTTCGCCGACCAGACCGAGCGGTTTGCCCGCCGCGAATGGGTGGAACTGCCCTTCACGCGTGCGCAGATCGACGCGCGAAGAGATGTGACACTCAAAGTGATCGCCGAGTGAGCCTGCGACCGTGGCCGGCCGGTTAGAGCGATCACGGCGGCGACGCAGTCCCATAACGATAGAAGGAGGAGCAGTCTTGACTCGACGAATATTCGCGGCAACCTTTTGCGCAGGCCTTCCCGGGGTGATTGCCGTCGCATGGCTCGCAGTGCCCGAGATCCTGGCGGGCAAGGTGCTGCCGCTGCCGATGTGGGTCGTGAGCGTGGCCTCGGGCATGCAAAGCGCCATGCTGCTGGCACTGGCGGCATACGCCGGTGTCAGGCTGGCACCCGGGGTCGGTTTGCAGGCGCCGGCATTGGCGGCGCTGGCCGGGTCGAGGCCGGCGTGGAGCATGCTTCGCGCACAGTGCCTTCCAGGCATCGTTGGCGGCCTGCTTGGCGCCGCGCTTCTCTGGTTCATCACGCGCCTCGCGGCCGATGCCGCCGGAGCACTGCAGGGCGTGACGCTGCCGCCCGTCGTGCGCTTTCTCTACGGCGGCATCACGGAAGAAGTCCTCGTGCGCTGGGGCCTCATGAGCGCGATGGCCTGGGCCCTGTGGCGCGTTGCAGCACGGCGAGGGCGCGCCACGCCACCCGCGTGGATCTTCTGGGTCGCCATCGCAGGCAGCGCACTGTTTTTCGGCGTGGGGCACCTGCCGGCCGCCTTTGCCATGGCGGGCGCGCCGAGTGCCGGCCTCGTGGCCTACATCGTCGGGGCCAACGCCGCATTCGGCCTGGTGGCCGGATACCTTTTCTGGCGGCATGGCCTGGAGGCGGCAATGATTGCCCACGTGCTGACGCACGCCGTGCTCCTGGCGGTGCAGCCGTAGGGGTCTGCGCGACAGGCCGTCACTCCCGAACCGACCTGGCCTGCAATGCTGCAGGCCTTCCTTGGCAGGCTCCACGCCACTCCAGGAATCGAAAACCAGGGCCCGCGTGAAGAATTTCTAGCCAGTTGACAGTGGGCAACAGTGTCAACGCGCGCTTCCTCCTACAACTCCCGCACACAACAGGGAGGTTTCAGGATGATGCGCAGAGTTGTCTTGGTCGGTGATCCACCGGCCGCTGGTGGAAGAGTGCTGCCGTACGACGGCCCGATGGTCGATTTCTTCGGGCACCGGCCCGCGCTGGTCGGTGGCAGAGCCTACTGCGAGGGATGCAACAGCGTCGGCATCATCGCCAAGACAGGAGGGCCGCGGCGACCGCAGTTCATATCGGAGATGGCGCTGGAGGGGGATGTGGTGGTGTGCCACTGCCCTGTGCCGCAGCCGCTGCTGTCGGTGTTGCGGCAGTCGGCGGAATATGACGATGACGATTGGCATGCGTCTGGTGTCACGGTAGGCACTGCTTCGACTACAACACTCCCCGGCTTGGAACTGGCAGCCTTCAAAAAGGCTGTTGATGATGGCGTCACGCATCCACCAGAGGCGGAGCAGACCGAGAACATCTGCCCGAACATGACCAACAAGGAGTTTTTCGACCGAATGATGAAGATTCGCGACAGAGCCGTCGAACTGATCGCGAAGAAGCGCCTTCCGGAACTTCGCCGTTGGAACAGCAAAGACCAAGCTCGCGTCGCTCAATGGTTCGGCAACAGCGACTCATCCACCAGGAACTACCTGCAGAACGGCCTCGCAGCTTGCGAGGAGGTACTGCGTGGTTTGGAGGGCAAGAATTTCGTACGCTATTCATTGACGGCGCTGCAGCATGTGGGATGTGTTATCGATTCAACCAAAGGAGCTGTCGCCGCTGTCTGCAGACCCGATATTCAATCGCGCACTATCGCGATTCATATTGACTTCTGCGACCTGCGGCGTACCGCTGCAGATTTCGATTCGCAGCTATCTACCCTCATACACGAGGTGACGCATTTCAAAGATACCTTCGATAGCCTGGATACCTTCAAGAATCTCCGCGACTCGCTGAGTGCAGTAAAAACTGCTCCTGACGACGTGAGGACCAACGCCGACAGCATCACTGGCTACGTGGTATGGGGTGAACCTTATGAAGGCTAGATACATCGCCTTGCTGTCCGTAGCACTGACTGCCTGCCAAGCATCAGCATGCAGCTATATCGTTCAGACACAGCTGGCTTTCGAGGGCGGTTCAGCGGCACTGGAGCGCTCGCAGGTCATCAAACTCTCCAAATGGCTGGACCGCTCCTATGCAAAATTTTCCATGTACACACGCGCCTCCATAGAGGTCGGGGCATCCGACGCGGTGCCCCACAAGGCAAAGGCATTGGCTGAGCAGCGTGCAGCCAACGCGGCGAGAGCGCTGCGCATCTTTTTGAAGACCGAGCTTCCGATTACAACCGTCGCTCGTGGGTATAGATCACCCGTGAACGGCCTGGGAGACAGCAACGATTTCGCCTCGCTCCAGCTTTATCCCGACGTCGAAGGCCTGAAGCTGCCGGACTGCAACCCAGCGCCGATTCCCGGTTTCAAGCCAAGCCAGCGAATCATTCAGAACACCTTGGCCGTTGCCGACGGCTTCGCTGAGTTCGATCGCGCTCAATGAAGCGGTTGGCGGAGTGGGTCGAGCGTGCCGACGCGATGTACGCAATCTATGAGAGCGCCGGCCTAGAAGCAGATGCGACGGTCAGGGTGCCAGGCCGAACCTCGGAGGACGCAATGCGCCTGGCAAAAATGCGATCCGGCAACACGACGCACGCGTTGAAAGGTCTTTTTCCCTTGCCCACCGAAGCCGAGCGGTTTGCACTTAGCTACCGAGAGAGGAAAAGTGCAGACCTCGTAGTCAACGACTTTGCGGCCATAAAGCTATGTCCGAACCTGAAGGCCTCGAAACTGCCGGGCTGCAATCCCGGTCGGCCCGATGGTTGGAGCGTTGATGCGAGTGCAGCCCGACCTGGCTTCACATCGAGCACGGCGCCGAGCCGAGGCTTGAAAATGAAAGGCTGCTGGCAAATTTTTCCGAGATGCCTTCTTGCATCTCTTGCTGTTCTGCTTGCGCCGACCACATGGGCTTGCAACCCCATCAGAACCATCGGCATCGTGTTTGAGAGGAACTCGGCGACCGTTCCGTCCAAGGAGGTTCTCAAGCTCGCCAATTGGACGGCCATGCTCCGATTGCAGTATCCGAATCGCGAGTCGCTTTTTCTTTCAACGCAAGCGGCATTCGGCGAGCACGACGCGAGCAATCTAGGGGTGAAGCGCGCCAGGAACGTCGCGAGAGTCCTCAGGGAAGACCTGCAATTCGACGTGCGCGAAGTCGACTTGCCCACCAAAGGGTATGTCGCCGCCATCCCGGCCCCAGAGGGAAGCGACTTGGTGAAGCGCGTAAATATCGATTTCCTTCCGGCCTGCCCACACGAATGCCCGTGTCAAAAGGGTGACCCTCTCTACAAGCCGCCGGCCCTGCAAAGATGAAAGAGAAATTCGAGTGCACGCTGCCTCGCGCAAGATGGTTGTGTGCGGGCGTCGCCCTCATCTGCACCGTCGCCTTCAAAGGTGCCATCGCATGTTCTTTTGGTGGGCTCGAGCACGAAGTGCAGGTCGCGCCGGCCAGCACGCGCCTCGGTTCGGAGCAGGTCATCTCTCTGACAAACTGGTTCATCGAGCAGAAGGACACCAACAGAGCGACACACGGCATTTACCGCGCTGACATCTTTGCGTTCGCGATCAAGGGCGATGCCGATTCATCGAGGAAAGCACATCTCCGCCTTGCCGAAATCGCAGGCCTTCTGAAGACGCTCAGCGACGGGACTTCTTTCGAAGTGGAAACCCATGTCGATGAATTCGATAGCCCACCGACAAGACGACTCGAGCGCCTGGACAGGCTACAAGCCACAGTTCAACCAGCTTGCGCCAAGACACGCTCATGCTGCAAGTGGATTGAAGGCCCCGCGGCATCGCCCAAGCAGCAGTGAGTGTTGGGCGTTTGACGCGGCCCAGGCTGCATGCCCTCGATCTCAACGCCTGCGCATCAAGCACCGAGCCGGGACACACCAGTGCCGGAGCATTTCTAAAAGGGAGAAACAATTCGATGATCAAGGTCTGGGCACGTCTTCTTCTCAACGTGCTGGCGTGGTTCCTCGCGATGCCGGCCATGTTCGTGGCTGTGGGGGCGCTGGACCAGCGCAAGTTTCAGTCACTCTTCGAGAACATCGTTCCGATCACCGCCGCGATCCTTTTTGCATGGGCGGCCTGGATTTATTGGCGCTTCGTTCCGAGCACCCCTCGAATCTGGCAACGCATCGGCTATCTGGCTGCCTTTTTGCTGGGCATGTATCTGCTTGGAGCCGGCGCGCTGTGGGTGACCTTCTTGGTCATGCTGATGATCCACGGCGCTTAGCGGTCGCAGCCGCCAGCGCGGCACCGAGGAACAACTTCGAAGAGCCCTTGCACATCCAAGCCTCACCGCGCAGCCCCCGCGCGGAGACGATCAGCCGGTCGGACCGGCTGCCCGAATGAACAACGGACTCTTCGCCGCCAGCTACCTCACGCGAGGCCCGGCTTGCCCCTTTGCAGCGCTTCGCGCACCGCACCGGCCGCGAGGTTGATGGCGTCGATGCGCGCCGTCAGCGCATCGTTGAGCACACCGAGCAAGGCGCTCAGTTCGGTGCGGCTGGGGGTGAGTTCCTCGCTGTCGCTCAGGGCGCTGGGGTCGACGAGCTTCCTGAGCGCGGCGTAGGCGCGCATCACGTCGTTGAGGTTTTCGGCGTCGTCGCAGGCTTGCAGGGCGAGGTCGTCGAGGTTGGGGGGTGCTGACTCGAAAGGAGTGGAATGGGCACTGTCTTGTGCGCGAGCGGATGCAGATTCAGCCACGGAGGCCTCCAGTTGGGTTCGGTTTGCTACAGCCGACACCCCCGCTTCCAAACGGTGGCGGCAGCTCGAACGGGTTGGAAGACCGTGAACCCTCTTGCGAAAGCCGGCAGGGCGTGAGCCCTCCCGTCCGAGCCGCCTGAAAAGGCGCGCGAACGAAAAAGCCGCAGACCATGTGCGGTGACTGCGGCTTTCGTCGCAGAGAGTTCAGCGGGCTTCCAAACCCGATCACGCTTTGCGTGACGGCGCAGTATATCTAGATACGCACAACAGAATGGGAACCGCGCACAGACATTGCGCCCCTTAGAGTTTCCCGAACCCAGAATTTGCCTTTGTAGACGGCGGCTTAGGTTTTACGCGCGACTTTGATCTCTGGCGCCCAGATTGCTGTCCAAAATACAAGCGCTCATAAGTATCAAGCAAAGAAGAAAGTGCCAAATCCCCTGCGTCATGCTTCTGTGGATTTCTGAATTTTGAAAGAATATCGGAAAAGAATTTCCCCGATACTTTTACAACAACCTTTCGGTGATCGCTATGCATTGATCGCACCCAGGCCAACTCTTTGTCTTTTTCTAAATTAATATTCCAGTCCCTGCTTACCAAAAAGGCCAAAGCCCCGTACCTCCCCGACAAATAGGACAGCGTTTGCCGATAGTCTTCCAAGCTTGGCTTCTCGTAGTTTTTTATTTCAAAGATTACTTGCCGCGAGCCATAATCCGTCTCCACGCGACGCCAAAATGTTGTCTGAGCCAAATTTGTCCCCACCACATCACGCCTGTTGACAGCGTCCTTATTTGGATGAAGAACGATGTTATCGAGCCGCCCAGCAAAACAGATTTTCAAAGCATCAAGGCACCATTGCTCAAACTCAGCGGCGCCATCTGTACCTATTGGAATTTTTCTGTACTCGTTTATTAAGCGCCCTAACCGGGCATTTCTCAACTGCGGAGTTTCCGAAGAAACTTTAATCTCATACTCATCATTGATATCCGTAGCTTCCTCTGAATTCAAAGTGTTTCTAGTAAGATTCAATGCCATCCAATAACACGGATGAATCAACAGCTTTTCGTTTATCGCAAATTCTGCTTCTGAGCGGCGACCGTCGTGAGAGAAAATATAGCTTCCACTAGCGGCATCATGCATTCCAAAAAATCCCACACCGTAAAGGGCGTGAATCAAATCTTCAGCTTGCGAAAATATTGCCAACTCAACTGCATCAATACCATCCGGCCGCGCATCAATCAATTCACCCAAAAGCTCCTTCGCTTCGCTATAGCGGACTTCTGGAGGGCGGTTAGAGAAAACACTTACAGCAGAATCAATCAGCGGCAAAATATGCTTATATTCCTTATACAGGTCATCCAGTCTATTATTGGAAATAACTTTTGCCGATTTTTCCAAATCAGCAATACCTATTGTTGCAAAAGCCGCTGAAAGATCGCGTTTGCTGGCATTCTCAAATGCCGAATTCAGCAAAATCAAGATATCCCGAGGTCGATATAGCGTGAATTTCAAGCACTGGCGGAAACCCTCATCCCCCTGCAAATCATGCGCCGTAAATTTCCCCCAAAGCCGTTTATTATTTTGAGTCTGATCCCCAAACGCCGCGCGCAAACGATTGCACACCAAATAAAATAGATTGTTCACATCCCAGTGCAAACGCAATGTCTGCCCTTCAATGTTTCTCGTGAAATCTTGATCGTAATGTGCGACTGCTCGAAATATGTTGTCCCTCAAGAAGACCAAAGGCTTGATCAATCCTTTGAACGCGGTACTGATATCAATAGCTGCAGAAACAGCACCATCAATGAATGCCACACTCGAAGACTCTGGATCAAATCCTTCATCCAATCGATCAACAAGCACATTTACCTTCTGACCCGAAATTAATACCTCTCGCAACGCTCGCTCTACCTGCGCTATCTCAAGCTTGTCCGCCAAAACCCCGATAACTTCTTCTGGAGCTATCGAGTTACCAATTTGACGTTTCAGCAAGAAGCGCAATTTATCGAATAGAGGTTGATCTTGCTTCCCCCATTCTTTTAAATGTCGCGAAAGAACCTCGGATGCAGAAATTGCGTCTCGAACCTTGTATCGGCCAGAGAGAACCTGAGCAATCTCCAGGATTAAACCGTATCGCCAAAGCAGCCGACATACTGCTCGGATTTGAAGAAATTTAACCCCAGTCTTTGCAATAAGTGGTGCAAGCGCGAGCGTCTGATGCTCTTCAGGTGCAACCAGAACAAGAACCGATCCTTTCACTTCAGACCATTGGCGTTGCAAGCGATATGCCAATGCACTCTTTCCAGTTCCACGTCTTCCGACCACTACAACTTTGTCGTCCGACTCCAGTAGGGAAAGATAGTCGGGCGTCTCGTAGAAGGCACGAGCCAACATTGCGTGATCTGCTTCAGCACGGACATCGCCCAAAGGATTAACTAACGTTTTTGACATACGGCTCCACAAAACTAGGGCACGTGAAGAAATAAGGCTCGCTGATTCGCGCGGCAGCCTGGGACCGCTGGCGATGATAGTTTGCTTGCCCCTTCGCATGGGCTTTCGATATGCGGTGTCACCGAATCATTTCTTCAAGTCTTCGACACGGGCGGCCCTCGTATTCCTCGCAAGCAGTTCGCTGCGACCGAGAGAGATACTGGTTTCTACTCTTGCTCTCAGCGCAACTATCTTCTGCCCGATTGCTTATTTATCCGCAAAGATAATCGCAAGACACTCCTCCCATCCAAGAAGGAGTGCCCTCATGCCAATCGCCTTACTAGCGCTAACCCTCAGCGCCTTCGCCATCGGAACGACCGAGTTCGTCATCGTTGGCCTCATCCCCACAGTCGCAGCCGACCTCCACATCGGCCTCCCCTCCGCCGGCCTGCTGGTCAGCCTCTATGCACTGGGCGTCGCCATCGGCGCGCCGGTGCTCACCGCCCTCACGGGCAAGCTGCCGCGCAAGGCGCTGCTGCTCGGGCTGATGGCGCTGTTCACGGTCGGCAATCTTCTGGCGTGGAAGGCGCCCAGCTATGAATCGCTGATTGCCGCCCGCGTGCTCACGGGGCTGGCGCACGGGGTGTTCTTCTCCATCGGCTCGACGATTGCCACCGGCCTGGTGCCGAAGGAAAAGGCGGCGAGCGCCATCGCGATCATGTTCACGGGCCTCACGGTGGCGCTGGTCACTGGCGTGCCGCTGGGCACGTTCATCGGGCAGCACTTCGGCTGGCGCGAGACTTTCCTCGCCGTGTCTGCGCTGGGCGTTGTCGCGTTCATCGGCAGCTGGGTCTTCGTGCCCTCCAACATCCGCCACACGCCGCCGGCCTCGCTGGCGCAGCAGGCCAAGGTGCTGGCCGAGCCGCGCCTGTTGCTGGTGTATGCGAAGACGGCCATCGGCTATGGCGGCTCGTTCATTCCGTTCACGTTCCTGGCGCCCATCCTCACTGACGTGTCGGGCTTCAGCGCGGCCGCCGTGGGCTGGGTGATGCTGGTGTACGGTGTGTCGGTGGCGGTGGGCAACATCTGGGGCGGCAAGCTGGCCGACCGCATGGGCCCCATTCCGGCGCTGAAGGTCATCTTCGCGCTGCTGGCCGCGGTGCTGCTGGTCTTCAACTTCGCGGCGCCGCACAAGTGGCTGGCGCTGCTGGCGGTGCTGATGTGGGGCGCGGTGGCGTTCGGCAATGTGCCGGGGCTGCAGGTGTATGTGGTGAAGCAGGCCGAGCGCTTCACGCCGCAGGCGGTGGACGTGGCCTCGGGCCTGAACATCGCGGCTTTCAACCTGGGCATTGCCGGCGCGGCCTGGGCCGGTGGGCTGATCGTGACGCACCTGGGGCTGATGCACACGCCGTGGATTGGCGCGCTGGTGGTGCTGGTGTCGCTGGCCCTCACGCAATGGAGCGGAAGGCTTGACGCAAACCCCCAGGCTTCGCGCACTTCGTGTCGCTTCGCCAACCCCCTTGCAGGGGGCAACGCCTGCGGCCCGGCAAAGCCGG